>Ga0182027_10000893_pt1 | contig 50524 bp, 37 predicted proteins | sample 712E1DmetaG_FD_121300 | JGI IMG/M metagenome (GOLD analysis project Ga0182027, IMG submission 121300) | Permafrost microbial communities from Stordalen Mire, Sweden - 712E1D metaG (Illumina Assembly) | ecosystem: Environmental > Terrestrial > Soil > Wetlands > Permafrost | place: Sweden...
AACTGGATTTCACCCGGAGCTTACCGGTCGCGAGAATGTGTTTCTCAACGGTGCGATCATGGGCATGCCCCGAGCGGAAATTAGAAAAAAGTTCGACGAAATTGTCGCTTTCGCCGAGGTCGAACGCTTTCTGGACACACCGGTCAAGCGCTACTCGAGCGGCATGTATGTGCGGCTGGCCTTTGCCGTGGCGGCCCACCTTGAACCGGAGATCCTGGTTGTCGACGAAGTGTTGGCGGTCGGCGATGCCCAGTTCCAGCAGAAGTGTCTGGGAAAGATGCACGACGTTTCCACCAAGGAAGGGCGGACTGTCCTGTTCGTGAGCCACCAGATGGGGACCGTCCGCCAACTCTGTACGCGGGGCATCTTGTTGAAGGCGGGGCGAATTGCAAAGATCGGTTCCACGGAGGCAGTGATCGATGCCTACATGGATCTTCACATGGGCGGAAAGGTCGCTGCGTATCGCGCGAGCCCAAGCAAGCTCACCGGGGAAATCGCCATTGAGTGGGCCGGGTCCGCCAACCAGCTAGGGGAGACGACCGCCTACTTCGTTCACAGCGAACCCATCACTCTCCAGGTTTCGTGCCTCGTCAACAAGTGGATTCCCAACGCAGAGCTTCGCCTGCTCGTGGACGACTCGCGCGGGCGTAGGGTGTTTACGTCCGATGTAGCTCTGCAAGCACCGAGTGGCGACAAGGCAACGATCTTGGCGCAAGCAAAAGTGCCGCCGCGCTTTCTTCGCCCCGCGACGTATTCGGTTACCGTCGCTACGTTCGTAAACAATCAGGTAATCATCGAGAGCGTCCCCGACGCTTTCACTTTTGTCGTTCAGGACGGCGGCACCAAGTACGCGGCGAGCGAAGGTCTCGACTATGGCTGCGTGTTCTCGCCCTGTGAGTGGAATGTTGCAACTGTCGAAACAGGCATTTCCGCCGGAGATCAGCGTCATGAGCGATAATCGTGTGGTCCTCTTCGTCTCACACACGGCCAGTCAGTGTGGCGTGTATCAGTTCGGCCTTCACGTGGGGGAAGCGCTCAAGGCATCTCGGAAATATCAATTTATTTACGTAGAATGCGGCAACGCAACTGAATACGCGGTCGCATTGGACCGTCACGCCCCTGCCGCCGTAATCGTCAACTACTATCCGACGACGATGCCATGGCTCGATTGGCGGGTCGTTGGTCGGTGGCCAGGACCGAGCATCGGCATCATGCATGAGGTCACGCAAGAGAAGGCGGACGCGGCAACAGATGATCTGTTTGCCTTTCATATCGCGCCGGATCCGACTCTGCTGCTGCGAAATTCAATTGTTTTCAAGACAGGTCGCCTGGTTCCTCCGCACCGGAACCAGTTCGCTGTGCCTGCGGTACCGACGATAGGCAGCTTTGGTTTTGCTACGCCCGGCAAGGGATTCGAACGCCTCATCGGGGAAGTTCAGCAGGCGTTCGATCGTGCTGTGATCCGGTTAAGGATTCCGTCGGCTTCTTTCTTCGACGGGGATGGTAACCGGGCGCGGGAGATTGCAGAAAAGTGTCGCTCCTTGGTGGTGAAGTCGGGCATTCAGCTGGAAGTACACCATGACTTCTTGAGCGATCAGCAGCTTCTGGATTTTTTGGGGCAGAATTCGCTGAATGCTTTTCTCTACGAGTATCAGAGTGGCCGGGGCCTTGCGAGCGTCATCGACTACGCCCTTGCCGCCGAGCGGCCCGTGGCCGTTACCAAGTCGTCGATGTTCCGCCACATCTCCGGTGCCCGCCCTCCCATCACCGTCGAGGACTCGTCCATATCCGATATTTTGTCTCGCGGATTCGCGCCCCTCGCCCATTTTCGCGAGGAGTGGACGCCTGAAAATCTTGTTTGGGACTACGAGCGCATCGTCAATGCGGTTCTCGCGTCGACAGACAAGGGTGATAGGAACAGGCCATTCCGCGAGTCCCGCCGTTTACTGCGATACACAGCCCGGCGAATGCTCTCCGCGGCGCATCGAGTGGACACGGTATTGAGCCGTTCGGCGACGGTGGGAAAAGTACTCAAGGGGATGAGGAGGCAGCCTGTCTTCGAGAGGGCGCTTTCGTCACTGCGAGCTGCGGTCGCGCGAAACACCCTGGCGCGTTCCAATCGGGAGCAAGCAGATTGGGTTCCGATCTCCATCGAATCCGCGGCCACGGGTCCTCGATGGGCTGCCATCCCTCGCTACGATCCGGCCGCGGTGAGCGTGGAAGGGTTCAACCGGATCCTAGACCAGTCCGCGTCTCGCTCATACCAGCCAGCTATTGACTATTTGTTTCACCACATGCCCGAAATCATGTCGCGCAAGATTCCTGCCGCGAATATTCAGCAGGCCTTCGTCCTGGATGCGGTGGTTCGGTTCGCGGCAGGGAAGGGCGAGCCCAATATTCTGAGCATCGGGAGCTACGAGGATACTGCCTGCGGATGTTTGCAGCGGTCCGGGTATTCCGTCGAGGAGGTCGACCCGCTAATTAACTACGATCTCGCGACGTATTTGACCAAGCCGACCTGCAGGCGCTCGTCGTTCGACATTGTATTTGCCACCTCGGTCATCGAACACGTCACCGACGATGGACAGTTTTTGAAAGATATCGAGGAATTGTTGGTTCCTGGGGGTGTGTGCGTGCTGACGTGCGACTTCAACGACCAGTATCGTCCAGGCGATCACATCCCTAGCGAGGACCGTCGCTTGTACACTCAGAAAGATGTCCTCGACCGCTTGATGCCTATCGCATGTCGCTGTGAACTGGTGGATTCGCCCCGATGGGATTGTCCAGATCCGAGTTTCGTCTACGGTGGATGCCGATACACCTTTGCTTCGTTGGTTTTCCGGCGCGTCCGGTAGTGTTTTGTGCCTGCCAGGGGCTACATCACGAATGTAATACTATGTAACCTACCCCACAAAAAGACCCCACAAAAACTTGCCATTCTCAAGGTTTTCGAGGATCATGTCGAGTGAGAGAGCAGTAAAGGCCTACGACATGAGCAGTAGTTCTTGGCTCAGCACAATTTGGACTCGTCTCCGACGGGAAGTCATTCAAGACGTTCCTCCAAGTCTCGAAGCGTGCGAGTCGTGTCGAGAAGTCGACTGCGCGCGGGAGTGCTGGTTGAGCTGTGCGAGGCGGCTGGCAGGCGAGGCCGAGCGGCTTGCCGAGGAGGGCGTTGCGGTCTGCGCTACCGCCAGGAGCGGCGAGATGTTCGGTGTGTCCTCGCCCGCACTTGCGGCAGCCACGGCCGTTTCAGATGACGGCGAACTATGCGCGGAAGGCGTCGGCAAGTCCGCCTCGTCGAACTGAGTGGTTCGAGGCGGACCGTTCGTCGGGCCCGTCAGCCTTTTCCGGCATGCGCCTGAAGAATGCGGTTCTTGTCCGCAGCAGGCAAATGCTTACTCGCCTCGCGCACGGTCAGGCCAGACGCGCGCGCGGCCCGCGGCACCAGCCATTTCACCACCCGCTTCGGCGTCTTCTTGGCGGTCTCCCGAAGGACCCAGCCGATGGCCTTGCGGATGAAGAATTCCCTTTCCTCGAGCATGGCGTCGGCGTAGCGACAGAAACGGCTGAAGTCGCCTTCGCCTCGCCGCAAGGGCAGGAGCAACGCGAGCAGGGCGGAGCGTCGCAGCCAGAAATCTTCGTCTTTCGCCCAACGGTCGAGAACCGGAGCGAGCTGGACTGGAAAGCGCTCCATCAGATCGCCCACGACCAATGCCGCCAAGTTGTCGACCAACGCCCAACCGCGCGCCTCGCGTAGCAAGGTCTCAACCACGTCGATGTCCTCCGGACGCAGCTCCTTTTTGAACTGCTCCAGCAGCTCGACGGCGGCCGCGCGTCGCTCGTGAATCGGCTTTTTCCACAGCGCACGGGCCAGCGCCAGCACGTCTGCGCGCCTCAGCCCGGGGTGCGCTCGCCGGACAGCGACGACGATCTTGCGCATGGCCGGTACGGTCGCGCCCACATGGTCGAGGTCGCTCTTGAGGTAGCGTTTCTCCTGCGCTGCCCGCGCGGGCGTACCCACCGCGCGCAGATCCGCTTCGATTTGCTCGGCCAGGCGTTGAATCATGGGGCAAGATGACTATACGCCGGGGCGCAATCGTTTTGCTCCAGGCTGACGCCGCTGGCGGCATGATGAGCGCTCTTCACGACTGCGGAATCCGCGGCGGGGATGCGAAGCGTGCACAAGAAGGCATTTGCTCACCGCCGGGGATATATTTTCTTTCCGGAATTTGGTGGGGAGAATCAGGCGGTTCGTTGTTCGGGCCACAGTTGGGCGTTGCTGGCATGTCCCTTGCTCGTCCTAACGACATAAGCAGATTCCGGAACAACAGTAAGGAGAACTTCGATGACAAGGATATTCAAAGTGACCGCAGTGACCGCCATGTTGCTGGTTTCGACCGCCGCCTTCGCCCAGGGGCCGGGTGGATTTGGTATGAGCCATCGCGGAGGCAAGGGCGGGTTGCCGCCGATTCCAGATCTGACTCCAGATCAGAAACAGAAGATCGCCGATTTGAAAGCCACGGCCGTGCAGCAGGCCGCGCCCATTCACGAACAGATCGTCGTCATTCGTAAGGCCGTTCGTGCGCTGTGGACCGCGGACACCCTGGACCGTGCGACGATCGCCAGCAAGCAGTCCGAGCTGGACGGGCTCGTGGTGAAGATGAAGGCAATCTGGACCGAATTTTTCTTCCAGTTGCACGATGTGCTGACCCCCGCGCAGCGGACGTGGTTGGCCCAGCACGGCCCAGGCCACTTCGGCAAGCTCGGCCTCCAAGGGGCCGCTTTCGACGCAGGAGCGGAACAGGGCTATCCCGGCGCCCAATAGTGAGAGCCGTTGGACCTAACCCAACCCCATCGCGCTAAGATGCTTGCGTGGTTCGACGTATTGCCCTGCTTTTCCTCCTCGCAGCCAGCGCCCCGCCCAAGATCGGTGACGGGGCGCCGGCGTTTTCACTGGCGAGGTTGGCGAAGTCAGAAGGACAGGCGGTCGACCGGACCTGGCTTTCCGGGCAAGTTACTGCGGTTGAATTTTTCGCCACTTGGTGTGTGCCTTGCCGGGAAAACCTCGATGATTTGCGGGAGATTCAGGGGGAGCTGGGAGATCGCGTTCGTGTCCTCGTGATCGCCGTGGACGAACCCGCCAAGGTTCGCGAATTTCTCAAAGTGCATCCCAGTCTCAACCATGTGGCTTGGGCACTCGATTCCACCGGAGAAGTCGCCCGGCGCTGGGGCGAGGACCGCTTGCCCACGACTTTTTTCTTGGACAAGGAAGTCATCATCCGCCACATCAACCGCGGCCACGGCGACGGTTTCCGGCGAAGAGCGACGGGCTGGTTGCGCGCTCTGCTGGATGGCTAGGCTGTTTGCTGGCATGGCCGTGTCGGCCGAGATGGATCCAGTCTCGCGGCAAACGCCAACGACGACGCGAGTAGCTCTGGCCACTCGGCACTGCTAGGTTCGCGTCGTGAAGGCCCGAATGAGAACAGGCGATGCTTCCTACACCGAGTGGCTGAGACGCCAGGAATCGGTCTGGTGGAAGAAACTCCTCGACGTTCAGCGTCCGTACCGTCGTCACCTACGATCGCTGGATCTCGGCTTGGTACTGGACGTGGGCTGTGGACTGGGAAGGAACCTCCACAACCTCGGGGGCAGCGGCGTGGGGATCGATCACAACCCGGCGTGCGTGGCGTCGGCGCGGGCGCGCGGCTATACCGCGTTCCTTCCCGAGGAATTCCGAGCCTCGGAATACGGAAAGCCGGGCCGGTTCGACGCACTTCTGCTCTCGCACGTCGCGGAGCACATGCATTTCGAGGAAGCTCGCGCCTTGGTTGAAACGTACGTGCCCTATCTTCGGCAGGACGCGCGCGTTGTGTTCATCACGCCGCAGGAAGCGGGGTTTCGTTCCGATCCAACACACGTCGAGCTGTTCGATTTCGCGGCGCTTGCCAGGCTGGCGGAAGGACTGAACCTGAAGGTGGAGAGGCACTACTCATTTCCCTTTTCGCGCTTCGTCGGCCGCCTGTTCAAATACAACGAGTTCGTGCTTCTCGCACGCAAGTCAATCTGAGCCGTCGAGCTCGCCTGACGGCCCCGGTGCTCTGCGGAACATCTCCGCGAGAAGAAACCGGCCGAGCTTCTTTCCCGTCTTCCAAATAGGAAAGCTGGTTTCACCGAACAGTCGCTCGGTTTCAAACACCGGCAACTCGGTACGCGGTATGCGCAGCCGGTAGGACCGCACGGTCATCTCGAGATCGACCGTCACGCCCGTGTCGGAAATGTTCATGCGCCGATAGGCCGACACGGTGAAGGCCTTGACTCCGTGAAGAACGTCGCGAACTCGCCAGCCTTCGCGCCGCCAGACCAGCGACGCCGTGAGGCTCAAGGTCTTCACGCCCCATTTTCTCGGTTTGAGGATTCGATGATCCTCCTCGTTGTGTCCGCCGTCGATAAAGCGACTGGCGACCACCAGGTCGTATCCCTCCTTAAGCTTGTCCGCCATGTCCTTGGTGCAGTCGGGATTCAGCGTGCCCTTGGGGAAGAACACCACGAGCCCCTCGGTCTTGCACCTCTCGACGGCGTGGGCGTAGGCCGCGTTCAGCGATCGCTTGGGTTGCTTGAAGACGGGAATGCCCTGCGACTGAAGGTACTCCACCGTGCCGTCGGTGCTGCCGCCGTCGACTGCGAAGACATCGTCGAAGTATTCCCGGCGCAGCTTGGGTACATCCGCCTGGCAACCAACCTTCTCGTCGAAAACGAGGAGGCACAGGGTCGTCTTCATGTCACGAATCAAGGTATTTCTCCGCTGTTGTCAGGGCGAGGTCGACGGCTACGTCCGAATTGATGTGTTCCCAGGTTCCCCACCGTCCAAGCCCGATGATTCCACGGCCGCCGGCCCAGTCGAGGATGGTCTTGATGGCCTCGGGCTTGGCGACGGTGTTGACGGGATAGGCGAACTCACTCACGAAGCGAGTCCCGTCCGGCGCATGCGATCGCCGGACGTTGGTCTCTGTCCAGTGGCCGCGCGCGCCCTCGCAGAAGTTGTGCCGTAGCAGCAGCCGATGGTGGCGCTTTGTTTCGTCGGGGTCGTAGATCCAGTGGGCCGGGCTCGCCACATTCTCGGCATGGTAATCGACATGGATACCAGTGTAGATCAGCGCCTCCGCCGCTTGCCGAATCGTCGCCGGCAGCTTTGCTAACTGCGGCCACAGCGTCCAGGGGATGGTGTTGACGATGATGTCCGCCTTGATTTTGCCGTCGACCAGTCGCTGCTCGATGTCGATCGATTGCAGCTTGTGGGACGGAATGAAGCGTTCGCCCAGCGATTCGGCGATGCGGCGCCACACCTCGCCGTATCCGTGCGCCCGCGGGTAGAGAAACCGTCCGTGCGCCGGCAGAGTTCCCCCGGCCTTTCGTTCGAGGCAGCTTTGAAGAACTTCACGAAACGAGACCGAAGGAAGCTTGTCGAGCCAATAGATGCCAAGATCGGCCAGGGGCAACGACCAAATCTTGCGGTTGTAGGGAAGCATGTACTCTTCCGCGATTCGGTCGCCTAGCTTCCAGCGAATCCAGGCAGCGAAGGTCGCGGGCTCGGGCTCGCCGCGCACGCACCCGGCGCGCGCTACCGACTCGAGGAAGTCCGCCTGATCGCTGGTTGGAAGTTGCCAAAGGTTGCCTTCGAGGGGGTGCTCGATTTCGACACCGCGCAGGCGAATGGTGCTGATTCGTCGGTATTCTCGCCACTCCTCGCGCGGCATGAACTGGAAGAGAAAATCCAGGACCCGCGTCCGGCGCAGATCGAGGAAGTGACCGCCGCCCACGTCGAGGGGCGATCCGTCGATCGCGGCGGACCGGCAAAGTCCACCGGCTTGCGCTTCCTTTTCCAGGACGAGGAATGAATCGCATCCCGCTCGCTTGAGAGCCGCGGCGAAAGCGAGACCGGAGGGGCCTGCGCCAAGAATGCAAAAACGGACGGTCTTCATCCTTGATGCTCCAGGGCCGCAGGTGTCACTTCTCGTAGCGGTGGCGGTGGCGGCGTCTTCGACCGATCGAGAAACAGACCCATGAATATGCACGCACATAGCACCGACAGCGGCGCAAAGCCGAGATCGACGTATCCGCCCAGGCGAAGGATCTCGAAGCCCAACACGTTCACGACGCCCATGCCGAAGCAGAATGCCGCCAGTCCGCACAGCGGGATTGCCAGCGACAACAGAAACAATCCCTGGGTCGACGGGGCCAAGGTGAAAACGTGTTTTCTTTTCCAGACCAGCAAACCGACGAAGGCGAGGAGTAAGCCTGGAAAAACGATGCGTTGAATGCGTTTGATCCAGCGAAAGACGGGCTCGCGAGCGGAATAGTGCACGCTTGGCTGCGGGTAGAGTGCGAGCGAGGAATGCGTCAGGCGCGCGATATCATCCATCCGCGCCTGTGCCGAGTATATCTTCGTCGGCCAGGTGTAAGCGTTCCGAGTCACCCGGATGAGGTTCCACAAGGACAGGACAGCCGCCGAAAGGATCCTTTTGTAATCTCCCGCCAACGGCGCGGCCAAGATGGCTGGACCGTGAGATCCGGCTGGGATCTTCCCGGCTCGAACGGCGCCGCCAAGCTCGCGATCGATGGCACCAAACATGGATGCCATTTGGTCCGCAGTCTTTGCACCTGCCTGCTGGGCCGCCCAAAGCAAACAAAACTCGAAATACGAAACGAAGAACTCCTTGTCGGCGGGGCTGCGCTTGTTGAGAACGGCATGCTCACCGTTGCCCGCTATCCAGTAGCTTCCCGTTCCTTCCAAGAAGGGCTTGAAACGAGCGAACGTCGGTGAAAGGTCGTAGGCCTTCATGCGCGTGGCGCGGGCGATTGGAACGTAGGCCTGGTGGCCGGAAGGTTCGAGACTGGTCAGGCGCTGATAGAGTCCGGTGAACGCCGAATTGCGCCGCCACGTCGTCATGAAAGAACCGTAGTATGCCTTGTTGAGCGCGCAAACGGTCAGGACAGGCAGCAAGAAGGCGAGGCCGAGAACCAGCAAAACAAGACTGTGCGCCTTGACCATCGGGCGCAGGAGCTGTCGCGTTTGGCGCCGCGTGAGGCCTGCGTGGATCAGCGTGATCGCGACCGCAACGAAAACGGCTGCCGAGAGCCACGTCGCTTCCTCGCGGTTCAGGTAGCAGAGCCCCAGAAACAGGCCGGCCATCGCCGCCCAGCGAACGCGCTTCCGCATCGATTCTCCGACGTGCAGGGCGAACCCCACGGCAGCGATAAGACATAGGTTCGTGAGTGCGATGTGCAAACCCTCTCGGCGCAATCTGAACTCCTCGGGTAACATGGGATTGGCTACGAGGAGCACCACGACCACGGCGAACTTCCACCCCGTCAGTTTCGTGTTGGGCCGAACCGCGCTCCTGAAAAGGAACGGTCCGGCCAGGACCAGCAGAAACTCGCCCACGTGCACAGGAATGCCGAGGAGATGGAGCGACCCTAGCCAAGGCCCGTAAAGTGGCGCCTTGGCCAGGGAGAAGCAGTCGAACGCGCCAAGCCAGGCGTGACCGTGTCCCTGGATCCAGCTCACGAAGGCTTCGGCGTTGCGAATATATAGGCCGTCGTCGACGACGGGCCAAGCGTAGATGAGGAAGGGACGCCATCCATAGAGCCAATAGAGCGCCAGCAGCAGCACACCGAAGAGGCCTCCACGAATCCAAGAGATCCTCTGTTCACCACTGTCCATCATCATTCCGAAGCGCAACCCTGGTTAGTCAAAGCAGGTTTTAGCAAGAAATCGACCACTTCATATCTCAGGAAGGGGCAACCCTGTAAAGGTGCAATTTGGCCGTCTGTCGAGCGAATCTGCGTCAGGTAGTCCGCCGATGCGCCTTGGGTGTATCTTCTTCATCGGATCAAGCGATGACGATGCTGCTATCTACGTCGGCGGACGACCCGGCGCGGACCCAGGCCGTGACGGCTATCACCGCCGCACGTGTCTCGGTGGCGTTGTGTACCTACAATGGCGCGCAATTCCTCGATCCGCAGCTCGACAGCTTCGCGACGCAGACGCGACTTCCCGACGAATTGGTGGTCTGCGACGACGGTTCTACGGACGACACGGCGGCGATCCTCGAGCGTTTCAAAAATCGTGCGCCCTTTCCCGTTCGCATTTACCGCAATGAGACCCGGTTGGGCTCGACCAAGAACTTCGAGAAAGCCATTGGGTTTTGCACAGGAGATCTGATCGCGACGAGCGACCAGGACGACGTGTGGCTGCCGGAAAAGCTTGCGCTCAGCCAAGCGGCCCTGGCGCGCGATCCGCACTGTGGTCTGGTCTTCAGCGATGCCGACGTGGTCGACGATGACTTGCGTTCGAGGGGACACGGGATGTGGGATGCCATCCATTTTGGCCGCCTGGTGCGGCGGCGCGTGCGCAAGGGGCATGCCTTCGAGGTTCTCCTGCGGCAATGGGTGGTCACGGGGGCCACCATGATGTTCAGGGCCGAATACCGGCCCTTCATTCTGCCCATCCCGGACAACTGGGTTCACGACGGGTGGATTGCCTTCGTCATCGGCGCCATGGCCCGGGTGAGCAGCGTGGAATGCTCGACGGTGAAGTACCGACAGCACGCAGCTCAGCAAATTGGCGGCAAGAAGCTGGGCTGGAAGGAACGCTATGAGCTAGCGCGTGCGATGGGCCCGCCGTACTTCCGGTTGGCTTACGAGCGCTTCGTCCTGGCCCAAGAGCGTCTGCACGCATTGGCTCCTCGCCTGCGCGATCGAAGGTTTCTCGCCCTGGCGGATCGCAAGGTCGAGCATCAGCGCCGCAGGCTCGCCATCGCCGAGAGTCCGTCGCGCTGGAAGCGTGTGCGCTGGGCGCTTGGTGAATTCTTGTGCGGGGGCTACCAGCGCTTTTCGGCGCCGTCGTGCGCGCACTTCATCAAGGATCTCATTTTGTAGGCGGTGCACATCGTCGCCTATCCTCGCCTTGACTTCCGGTCGCGGGCGTCAATCATTGGGAAGTGCCCCGTTGGGCGCCCAACCATGTACACACCACCGCCCGGCTATCCCCGCCAGGAAGTCCTCGATACCCATCGCAAGGCACTGGCCATCAATCTGGACGCGCGCCGCTACGGCACCTTCGCCGAGATCGGAGCCGGCCAAGAGGTCGCCCGCTGGTTTTTTCGCGTGGGCGGCGCGTCCGGCACGATTGCCAAGAGCATGTCGGCCTACGACATGGCAGTCAGCGACGCCATCTACGGACACACCGAGCGCTACGTCTCGCGCGACCGGTTGCAAAGCATGCTCGACTACGAGCATGAAAAAAACGTCAAGCGGCTGAGCGCCGCGCGCGGCGACACCACCGCGTTCTTCGTGTTCGCCGACACCGTGGCAGCCAAGAGCTTTCACAGCAACAAGGACTGTCACGGCTGGATGGGCCTCAAATTCCAAACCCACCCGCGCGACGACGAAAGCCAGATCGTCCTGCACGTGCGCATGCGCGACCGCGAAACCAGCCTGCAGCAGGAAGCCTTGGGGATCGTCGGCGTCAACCTGCTCTATGGCGCCTTTTTCCTGCACCACGAGCCCGGTCAACTCGTCGAATCGCTGCTCGACAACCTGTCCACCGAGCGTATCGAGATCGACATGATCGAATTCTCGGGTATCGAGTTTCGCCACGTGGACAACCGGCTGATGAGCTTGAAGCTGGTGCAGCTTGGGCTGTCCCAGGCCGCCATGTTCGACTCCAAGGGCGACGTGATGCAGCCGACCGAGGTGTTGCATCACAAGCCTGTGCTCGTCCTGCGCGGCACCTTTCGTCCGGTGACCAAGGTCAACATGGACATGTTGAAGTGCGCGCGGACGGCCTTCGCCAAGGCGCAGGGGACATCCGAGAACGACATCGTCGAGGTCGCGGAGATCACCATGAGCAATCTGCTCAGCGACGGCGGCGCCCTCGACCCGCGCGACTTTCTCGCCCGTGCCGATGTCCTCGGGGCGGCCGGCAAGATCGTCCTGGTGTCGGACTATTTCGAGTACTACCGGCTGGCCAGCTACCTGCGCCGCTGTACCTGCAGCGCTATCGCCATCGTGCTCGGCACCGGGAGCTTGGTCCAGCTTTTCGACGAAAAATACTACGCCGGTCTCGACGGCGGAATCTTGGAAGCCATCGGACGTCTGTTCAGCAAGGACGTGAAGCTTTACGTGTACCCGATGCTCGACCCGGGGACGACCAAGCTGGTCACCGCGTCCAACATGGAGGTGGCAGCGGGGCTGACCAAGCTGTATGGCTACCTCCTCGATCGCGGCTCGCTCGTTCCCATCGAGGACTACGACCCCAAGGTGCTGCCGATTCTTTCGCGCGAAGTCTTCCGGCGCCTCAAGGCCAACGATCCTTCCTGGGAGACCATGGTTCCCGAGGATGTGGCCAAGATCATCAAGGAGCGCGGACTGTTCGGGTACTCAGCTCGGCCTTGAGATTGGTTGACAGTGTGCCCTGTTGTTGTTAGTGTTAACTAACAATGACAGTGGCAGCACGTAACACACCAGACGCGGAAATCAGCTCGTCGCTGGAAGACTACCTGGAGACGATCTATCTGCTCGTGCAGGAGCAGGGCTTCGCCCGGGTCAAGGATGTGGCACGGGCACGCGACGTGAAGGCCGCTTCGGTGTCGATTGCTTTGCGCCGGCTGGCCGAGCTGGCGCTGGTGCGCTACGAACGGCGGGAATACATCGCGCTCACGCCATCGGGCGAGCAGGCGGGCCGCCGGGTTTTTTCCCGCCATCGACTGCTCACGCGCTTTTTTGAAGAGGTGCTGAGCATGCCGGCCGGTGCCGCTGGCGAGCAGGCCTGCGCGATGGAGCACAGCCTGACCGACGACGCCATGGACCGCCTGGTGCGTTTCTTCGAGTTTTTGGGCACGTGTCCGTCGGTGGTCGAGAGCTTTCGCCAGTGTCCCATGGTTCAGGACAGCAAGCGCGGACCCCACGTCCACATCGGGCAGCTGCCCGACTCCTGTGCGGTTTGTTCGAAGAAGAAAGAGAGCATGTCCATGAGTCTCGGCGACGTAAAGCCCGGGCAAAGCGCGGTGGTAACCAAGATCAATGCGGTCGGCGCGCTTCGCCAACGCTTGCTCGATATGGGCGTTCTTCCCGACACCATCATCGAGATCGAGCGCGTGGGGCTCGGCGGCGATCCGTTTTGGGTGCGCTGTCAGGGGGCGCGGCTGGCGCTCCGCCGTAGCGAGGCGAATTCCATCGTGGTCCGGCCTGCGGATTAAGGCAGCGAGCATGTTCGCCGCAGCAAACACAGCCGCTTCGATTGTTCCCGCGACCGAGATCCGCGTGGCCCTGGCGGGCAATCCCAACTGTGGCAAGACCTCGCTTTTTAACGCGCTGACCGGGGCGCGCCAGCACGTGGCCAACTATCCCGGGGTCACGGTGGAAAGGCGCAGCGGCAGCTGCGACATCGACGACCGCAGCGTGAGCATCATCGACTTGCCCGGCACTTACAGCTTGAGCTCCTACTCACCCGAGGAGCGCGTGGCGCAGGACGAGCTCACCGCCACGCCCGACGTGGTGGTGATGGTCGCGGATTCCACGCAGCTTCAGCGCAACTTGGTCTTGCTCGCCCAGATCATGCAGACGGGTGCCAACCCGGTGCTGTGCCTCAACATGGCGGACGAGGCGCGCGCCGCCGGCCAGAAAATCGATCTGCCGCTGATGGCAAAGCTGCTGGGCTTCCCCGTGGTCGAGACCGTCGGCCATCGCGCCCAGGGCGTCGCCGATCTGAAACGCGCCATTGCTCGCGCCGCCGCCCAGCCGGCAGGGCGCAGCCGCCTGGTGCTCGGCGAGCTGATGGAGCAGGCGCTGGCCGCCATTCGCCCGCTGCTGCCGACTCGTGCTGAAAAGATTTTTGCCAGCGACTGGATGGCCGCGCGTCTGCTGGCCGGCGATCGCGAGTATGGCGCTCGCGTGCAAGCGATGCCGGGCGGCCAGGCCGCACTCGACGAGGCGAAACGCCAGCGCGAACGCATCGAGGCTCGCGCCGGCGTGGACATCGCCGTTTTCGTGACCGAGCGCTACTTCGGTTTCGTCGACGGCCTGCTGCGCGAGGTGCGCACGCAAGCATCGACTGCCGACGCGCGCCAGCTCACCGATCGCATCGACGCCGTTTTGGTGCACCGGATCTTCGGGTTGCCCATCTTCGCCCTGGTGATGTACGCCATCTTCTGGCTAACGTTCAAGGTTGGCGAAGTGCCGATGAACTGGATCGATTCGGGCGTGCATTTTCTTTCAATTCAGGTCGCCAACCTGTGGCCTGCCGGCTCGCCGTCGTTGCTGCGCTCGCTGCTGGTCGACGGAATCATCGGCGGCGTGGGCGGCGTCGTCGTCTTTCTTCCCAACATCGTGCTGCTTTTTCTCGGCCTGGCATTCTTGGAAGATACCGGCTACATGGCGCGCGCGGCGTTTCTTACCGACCGACTCATGCACCGCTTTGGCCTGCACGGCAAAAGCTTCATTCCCATGCTGTCGGGGTTTGGCTGTTCCGTGCCAGGTATCATGGCGACGCGCACGCTGGAGAATCATCGCGACCGACTGGTCACCATGTTGGTGTTGCCGCTGATGTCGTGCGGGGCGCGCCTGACCATCTGGATGTTGATCATTCCCGCCTTCTTTCCGCCGGCGTGGCGCGCGCCCATGCTGTGGTTTGTTTACGCCGTGGGAATCATCCTGGCGCTGGTGTTGGCTCTCATCCTGCGCAAGACCCTGTTGCGCGGGGATGATGCCCCGTTTGTGATGGAGCTGCCGCCCTACCGCCTGCCCACCCTGCGCAGCGTGCCCATCAAGATGGCCGAGCGAGCGGGGCTTTACCTGCGCAAGGCCGGCACAACGATCCTGGGTATTTCCATTCTGCTTTGGGCAGCGACCGCGTTTCCCAAGCCGTCCAGCTATCGTGTCGATGCCGAGATTGCTGCCGGCCGGATCGTCGTCGCTGCCACCGGGCACGCTCCCTCGCAATTGACTGAGCAACAGGTCGCCGCCCGGCGCGCCGCCGAGAACTTGGAACATTCGGTGGCGGGTCGCCTCGGCCACACGCTTGAACCCGTGTTTCGGCCGCTCGGCTTCGACTGGAAAATCGTGACGGCGATGATGGGTGCCTTCGCCGCCAAGGAAATCTTCGTGGCCCAGATGGGCATCGTGTATTCCATTGCCGACGCGGACAAGGGAACAGCGGGCCTGCGCGCAGTCTTGGCGCGAGATTACAGTCCACTCGTGGCTTTGAGCCTGATGCTGTTCCTGCTTGTGGGAACCCCGTGCATGGCGACGGTCGTGGTCACCCGACGAGAGTCGGGAAAGTGGGGCTACGCCTTGTTGCAGCTAGGTGGTCTGACGGGAATTGCTTATGGGCTGTCCGCGCTGGTGTTTCAGGTGGGACGGCTTTTCATCTGAGCGAGGAACGAGCCATGGAAAACGTCATCGTCTGGGCAATCGTCGGCGCGGCTGGTGTTTGGGGAGGACTTCGACTGTTGCGAAAGCGCAAGGCCGGCGGGTGCGCTTCGGGCTGCGCAGGCTGTAGCTGCCCAAGCAAACCACAGCCCCCCCTGGTGACGCTCAGGCGGTAGGCGGCGCCCGCACGCGGCTCGCCTTCGTCGCGGAATTCTCGAATTCGATCGGCTCCGTGCTAAACGCAGGGGCGCCGTGTTTTTCCCAAGGAGCACTCCGATCCAACGCAAAGCCGTCTTCGCCAGCCTTGCGGGCATCACGACTTTCACGTCGTTGGCCCGGGCCGAACCGCCGGCCGCTGAAGTTGGCCCTGCGGACGCATCATCGGGTGCATCTTCGGGTGCATCTTCGGGTGCGCAAACCGCGTCGCCCATAAGGCCCGTCGAAGCGGGCTCCGTTTGGGCCGGGTGGTATCTCGGTGGTCACGCCGGCTACGCCCATGGAAAAGCAAACGTTGCTCTGCCCGATTCGGGGGTACAAAGCTCGACCAGCCCGTTCGGAAGTCTCTACGGTGGAGCCCTTGTCGGCTATGCGCACGCGCTTCGATCGGGGCTCGTCATTGGGCTTGAAGCCGACGTCTCCTTTCCCAACTTTCTCGACGACGACGACCTGGTTTCATCGCGCCAGACATCCGGCGGCAACGTCAGCGAGAGGCTGGACCTAGTGGGCCGCGCGCGCGGACGGCTGGGCTATGCCTTCGATCGGTGGCTGGTCTACGGCGCGGGCGGTTTTGCGTGGTCCCTGGGGCGATTCATTCAAAGCCCGGGCGGGATGAAAGCCGACGACGAGAGTCTTCATTTTCGCCCAGGCTGGACGATGGGCGCCGGCATCGAGCTCGCGTTTGCTCCGCGCTGGAGCACGCGAATCGAATACGTCTACGACCGGCTCGAAACTGCCCGCGCGACCTTTGTCTCCGGCACGAGCACCGAATCGACCATGGCTTTGCACGGCGTGCGCCTGGCGCTCAACTGGCAGCCCCACTGGTCCAAGGCCGACGTCCCCGATCTCGTCCTTCCCTCGGTCGGCGACGGGCGCAGCTGGAGTCTCCACGGTCAATTCACCTACGTCGAGCAGGGCTATTTCGCTTTCCATTCGCCCTACGAGGGCCCAAGCAGCCTTTCCAGCGCAAGCCAGATTCGCAACACGGCCAGCGCCACCGTGTTTCTTGGCCGGCGTTTGTGGCACGGCGGCGAGATCTACTTCAACCCTGAATTCATGCAGGGCTTCGGTTTGAGCGACGTGCACGGCGTGGCCGCCTTTCCCAACGGCGAGGCACAGAAGTCGAGCTTCCTGTTCCCGCGCTTCAATGCCGCGCGCTTGTTTCTGAGCCAGACCTTCGGTTTCGGCGGCGAGAAAGAGATCGTCGACGACGGCCCCAACCAGATTGCCGGTGAGCGCAGCATCTCGCGGCTCACCGTGACTGCCGGCAAATTCGCGGTACTCGACTACTTTCTGCTCAATTCCTACGCTGGCGAGCCCCGCACGGCGTTTCTGAATTGGAACGCGTATGGCGGCGGCTCTTACGACTGGACTATGGACAAATTGAGCTGGACGTGGGGCGGACTGGCGGAGCTCAACCAGAAGCGCTGGGCTCTTCGGGCGGGCTACTTCCTGCTCCCGGTCGTATCCAACTCCAATCACTTCGACACGCACATCCCCGAACGCGGGCAATACGTAGCCGAGCTGGAGCTGCGCTATTGGCCACTCGCCCAGCCCGGGAAGCTGCTCGCCTTCGGATGGCTCGACCACGGGAATATGGGTAGCTATTCCGACGCCCTCGCCGAGCCGCCTACGACTCCCGGCTATCCAGACATCGCCCTGACCCGTCAGGAACGGACGAACTACGGTTTCGTGGTCAGCGCAGAGCAGGCGCTGACGGCCGACCTCGGCCTGTTTTCCCGCGCGAGCTGGAGCCCCGGCCGCGTCGAAATCATGGGCTGGACCGACTGTGACGAAAGTCTGTCCGTCGGCGCTGCGCTGAGGGGAACGTTCTGGCGGCGGCCCAGCGATACCGTCGGCGTGGCGTGGGTTGGCGAGGGGTTGTCAGCGATCAGCCGCCAGTACTTCGCCGCCGGCGGCATGGGAATCCTCATCGGCGACGGCAAGCTCAACTACCGTCCCGAGATGGTCGTCGAGACCTACTACGCCTTCAGCCCGCTCAAATGGGCCGCGCTGACGTTCGACTACCAGCTCATCGTCGACCCTGGCTACAATGCCGACCGCGGGCCCGTCTCGATCTTTTCCGGCCGCATTCACGCGGCGTTCTGATTTGCCACTTCCGCTTTTCAACAATTTCGTCCCAGTGATACTTCGCGTGGGTTTCCCAGGTGGGGTCGTGCTAAACGCAGGGCCGTGCGTGCGAAAAGGAGCACCCCGTTCTCGACCCCGGTCGTGCTGGTTGGCCTCGCAGCTTGGCTCCTGCTCGCCCCCGCGCGTGCGAACGCGCAGGCCGGCCCGCCGTCGGGGCACGAGGATGCCGCCTTCGATTTCATGAACCTGCTCTCGCGCAACGGTTTGCACGACATCGACCACGAGACCTGGAACGTCTACGGGCAGCTCACCTACATTTCGAGCTGGAAGCGGCCGTTCAAGGCCCCGTACACGAACACGGACGTGAACGCGAATGTAAGCGCCGGCACCTACTCGCTTCTGCCGACCGCCGAGCGCAGCTTCACCGGCACGTTCTCACTGTTCTTCGGGCTGAAGCTGTGGCGGGGCGGTGAAGCCTACTTCGTTCCTGAGCTCATCGCCGAGCGCCCGCTCTCGGGGCTGCACGGGATCGGCGGCGCGATCCAGAACTTCGAGCTGCAGAAAACCGGAAGTGCGACTCCCCAGCTTTATCGCGCACGACTGTTCTTGCGGCAAACCTTCGGACTCGGCGGCGAGCACGTCGTCAAGAGCTCGGACCCGCTACAACTCGGCACGGTGGTAGACAGCCGGCGACTTGTCCTGACCGCCGGCAACTTCACCATCCTCGACGTGTTCGACCGCAATTCCGTTACCGGCGATCCGCGCCAGACCTTCCTCAACATGGCCTTCATGACCCACGCCGCGTACGACTTCACGTCGGATGCGCGAGGCTACTCGTGGGGCGGCACCGCCGAGCTGTACTGGGATGATTGGGCGCTTCGCTATGGTCGCATCACGCCGCCGCAGAACCCGAACCAGCTTGCAACGGACTTCAGGCTCTGGGAGCACTACGGCGACCAGATGGAGCTGGAGCACGATCACTCGCTCTTCGGACGGCCGGGTGCTGTGCGCCTGCTCGGCTATAGGAATCGCGTGATCACGGGGCGATTCGACGAAGCCATCGCCGCGTTCCAGGCCAATCCGGCGGAAAACGCTGCCGACTGCACGGGCTTCAACTACGGATCCCAAAATTCCAGCGCGCCCGACCTGTGCTGGGTGCGCAGGCCCAACGTGAAGTTGGGCATCGGAATCAACCTGGAGCAATACCTCGCCACGGACGTCGGCGTGTTTTTGCGCGCGATGGTTTCCGACGGAAAAACCGAGGTCGACGCCTACAATCCGGCCGACCGATCCGTGTCCTTCGGAGCGGTGGCCAAGGGCTCGTTGTGGCGGCGGCCCTTCGACGTCGCCGGCCTCGGCTTCGGCATGAGCTGGATCTCGGCGATCCACGCCAAGTATCTGGCCATGGGTGGCGTGGACGGATTCATCGGCGACGGCTACCTTCGCCAGGCCGCGGAGGGCGTCGTCGACGGGTTCTACAGCGTGAATCTTCTCAAAGCGGTCTGGCTGGCGGGCGACTACCAATTCCTGTGGAACCCCGGGTTCAACGCCGACCGAGGTCCGGTTCACATCTTCGGAGCGCGAATCCATGCCGAATTCTAGCTGGCATCGCGCATCGACCGTCGCCGCTGTGCTGTTGGCGGCGATCCTGTCGCCGTCGCGCGCGCAGGCGCAGCAGCAAGCCCAAGGGTTCGCCGTCGAGCGCTTCTACCCGTCGGCCGCGGGGGCCGGTTGGTTCGTGATGGACGCTCTCGACATGCAGGGTGATTTGGGCGGTGCCATGGCGCTTACGTTGGGGTACGCGCGCAACCCGCTGCGAATCGCAGACGGCTCGCAGAATCTCTCCGTTGTTTCGGACGAAGCGTCCGCCGACTTTGGCTTCGCAGTCACCTACCGTCGTTTTCGCCTGTCACTCAACATGGACATGCCGCTTGTTATCACCGGCAACAGCGGCACGCTTGGCGGCTATTCGTTCAAGTCCCCGTCGGTGAATCCGGGGACGGACCCCGACACGTTGGCCGACTACCGCGTCGGCTTCGATGCCCGCATCCTGGGACAGTCGGACGGACCCTTTCGCCTCGGCGCCAGCGCACAGCTTGTCATCCCGAACGGTCGCCGCGGCGACTACGACACCGACGACACCTTTCGCGGCATGGTGCGCGCTCTTTTCGCTGGCGACGTGGGGCACTTCGCCTATGCCGGCCAGCTCGGCGTCCACCTTCGGCCGCTCGACGACTCGCCAACGCCCGGCAGCCCGCGGGGCAGCGAATTGCTCTTCGGCGCCGCCGGGGGCGCGAAGTTGCCCGTGGGGCGCGGCGCGGATTGGGCGGTTGTCGTGGGCCCGGAAGTTTACGGCGCAACGGCGCTGCGCTCCTTCTTCAGCTCTAGCGACACGGCGCTAGAGGGACTCCTTTCTGGTCGGCTCGAAGGAACGCGGGTGAACCGCGCCCAGTTGAGGTTCAAGCTGGGCGCGGGCGCGGGCATCAACCGGCAATTCGGCGCACCCGAGTGGAGAGTCGTAGTCGGGATCGAGATGTTCAATCGCAATCAGCGACCGACTCTTCTTGGTTCCCAGGTCGACGTGACAAATCCGTAGGCGCGCTCAGCGTAGGCGCCGCTGCGGGGGAAATGTCGGTAGCTGACGATGATGGCGACGGCCAACGCGCAGGCGGCTAGACTGGTCGCAAGTCGCCGCCAGCCGCGGCCAGTCAGCATCCAGAGCAGCAGCGCGCCCACCAACAAGAAGAGTGGCGCGGTGGCGATGAATCCTCGCAGGCCGACCAGCGTGCCCATCGAGTGCACCGCATACCCGTCGCGTAGTAGACGGAAGCTGAGCTCGTAGAGCGGATTGGCCAAGGGATCGGGCCAGTGGGGATAGGTCGAGGCGGCCACGACAAAAATCGCGGCGGAAACCCACACCGTGGCCTGCGCCAGCACGCGCGTGGCCGCCGTGCGGTCGGCAGCCGCGAACCCGGCGGTGGCCAGCCAGGCGACGAAGGGCAGGGCCGTGGTCATGTAGCGCGGTCCTACGCACCAACCGCCGCGCGACATGTACGGTCCAAGGGAGCTCAAGAAGACGACATAGGCGGCGAAGATCGCCATGCACACCAGCGCCTCGGCACCCACGCGCTTGCGCGCGTCGCGATTGGTCCAAAGTGCGACGAAGCCAACGACGGCCAGCAAGGTCCACGGCGCCAGCACGAAGAGGCCGTTCGACGGCAGGAACGATACATTCCAGAACGACTTGGCGCTGAGCCCGACCATCCCGCCGAAGGAATTTCTGGGGTTGGGATCGTCGGCGAAGCTGTACCCAGTCTTCCACGGCGAGCCGAACGCGCGTGCGTGATACAGCATCAGAACGAAGAGCGGCGGAAGGGCGCCCAAGGCGGCGAAAAGCAGCGCTCGAATTTTTCGCGCGGCCCGCAGCCCGAGGTAAAGCGCAACGAACGACGTGGCGATCAAGGACTGGTAGTCCATCATCAGCGCGAGGGCGGCGAGAAATCCCGCCAGCGCGGCGCCGCGTCCGGGGTGCCAGGTTTCGTTGCGTGCGACCGCGACGGCGGCGATGAATGAAGCGCCGACGAGCACGGCGGATAGTTGGTGCGACATGAACAGGATGCCGTAGACCAAGGCGGGGGAGCCGACAGCGTAGGCGAGCAGCACCGTTCGACGAGCCGTCTCGTCGGGCGAGAACCGGCGCGCGAACCGGTAGAAGAACGGCAGGAAGATCAGCGCCGGAAGGATGGCGGCGGAAAAGCGAAAGGCCCAGCTGCAAGCACGCATGGACGTGGCGTGGACGAGCTTGCATAGAAGGTAGGCCGGCACCGCCAGGAGGGAAGGCCCGGGCGGTTTGTTGGCGTACTTGTGGCCATCGGGCGCGCTCGACAGATCGTTGCGCGACCCCATGTCGCCGAGCCGGTTGTCCAGCCACATGTGGCCATGGTCCACCAACTCTTGCGTGGTCAGGATGCGCGGGATCTCGGCGGCGCTGCGAAGAGCATCGAAATAGGGAAAGGCGTAGAGGTAGACCAAGGCGATGAGCAGAAACGCCCACGGCCGGATCGTCCGCAGCGGCCTCGCCGGAGGTGCCTGCTTGGGTGTTTCGGCCGATGACATGTGCGACGAATCCTGCCGGAAGGGGAGTCGCTCGCGAAGCTAAAAGTTTGCTCCTTTGCCAGGCTCGCAGCTCTTGCTCGACTTCGGGCCGGGCGGCGCTATGGAATTGGAATGCCAAACACGTGGGATCCCTCATCACTTGCACCGCCCGAGGCTCTGCAGCGCCTCGTGGCGGGGAATCGGAGATTCTTGCAAAACGGCGCAGTCCTTGAGGCGCGTACCTTCTCGCCGGTTCTGGCCGAACGACCGCAGCGTCCGTTCGCCATCGTGCTCGGATGTTCGGATTCCCGCACGCCGGTCGAGATCCTGTTCGACGAAGGGTTCGGCGATCTCTTCGTGGTCAGGATCGCCGGGAATGTCGTCGCGCCATCGGTCGTGGGTTCGATCGAGTTTGCGGCGTCGCAGTTCGGTACCCGTTTGGTTGTCGTGCTCGGGCACACGCGGTGTGGTGCCATCGCGGCAACGGCGAATGCCCTGCTGACTGGAAACGGGCCCGAGTCGAGGAATATCCGTTCGATTACCGACCGAATTGCTCCGCATATTGAGCCCCTGGTGCGGTCGAGCGGTGGCGCGGCGGAGCCAGCCTTGCTGCGTGAGCTGATGCGGGTCAATGTGCGCGCGTCAGCCGATCATTTGCGCCATGGCAGCCGCTTGCTTGAGGAGCTGGTGCTTGCAGGTCGGGTGGGGATCGTGGGCGCGCAATACGAAATCGAGACTGGCCGTGTCGACTTTTTCGACGGGCTTCCTACCTGACGCTGGATCTGACCTGGATGCGATCGCCTAGCCTACCACCGTTCGCTGTCCTTCTTCGATGAGGACGCAGGACTTGGCGCTGGCTCGGGTGCCTCGGGCGCACCGCCAGCTTTCTTTGCCTTGCCTGTGACACCCTTCTTGTGGTGCTTCGACTCCTCCAAAGGCGGCGCGGGCGGCGGCACGAACGCGTGGGTTGGCTGCGGCGCAGGCTCGGGTGGCGGTTCAAACCCATGCGCGGGCTCGGGCGCTGGCGCAGTCGGAACCGCAAGCGCAGCGGGCTCCGGCTCGGGCGCCGGTGCGGTCGCTGCCGGTCCGGCCGGCGCCTCTTTGCTAGGCGACGCGCGTGTGAAAAAAATGGTGGCGGCGATGCCCACTGCCACCAACCCGGCGCCGCCGATTACCGCGATCTTGGCGCGGCTCTTGCCGGGCATGATCATGTCGGTGTCGGAGACTTCACCGGTGGCGGTGCGAAAGGTCGTCGTGGACTGCTTGACGTTCGCGGCTGGCTCCACCACCGTCGGCACGTGCGACGGTGGTTTGGAAGGTGGGCGCGAAGGTGGCTTGGAGGGTGGCCTGGAAGGCGGGCGGGTGCCCACCAACACCGGCGGAGGCGTGGCCATCGTCAGGTCGAATCCCAGCCCGGACTGGCGTATGGCGCTCGATGGCTGTTGGTCAAGGATCGCCGTGGTCCCGACCGCCGGCACGCCGCGGACGGGGGTTCCATGGACAACGCCGTACCCGCGCAGGGCGGTCTGAAAGTCAACCATCGTTGCAAATCGATGGTCGGGATCTTTGGCCAGCGCGCGTAGAATGGCAGCCGCCACGGCGTCGGGGATCGCCGGGTTTCTTCGCTGCGGAGGTTCCGGCTCGCGCATCACGTGCATGATGATGATGTCGCCGAAGCCTTCGCTGACGAAGGGCGGCGCCCCGCACAGCATTTCGTAAAGAATGATTCCGAGCGCGTAGACGTCGGTGCGGCTGTCGATTTTTTCGATGAGGCCCTGGCATTGCTCGGGCGACATGTACGACGCCGTGCCCATGATGGCGCCGGTTCTGGTCTTCATCGAGCTGCCGCGCATGTCGTCGCGCAGCTTGGCGATGCCGAAGTCCAGCACCTTCACGCGCTCGCCGGTGTGGACCATTTCGTCGGGCACGAGGAAAAGATTGTCCGGCTTGAGATCGCGGTGGACGATGCCCTTGCTGTGCGCCGCCGCCAGCGCGGAGGCCGTCTGGCACGCGATCTCGACGGCGGTATCTACGTCGAGCGGTCGTACCCGCTCCAGTCGGCTCGCCAGGCTTTCGCCCTCGAGAAACTCCATCAACATGTACGGCACGTTCTCGTCGGGCAACAAGCCCACGTCGATGATGTCGATGATGTTGGGGTGGCGGATGGCGTTGGCCGCGCGTGCCTCGTTGAAGAAGCGCGAGACCAGCGATTCGTCGCGGGCCAGCTCCGGCTTCAGCACCTTGATGGCGGCCTTGCGCCCCATGATCGGGTGCAACGCCAGATACACCGTTCCCATCCCGCCTTCGCCCAGGAGAGAGACAACCTCGTAGTTATTGATATGCTTTCCGATCACAGCGAGTCCTATAGATCATGAGACTATCAGAAGTTGTTTGGAACCGCACGTCAGTGACGCCAGCAACCGGACCTGTTTCGCCGCGCAACATTGGGTGCGGCTTAAAGGTTGCCGTGTGACGCCAAGCACGTGTGTGCAATGTAAGTATTCAGAAATTCTGAAGCCGGCCTTCACAAGTCGAGCCTTTGGCTGGAAAATAGGGACATATGAACCTACGAGCTTGGCCATCGGCAATGTTTCGTACCGGCGGGTTCCTTCTACCTTCACTGCTTTTCGGGCCGCTGCTCACGGCTTGTGTAAACCTGAACAAGCCGGAAAATGTCAGTCGGAACTGCTTCAGCGGTTCCTCTGCCTGTTCGGACAATCCGGTACCCGAGCCTGGCCCTGACGCCGCCAATTTCGGCCCGGACGCGAATTCGATCCCCGATCTTTCCTACCGAGACGAGCCTGCCGTCGTCCGAGATGATGCACTTCCGGCCAATCCTGACGGTCCGGATAGCGCGATCGTGTCGGACGTCCGCGGCGCCGATGGCGACGTGGCCGTGGTCAAGGATGGTCCGGTCGATGCGGATACTCGAATCGACGTCGATGTCGCACGGGATACTGCGGAGCCGCCCGCAGAGGTCCGGCCGGATCTGCCGCCCGACCGCCTGAACGGTCCCGAGCCCGGTCTTGAACCTGGTCCGGAACCCAGACCTGAGCCTGGGCCGGAACCGGGTCTCGACGGGGGTGCCGACATTCATTTGGAAGTTGGTCCGCAGCCACCCCTCGACGGAGGAGTAGGCGATACGGGCGATACCAGGACAGGCACCGTGTGCTCCATCGTTTCAGGATCCACTCCTTCGACGGGCACGGCCGGTCATCCTCCGGCCGCCAATACCACTTCGCCTTTCTGCGTGGCCACCTGCGACGATATCGCGGGGTGGGGGTGCAGTAATTTCGATGGACGCCAAGTCACAGTCAACGGCACCGTCGCAACCTGCGGCGCTGCGCTCACGAAGGTAAACGGCTACTTCGTGTTTCAAGTCAGCGCGGGGACCAACGCTTCCGCTGCGATCTACTGGTGGGGTACCTTCAACGCGACTTGTGCGGCGCCCGCTGGCGGTTTCTGACCCTGGCCATTTCCGACTTCGAACGAGGGCTCGATGCCTTTGCTTGATGTACCCCGCCGCCAGCCGTAGGCCCGGCAGCAGCCCGGCCGGAGAGTCTGTGGTAGAAACTTTCTCGCCGCCCAGGCTGGGAACCGCAAATGTCTCTCGTGAAATTGTCGCTCATCTTTTTGGCCGCGCACGTGGCGGTCGCCCTACTGTTTCTGGTTGATCGCGCGCCTGGCACGGCCGCGGCTCTCGTCGGGTTTCCCCTCGACGACGCCTGGATCCACATGGTGTATGCGCGCAGCCTGGCTGGGCTGCACGGGTTTGCTTACAACCCGGGTGAGCTCGAGACCGGTTCGACCAGCCCGCTGTGGGCGGTGCTGCTCGTTCCCGCGAGCTGGGCCGCGCGCCTGCTCGGCATCAGCGTCGTTCTGCCGGCAAAACTCACGGGGCTTGCGGCGGCGCTGGGGACCAGCCTGGCGGCTGCGCGCCTGGCGTCCCGCTTGGGATTTTCCTTGGCGGTCGAGCTCGCGGCGGGACTGGCCTGCGCGCTCGATCCCACGCTGGCCTTCGCCAGTCTGTCCGGTATGGAAGTGTTGCTGGCCTGTGCGCTCGCGCTGTGGGCGCTGAGCGAGCTGGCTGGCGAACGCTATCGCCTGGCCGCGCTCGCTGCGGCGCTTGCACCTCTGGCCCGACCCGAGTTGGCGCTGCTAGCCTTGGTGGTTCTGGCGGTGGTGCAGTGGCGGCTGCATCAGCTACGCGCTTCCGTGGGCAGGCGGGTGCTCATCGTGGTGCCCACGTTTCTGTTCGTGGGTGGCTGGATTCTCTTCTGCCTGCTGGTCTCTGGCTACCCTTTGCCAAATACGTTCTATGCAAAGTTCGCCAGCCACCACGAGCTCTTCACCCACAACCTGGTCGTTATCTTTGCGCAGGTGATTCCTTCGTTCCCCTGGTTCGCGCGTGGAACGGGGTTCGTGCTGTGGGCGCTCGGGGCCGTCCTGCTATTCCGGCGTGGCCTTGTTGCTGGGCTGACCGCAGCCTTCCCCGTGTTCTACTTGCTCGCCGTGGCAGCCTCGCAACTCATCAAGGAACCGTGGCCGTTCTATTGGCAGCGCTACCTGTTGCCAGCGCAGCCGTTCGTTCTGCTGGCCGTCGCGGTAGGCGCCGTCCATGCGGCCACTTGGGCATGGCGGCGGCGCCGTCAAGCTTGGGCACCCATCTTCGCCGCCGGCGTCGGCATCCTCGTTTTAGGAGCTCTGACCAGCCTGCCCGCGGCGTTGCGCAGGAGCGCCGACCTTTTCGCCTGGAACTGCCAGAACATCGAGGAGCTGAACGTCGCCATGGGCAAGTGGCTGCGCGACCACACGGCACCTGGTGAGACGATTGCGGTGACTGATGCCGGGGCCGCTCGCTATTTCAGCGATCGTAGGACCTTCGACATGCTCGGCCTCAACAACCATCGTTTCTTGCACGGCGATCGGGAACAGGCAGACGAGCTGCCGCGCATTCGTACCGTGGCCGCGTTTCCCCTCATCGTGCCCTTCCTTCGCAAAGATTCCATGTGGCGCGCCGTACACAGAACCGCGACGGCCCACTTGACCATTTGCGACTGCAACCAGTCTGAAATCGTCGCCTATCAGCGCGCGGAGCCGTCGCCCCGCTGACCGGTGCATAGCTGTGGACTAGCGAGCGCAGTCCTGCTCTACTTGCGCACCCTAGACCACCGACAGCAGTGAAGTATACATAGAGGCCCAATGACATTCTCTAAGACGAACCGTCGCTCCCGCTGCCATTTGCGATCCGTTGCCGCCCTTCTCTTGATTTTTTCCATTGTTGCCGTGGGTATCGTGCCTTCGCAGGCTCGGGCCGAGCGCGAGAAGCAGGAAAGGCGAGAGAAGAAGGATCCGCGCGAGATGAAGGCGCGCGAAGCCTTCGCGGCCGGCAGCTACCAGGACGCGCTCGAGATCTATACCAAGCTCTACGCCGAGAAGTTGCACCCAACCTACCTTCGCAACATTGGGCGTTGCTACCAGAATTTGAACGAGCCCGAGCGCGCCATCTCCAGCTTTCGCGAGTATCTGCGCAAGGCCAAGGACGTGACCACCGACGAGCGCGCCGAGGTCGAAGGCTACATCCAAGAGATGGAAGCCTTGCAGAAGAAGAACGCGGCTGCGGCTGCGCCGGTGAAGGCTGACCCGAAGCCTCTGCCCGAAGCGGCGCTGGCGGTCAATCCCGGCACACCGGCCGAGCCCGTCGGGTTGATTCAGCAGCCGACACCGGCTCCGGCCGGCGACAGCGGGCCAACGCCTTTCTACAAGCGCGCCTGGTTCTGGGGATTGGTGGGTGGCGTGGTGGTTGCTGGAACAGCCGGTGGCTTGTGGGCTGGCGGCGTATTTTCGGCCAAGTCCCACAACGCGTGCCCTGCCGGCTTCGTTTGTTCCACCAACTAGCTACCGAGCTGTCTACGCGACGTGAACGAGGAAACATCATGATTCATCCCAGCCTGCTCAATCGATGTCGTCGAGCTGCGATCGGCGCGCTGTTGTCCGCCGCCATAGCCCTGCTGCCAGCCTGCTCCTCAAGCAACGACAAGCGTCCCTTGGTCCTGGTCAGCGCACCACTCGGCGCCTACGCAGGCTTGGCCAAAACCGTGAAGGTTACTGTCACGGTGGACGGCGTGCCGGTCGCGACGACGACGGTCAGCGCGGCTGACGATCCGACGACGGGAGACATTGGCGTCTATCTACCCTCGGGAACCAGCGGAGATGCCGCGGTCGTCGTCCTGGTGACCGATGCGAACGGTTGTCTGGTTGCATCGGGAGGCAGTACCGCAACCGTCAAGGTCAGCCCGGGTGAAACCACCGGGCAGGTAACTATCACTCTGTCGGCGGCGACGGGTTCATGTGCAGCCGACGGCGGGACATCCGATAGCGGGCCGGATGCGGCGGAAAGCTCGCCGGACGTTTCAGTCCACGATGGATTGCCGGGGCCGGAATTGCCGCCGGTGGTCGCCGACGGAAGCTCCGTCGCAGATACGCCACCGGGCGGAGCGCAAGATGCGCCAGCGGCCGACAAGCCGAATCCCGACGTCGCTGCCGGGCCTGACGCCGCCACCGATGCCAAGGCTGATGCCCAACCGTCGACGCTGAATGTGTTCGGCAACTGCACGCCGTACACGCACTCGGTCAAGGACAGCACGGGCGCTATCGAGGATTGGGGAATTCGCGGTTTCGCATTCTCGCCCGACGGGAAAGTCTTGGTCAGCATGGGCGAGGACGGGCGCGCCAAGGTGTGGAACATCACTGCGGCCGGCCTGCAGGAAACCAGCAGCGGTCTCGTCTTCACCGGGTACAGCGACCTGAGCGGCGCGATTTCCCCGGACGGCCACTACATCGCCGTCGGTGACAAGGAGAGCCTGGTGACCGTCTATGACCTGCCGGTTTCCCTTCAGTATGGCTCCGCTTCGACCGTGACGACGTTTCCGCCCGGCGACACGCTGTCCGCAACCTTGCGGCCTACGTTGCTTCAGTTCACGAATGATGGCGGCCACCTCATCGCGATGTACCGGGCAGCCGATAGCCCGAACCCCAACCAGTTCGTGGTTTGGAACTTGGGAACGAACGCGATGGACCGGCTGGTGTCCTACGACTACAGCGACGAGCCCATGGCAATCCTGCCCGGGGCCTACACGGACGCGATGTGGGTTGCTTCGTCGACAATCACTACCACGGACGCGGGCGACGATGAGAGTGTGGTCACACTCGTCGACTTGGCCACGCCAGCGCCGCGATCGAAGGCCCAGTTCACGGTTCCAGGGGACATCAACGCGATCACTTTTTCGCCCGACGGCACCACCTTGGCAATCGCCACGGATCAGGGTGAGGTGGGCTTGTGGGACATCACCACCAAGTCCAGCATCACCCGATTGGGGTCGCCCCTCATCGCCGCTTCATCGGCGGCCAATTCGGCCTATTCGCTTGCCTACACCGCGGATGGGAAGTACCTGGCGATGGGGACTGGAGATCTGTTTGGCTCCTCGACGGTCAGGTTGCAGTCGTTGCAGCCGCGCATGTCGTTGCAGAAGACCATCGACTACATTCCGTGGTCGCTCGCATTTTCGCCGGACGGCCAGGCATTGGCCATTGGTGAACGAGACCTCGGTGTCCTTCTCTATTGCAAGAATTAGGTAGGATCGAAACATGACGACACGAACGCGGCTGCTTCTATTGCAGGTAACGCTGACGGCTCTTGTGTGCATGGGCGTGCGCAAGGATGCGGTGGCCCTCGATCTCGGCGGTCTGGCTGGCAAGGCCGCGGGCAGCGCCGGGAACGCCGCACGTGACAAGGCGGTGAAAGAGGTCAACGCCAAGCTGCTTGCCGAAGGGCGCAAGAACCAATGCAGCTTCAAGAGCGACAGCGACGAGCTTGCGCCGGGCTGCGACGCCAAGTTGAAGAAGCTGTCCGATGCGCTCGTGCAGGTGAAACAGAAGCTCAAGGTGTCGGGGATTACCAGCTACAAGTTCGAGGTGTCGGGCCATACTGACAGCAGTGGCAAACCCGAGCACAACAAGGAGCTCTCGGGCAAGCGCGCCGCCGTTATCGAACGCGAGCTCATCAAGCGCGGAATCGCCAAGAGCGAAATCATTTCCATCGGCATGGGTTCGGATCGACCGGTCGTCACGCCCGACAATACGCCGGCCAAGAAGGCCAAGAACCGACGCTACGAGATTCAAGTCAGATTCTAGCGGCCTGACACGAAGCTGCGGCCATGAACGGCGCCATCGTCGATTTTCACGCCCACGTCTTCCCCGATGCCCTGGCCGCGCGGGCCATCAGCCACCTGGAACGCGGCGGCGGCGTCAAGGCCTTTCACGACGGACGGGTATCCTCGCTCTTGACGTCGATGGACAGCGCCGGGATCGAAACATCTGTAGTCTGCTCCATCGCCACCAAGCCCGAGCAGTTCGAGCCCATCTTGAAATGGTCAGGGGAAATCGCCTCGCCGCGCATCGTGCCGCTGCCGTCGATTCACCCCATGGCGCAGGATCCAGTCGGTCAGGCCCGCCAGGTCGCCGAGGCCGGCTTTCGCGGGATCAAGCTTCACCCCTATTACCAAGACTTCGATCTCGACGACGAGAAACTCTTCCCGCTTTATCGCGCGCTCGACGAGCTTGGTCTGTTCGTCGTCTGTCACACCGGATTCGACTTCGCCTTCGTTCGCGAACGCAAAGCCGACCCCGTACGCATCCTGCGTGTGATGGATCGCGTGCCCGATCTCAAGCTCGTCGCGACGCACATGGGCGCGTGGGACGACTGGGACGAGGTGGAAAAACACCTGCTCGGCAAGCCCATCACCTTGGACATCTCCCTCAGCATCGAGCTGCTCGGGCGCGAACGTGCGCGTGCCATGCTGATGGCGCATCCCGCGGATCGGATTCTCTTCGGCACGGATTCGCCCTGGACCAGCCAAGCGGAGACTCTGCGGCTGGCGCGCGCGCTGGAGCTCGGCGAGGAGCGCGAGAGCGGTCTTTTGTGGAAGAACGCTCAGGCACTCCTCGGCGGCGCGGCTACTTCGGCGACTCTGGGAACAGCTTGAGCAAGTAGCTCAGGGTCACGAACAGGTAGTGGCCGTTGGCGGTGACGTCCGCCGAGTCGGTCGGGCTGACCGTGGTCTCGAACATGTACATCGGCGTGACGGTCAGGCTGGGCGTGATCTTGTAGTCCACGCCCAAGTAGACGCGGTTGAGCCGGAAGCCGTCCTTCCAATAGCCAAGCGGGCTGTAGCCGCCGGCGAGCTTGCTGGTCTGGCCATCCTCGTGGATGCCGAAGAAGGGCTCGTCGCCGACCAAGATACCCAGCCGATCGGTGGCCGCGAAGCGAACTTGCAGGAGCTCGCGCAGGACCGTGCCGAAGCCCCAGCGCTCCGAGTTGGTCTGGTAGGCATCCGCGAAGATGGTGTTGTGAAAGATCACCCGGTCCATGATGGTGAAGCGTCCGATGCGATACTCCGCCATCGGGATGACCTCGATGTTGCTCGAGTAGTTGTACTTGTCGTCGGGCTGCCCGAGTTTCGCCTCTTTGCGCTGCGGATAGCCGATGTAGTAGTACCAGAGCGAGCCCCGGAGCGTGAGATTGCCCATCTTGCGCGTGTAATTCGGACCGGCAAAGGTTTCGGTCATGTAGAACTGCCGGGTTTCCGGGGCATTGCCGACCGAATCTTTGGCGGCGTCCCAGCGGGCGAGCTCATAGCGGAGCCCTTGCATTACCGTGAAGCTCCAGTTGGGCGTCAGGGCGGCGGTGAAGGCACCGTAGAACCAGGTCCTGCCTTCCTCCTCTGCGTGCGCGTCCGCCGCTTGCGCGACTTGCGCCGTCGCCAGCAGTCCCAAAACCACACTTGCACCGATCAGCCTTGTTTTCATGCGTTCTCCGTCGTGATCACCAAAACACCGCGAAGGTAGCACGACTGCTATTCGGGAAAGAAGTGCCTAAATATGTGTTTGTATGGATGGGCGGCTAGAGCCCCAGCAGTTCCTCGCGGCTGAGGATGCGCAGTCCCTGTGCTTGCAGGGCAGCCCGCGCGCGGTCGGTGTCGTGGGTTTCGATGATCACGATGGCGTGCTGGTTGGAGACGAAGCCACTGGTGTTGTCGAGGTTCACGTTGTTTCGCGCGAGACAATCGGCCACGGCTTGCAGGGATCCCGGCGCATCCGCGACCTCGACCGGCAGCACGTCGAGGAAGCTCACCATCAACCCATGCTGCTTGAGAGCGTCGTGGGCGCGATCTTGGTCGTCGACGAGGAACTTCATCACGCCGAACGGGCCGCTGTTGGCGATGGTGACCCAGCGAATGTTGATGAGCGCGTCGGCGAGAATCTTGGTGATGCGCGCGGTTTGGCCGGGCCGATTTTCCACGAAGATGGCGATCAGTTGTACGGGACGCATGGTCGGTGTCCTTTCCTCGATCAAAGGGTCCGGTTGTCGATCACCCGCTTGGCCTTGCCTTCGCTGATGGGCAGGGTTCCCGGCGCGACCAAGTCGACCTTGGGCTTGGTAAGAATTTCGGCGCGTAGAAGCGCCTTGATTTCTTCCTGCAACGCCACCACGTGCTCAAGCTGGCCGTCGAAGCCGGCTTCCGCCAGCTCCACTTTGATCGTCATCTCGTCCAGACCGTCGAGAATGATGAGATAGTTGCGCCCCACCTTGGGCACGCTCATCAGGACCCGCTCGATTTGCTGGGGATAGATGTTCACGCCACGAACAATCAGCATGTCGTCGGCGCGACCCATAATGCGCTGGATGCGCCGGCTGGTGCGACCACACGGGCAGGGTTCCGTGGTGATGGAGGTGATGTCGCGCGTGCGATAGCGCAGGATGGGCATGGCTTCGCGGCACAGCGTGGTAAGCACCAGCTCGCCGCGTTCTCCCGCCGGCAGAGGTGCGCCGGTGTCGGGGTTGATGATCTCCATGATGTAATGGTCTTCCCACAGGTGCATGCCGGACTGGTGCTGGCATTCGAAGGCCACGCCGGGCCCGTTCATTTCGGACAGGCCGTAGGAATTGTAGACCTTGATGCCGAGGCCGTCCTCGATCTTGCGCCGGGTTTCCTCGGTGTAGGGCTCGGCGCCGACGAAGGCGCGCTTGAGCGCCAGATCCTTGCGCGGATCGATGCCCTTCTTTTCGAGAAAATCGGCGAAATAGAGCGCGAAGCTCGGCGTGAGGTGAATGCTGGTGGTGCGAAAATCCTGCATCATGAGGAGCTGGCGCTCGCTGTTTCCCGGTCCTACCGGGATTACCAGGCAGCCGAGTTTTTCGGCGCCGTAGTGGGCGACGAACGCGCCCGTGAACAGGCCGTAGGTCATCATGTTCTGGAAGACGTCTTGCTTCGTCATGCCGGTGGCGACGAAACAGCGCGCGCACAGCTCGGCGGCGTTGTTCACGTCCTGGCGGGAAAAGAACAGCGCCTTGGGCTTGCCGGTGGTTCCGCTCGATGTATGCAAACGCAAGGTTTCGTCGAGCGGCAGCGCGAGCATGCCGGCGGGGTAGGCGTCGCGCAAATCGGCGCCGGTGGTGAAAGGCAAACGCCCGAGATCGGCGAGCCCGCGGATGGCCTCGGGTTTGAGACCGGCCTCGTCGAATTTCTTGCGATACGCTGGCACGCGTTCGTACACGCGCGCCGCAGTTTGCTGAAGGCGTTCGAGCTGAAGTGCTTCGAGCGAGGGGCGGGCGAGCGTTTCTTCCCGCGGAGCCCAATAGGTTTGGGATTGGGGCGAAGACGTCATTGGAGACCCGCTATATTGCCAGAAGAACCTCCAATCTAGTGCTTGTTTCGCCTGCGGGGTTGACTTACCGTCTTTTCGTTCACCGCTCACGGGCTCGCCGTGCAGGGCCGAAAGGAGAGGGCATGACCACCAATGCGCCGTCGGAGAATCAGGTGCAATTCAGGAACAAAGGCTGGACCGTGACCATCGCGGCCCTGTCCATCAATCTGGTGCTGGGGGTTCTGTACGCCTGGGGGGTTATGGCCAAGGCGCTGGTCGTGCAGTGGCATTGGACCAAGGCGGATGCCGCGCTGCCGTTCACGGTCTCGACGGCGGCCTTTGCCGTCATGATGGTGGTGGCGGGGCGGTTGCAGGACAAGGTCGGACCGCGCAAGATCGCGGCCACGGGCGGCATCGTGCTGGGGCTCGGTCTCGTCGCCTCGTCGTTTGCGCAATCGCCTCTTGTCATGCTCGCGACCTTCGGAATCATCGGCGGCGTCGGCATCGGGCTCGGCTATTCCGCGACCACGCCGCCGGCCATCAAGTGGTTTCCGCCCAGCAAAAAAGGCGTCATCACCGGCATCGTGGTCAGCGGCGTAGGCTTGGCCGCGGTTTACATTTCGCCCCTGACCCAGCTCTTGCTGAAGGCGACCAACATTCACCAGACCTTCATGATTTTGGGCCTGGGATCGATCGTCGTTGTGGCGGTGCTTGCGCAGTTGCTGGTGAATCCACCTGCCGGTTTTCAGCCTGCCGCCCCCGCCGCCGGATCGCCCGCAGCCAAGGCGGCGCGAGCGCCGGGCAAGAACCTCGACTGGAACGAGATGCTGCGCACGTCGCAGTTCTATCGGCTGTGGGCCATGTTCATTCTCGCGGCTTCCGCCGGGCTGATGATCATTGCCCATGTCGCCATCATCGCCAAGGAGCAAGCGCGTTGGGAGTGGGGCTTCGTGCCGGTGGTGCTGCTTGCTATTTTCAACACCGCCGGCCGCGTGGCCAGCGGCTTTCTCTCCGACCGCATCGGCAGGACGCAAACGATGATTCTCGCGTTCACCTTGCAGGCTTGCAACATGTTCGCCTTTTCTCACTACACAAGCGCTGCGCTGCTGGTCTTCGGTTCGGCGTTCACGGGCCTTTGCTACGGAACGATTTTCACGCTGATGCCGGCCGCAACCGCCGATTTCTACGGCATCCGCAACTTGGGCGTGAACTACGGTTTGGTGTTCACGGGCTTCGGCGTGGCCGGTGTCGCCGGGCCACTGGTGGGCGGCAAGATCCGCGATCTGACCGGTTCGTATTCAACGTCCTACGTGATCTCCGCGGTCATGCTGCTGGTCGGAGCGGCACTGGCCTGGACGACGCGCGCGCCTGGGGTGGCCGTGACGGAGATGCCGGCGGCAGCGGGGGCGGAGCAGGCATAGGCTACTACCGCCGGCGCGGCGGGGATTGGGCGAGGTCGGCGGTGATGACGATGCCGTCGCCGAATTTGTCGGCGATGCGGTCGAGGGTGGTGTTGAGCTTCGCGGTCCGGCGATCGGAGCCGAACAGGGGAAGTTGCTGGCCGCCGCTCGCCAGGGTGTGGGCCGAAACGCCGGTGAGGCGGACCTTGCCGACGATCTTTTCAGCCCGCAAAAGGCCGGATGCGGCCTGGTAGATGGTCTGGCCGTCGTCGGTCGGATCGGCGAGGGTCGTTTGCCGCGTGAGCAAGGTGAAGTCGGCCAGCTTCAGCTTGAGCTGCACCACTGCGGCCTTTCGTTCTGCGCTTCGCAAGCGGCGGCCTACGCGCAAGGCTTGCGCGTGCACGTGGGGCAACATCGCTTCGATACCGGCGAGATCCTCGTCGAAGGTGTCTTCGGCTCCGATGCTCTTGGCTTCGCGGTCCGGGACCACGGCGCGGGGATCGATGCCGCGGGCCAGCTCCCACAGATCGCGACCGCCGCTGACCTGGCGACTGAGCCAGTCGGGATCCGCGTCCGCCAGATCGCCCACGCAGTGCAGACCGAGATCCTTCAGGATAGCTTCGGTCTTCTTGCCGACTCCCCACAGTTTTGCAACAGGTAGGGGCGCGATGAAGGAACGCGTTTCGGTCGCGGGTACTTCCACCTGACCGTTGGGCTTGGCTAGATCCGAGGCAATCTTGGCCGCGAATTTCACCGCCGCGATTCCAGCCGACGAAGGCAGTCCGACTTCGACGGCGATGCGCGCGCGCAGTTTCGCCGCGATCTGAACCGGTGGCCCGAACAGCCGAATCGACGCCGCTACGTCAAGGAAGGCTTCGTCGAGCGAAAGCGGCTCGACCAATGGCGTGACGCTGGCGAGGATGGCGAAAATACGCTCGCTGGCAGCCTCGTAGGCATCCATGCGCGGCGGTACGACGATGGCCTGCGGCGCCTTTCGCAGGGCAATCGCCATAGGCATGGCCGAACGTACACCAAACGGGCGCACCTCGTAGGACGCGGCCAGGACTACGCCCCGGCGAGGGTGGCCGCCGACGATGACGGGCTTGCCGCGCAACTCGGGACGATCGCGCTGCTCGACTGACGCGTAGAACGCGTCCATGTCGAGGTGGATGATAGCGGCCACGGAGGATGCGACGGCGGGCACAGGGAGGAGAATAGACCAAGACCGCGCTTTCATGCGTGCGGCTTGTCACGCAAGCCATTTAGGTCGTGACAGGGACCCTGCATGACACTAATCTTAACGGTAAGGCCTCTGCGGCCGCCGGATGGCAAGCCGAAAAATCTTCGTTCTCGATACCAACGTCGCTCTGCACGACAGCAAGTGCATTTACCAGTTTCAAGAGCACGACGTCGTCATTCCCATCACGGTCATTGAAGAGCTGGACAACTTCAAGAAGGGGAACGAGTCGCTCAACCACCACGCCCGCGAGTTCTTGCGTGCCATTGATGGGCTGACCGGCGAGCCTCTGTTCGACCGGGGCGTGAAAATCGGCGACGGGCTCGGCCGCGTGATGGTCAAGGTCGGGCAGGAATTCCACCCCGACCTCAAGCTGAGCTTCGGCGAACGCACGCCCGACCACGAGATCCTGAACATCGCCTACCGGCTGGCGCGCAAGAATTCCAGGGTTCAAGTCATTCTGGTCACCAAGGACGTCAACCTACGCATGAAGGCCAAGGCGGTCGGCCTCACGGCGCAGGACTATCGCAATGATCACGTCAAGGACATCACGACGTTGTATCAGGGGGTGCGACTGCAAGAGCACGTCGCTGGCGACATTATCGACCAATTCTATGCGCCACCGCATGCGGCGGACACGAGCGACCTCGGATTGGATCCACCGATTCTGCCCAACGAATTCGTCATTCTCCGCAACGGCAAGAAATCGGCGCTGGCGACCTACGATGGCGAGCAGCAACAGCTCAGGCGCGTGGACAAGGCAGGCGCCTACGGCATCAATCCGCGCAATGCCGAGCAGGCCTTTGCCTTGAATGCGCTGATGAATCCGAACGTCAATCTAGTTACGATTTCGGGCAAAGCGGGGACCGGCAAGACGCTGCTGGCGCTGGCGGCGGCGCTTGAATGCCGCAAGAGCTACCGGCAGATCTTCATGGCCCGTCCTGTGGTGCCGCTGTCCAACAAGGACATCGGTTATTTGCCGGGCGACATCCAGTCCAAGCTGGATCCCTACATGCAGCCACTTTACGACAATTTGGGCGTTATTAAGAACCAATTTTCCAATAGCGATCAAAAGCACAAGCGCATTAACGAATTCCTCGAAGAGGAAAAGCTGGTTATTGCGCCCCTGGCCTATATTCGTGGGCGCAGCCTGGTCGGGATCTATTTTATCGTCGACGAGGCGCAGAACCTGACTCCGCACGAAGTGAAGACCATCATCACGCGAGCCGGCGAGGGCACCAAGGTGGTTTTGACCGGCGACATCTTTCAAATCGATCACCCCTATTTGAACAGCCATTCCAACGGGCTCAGTTATCTCATCGATCGCATGAAGGGGCAGACCATCTACGCTCACGTGAACTTGACCCGCGGCGAACGCTCGCCGCTGGCGGATTTGGCCAGCAATCTGCTTTAGAAGCCTGTTTACAGAAAGTTCATCGTCCAGAAATACCTTCGTCATTGGCGCCTGATAACTTTTCCCCTATGTGGAAATACTACAAGGAGGCCTTTGCGACGGTGCAGCTTGCCACCTGTGTGGTGAGCTGGACCATCTACCAACAGACGAATCGTTCCTTGGGTCCGGCCGCGATCTTCTTCTTGTCGATGCAAGTCAGTGCGGTGTTTGGGATCATGTGGGCGAGCCGGCTAAGGAAAGCACGACCGAGAACATCAATTGCGATGAACTAGCTGGCAATTTGCCGCTGAAACTCTAGTGGGTCGGTGCTCGGAAGTTGGCAAGTCCCACGCGAGCAAACATACGCGGTGGCCAGGCCGGCCTGCGGAGCTTTACCGCGGATCAATGGAATGCGCTTTTCCAGCGCGTGCCACCGCGACGACGCGGCGTCGCCTACCAGCAGAACTTTGCGCGGGCAGTAGGTTTCGCGTAGGACCGTTTGAAAGGCGCTCGCGGAATCGCCGCCAGCCGGCAGCACAAGCACGATTTCACGTACCGGACCGGCGAGAAAGTCGACGGCGAGCAAGGCCTCGGTCAGAGCCATGGGACGTTCTTCGACTATTGGCAGGTAGAAACCAAGGGCGCGGTCGACCACCTGCCGCCAGCGGATGTCGTCGGTGAAGGCGGCCAGGCGTGCCGCGTTCATCAGCGCGACCGAGCCGCCCGCCGGTTCCGCACCGTCGAAGACGGGCCGCTCGCGAGCCAGCAGGCGCTCGTGCGTCGCGCTGGCCATGAACCAGCCGCCGCGCACCTTGTCGGCAAAGAGCGCTTCGGTCTCGTCGCACAGGCGGCAAGCTTCGTCGAACCAGCGCACGTCGTGGGTCGTCTCAAAAAGATCCAGCATGCCAGCGGCCACGAACGCGTAGTCGTCGAGAAAGCCAGGCGCGCCCAGGTGCCCAGCGCAATAGCTGCGCGCGAGGAGGCCGCATTGGCCGTCTCGCATTTTGGTTGCGAGAAAATCCGCCGCAGCCACCGCCCGGTCTACGTACCGCCGCTCGCCGAGTATGCGGCCCGCCACGGCGAAGGCGCTGATGGCGAGCCCATTCCACGCTGCCAGGATCTTTTCATCGCGCAGCGGCGGCACACGCTGCCGTCGCGCCTCGCCCAGCTTGGTCCGCGCCGGCGCAAGCTTCACGGTGATAGCCTCGTCCGCCTGCGGTTGGTAGAGAATGTTTCCAAGCTCGAAGCTCCTACCCGCGGTCACGCCGTAGTGGCGCAGGAACAAGTCGGTATCGTCCCCGGTTCCAAGCACGGCCCGGATCTCGTCTTCGCTCCACACGAAGAATTTGCCTTCCTCGCCTTCTGAGTCCGCGTCGGTTGCTGAATAGAAACCGCCCTCGGGTGCAGCGAAAGTTCTGACAAGCTCGTCGCACGTCTCGCGCGCGACGCGTGCGAAGTCGGGCCGCTTGGTCACCTGCCAGGCCTCGGCGTAGGCCACGATCAGCAGGGCGTTATCGTACAGCATCTTTTCGAAGTGTGGCACCAGCCAGCGCGCGTCCGTGGCGTAGCGATGAAAGCCGCCCGCCACCTGGTCATAGATTCCGCCTTCCGCCATACGCGCAAGGGTCAGCACGGCCATGTGCAGGGCTTGCGCATCGCCGGTCCGCTGGTGGTGGCGCAGCAGCAGGCGAATCGGCAAGTTCGACGGAAATTTCTGCGGCAGGCGGAGCCCACCATTTTCGCTATCGAAGCCACGACGGCATTGCTCGACCGCGGCCGCGATCATCGAAGCATCCGGGCGACGGCGACTCGCCTGCGATCCTTGGCCGAGCTCATTCGCGCCTGCCTCCGCATCTACATTCATCGCTTCGCGGACGGCGGCAGTGAGCGCCTGAGCAGCTTTCTGAACCCGGACCGAATCATCGTCGTACAAGTGGACGAGCTCGGTCAGGATGTCGATGAAGCCTGAGCCAGCTCCGCGTGTGCCGGCATACGGCGGAAAATACGTGCCGGCAAAGAAGGGTTCACGGTCGGGCGTCAGCCAGACCGACATCGGCCACCCGCCCGAGCCGGTGAGCTGCTGAGTCGCGCTCATGTACACGGCGTCCACGTCCGGGCGCTCCTCGCGGTCGACCTTGATGCAGACGTAGTGCGCATTCATGAAGGCGGCGATGGTTTCGTCCTCGAAGGATTCTTCCTCCATGACGTGGCACCAGTGGCAGGTGGCGTAGCCGATGGAGAGAAATACCGGCCGCGCCAATCGGCGAGCCTCGTCGAACGCTTCGTCTCCCCAGGGATTCCAGTTCACCGGGTTGTGCGCATGCTGGAGCAGGTAGGGGCTGCTCTCCAGCGCCAGCCGATTGGTGTAGCGCGGGCTGCCATCGGGGTTGAGGTGGCGTGTGCGGGGACGCGTACCGCTCGATTCGGCCAGCGCGGCCGCCAGCCTGGATTCCAGCGTCGGAGAAAAAGCGTCGGCACCGGGGATGGGGCACATGGTGATGCCAAACCATGGGCCGGCTGCGTTCGCGGTGCAACCCTGTGCTTGCCGTGAAAAGGGACAGCAGAGGTCCCGTTTCGGCGAGACGCGGGATGGCGTCAGGATTTTCCCCTGCTAGGTTTTGAGGTCATGAGCTTTTTGGAAATCAGGGACAAAGTACGCGCGCAGGAGCCGCTCGATTTTGCCGACGGCGTGGCCCTGTTTCAGCATCCCAATTTGCTTGAGCTCGGTCAGCTCGCCAACGAGGTGCGCGAGCGGCTGCACGGCCAGCGCACCTATTTCAACCGCAACATGCACATCAACGCCACCAACGTGTGCGTGGCCAGCTGCATGTTCTGCTCGTTTTCTCGGCTCAAGGTCGGAGATCCGGGCGCCTACACCATGTCGCTGGAAGATGCGTGGGGCCGCCTGCGCGCCCGCATCGAAGCAAAGGATCCAATCACCGAGATCCACATCGTCAACGGCCTGCACGACGGCCTGCCGTTTTCGTACTACACCGAGCTACTGGCCGGGCTGAAGCGGATCGCGCCGACGATTCACCTCAAGGCGTTCACCGCGGTCGAGATCTTTTTCTTCCACCGGCACTTCGGCATGCCGGTGAGCGAAGTGCTGGAACAGCTGCGCGCCGCCGGGTTGGATTCCTTGCCGGGCGGCGGGGCCGAAATCTTCGCCCCGCGCGTGCGCGGGAAAATTTGCGCCGACAAATGCACCGCCGACGAGTGGCTCGACGTGCACCGCACGGCCCATCGCATGGGGATGCGCTCGAATTGCACCATGCTTTACGGTCACATCGAGGGCGCCGAGGATCGGGTGGATCACTTGCTGCGGCTGCGCGCCTTGCAAGAGGAAACCGGCGGCTTTCAAACCTTCATCCCGCTGGCCTTTCATCCCGACGGCAACGCGCTTCGCCGGCTGCCCGCGCCGACGGGCGTGGAGGATTTGCGCATTTATGCGGTGTCGCGCCTGCTTCTCCACAACATCCCGCACATCAAGGCCTACTGGATCATGCTGGGGCTGAAGACCGCGCAGACCGCGCAGTGGTTTGGCGCCGACGACTTGGATGGAACCGTGCAAGAAGAGCGCATCTACCATATGGCCGGTGCCGAAACGCCGCAGGGCCTCAACCTATCCGAGATCGTGCACCTGATTCGGCAGGCCGGACGCGAACCTGTCGAGCGCGACACCCTCTACAACGTGGTGGCTGAAGGCGACGCGCTCGCGCCAGCCAAGCCCTTCCGACGTCAGGTACCAAGCTCCCTCGGGGTCGTGCAATGAACCCTCGCTTGCGTCTGGCCGCACCGTCATCGCTGAGCGCGCGGCCCATCACCTACGGTATCGAACAGGGACTGGGCGAGGATCGTTTCGAGCTGACCTTTGTCTCGCCCGCGCAATGCGCGCAGCGACTGGCCACCGGGCAGGCCGATCTGGCGCTGCTGCCTAGTCCGAGCTACCGCGCGCTTGCGCTCGCCCACGGTCTCGACCTGCGCGTCGTTCCCGAGATCGCCATCGCCGCTCGGGCCGCCATTGACGAATCGGACGAACTGATGGCCGGAATGTGGCAACCGAGCCAGGCTTACGGAACGATCGACGACTGGTGCCAGCTGACCGGGTTGCCGTTCGTCTACGCGTTTTGGGTGGGACGGCAAGGCGCCATCGGAGGCGACGAAGCGCGCCTTCTGTCGCAGAGTTTGCATCAGGGGCTCGCGCATCGCCGGGCCATCGCGCGCGCCTTTGCGGAGGCGCATGGAGGCGATCCTGCTGCCTATGAGCAACACTTGGTGCGGGGCATTTGCTACCGCCTGGGTTCGGATGAGCTGTCTGGGTTGGGGGCGCTCTTTGAACGACTGCGGTTGGCGGAGAATTCTTCGGTGGCAACCCGGGTTCGCCTGTTTGAATTCGCCTACGCGCCCGAGAAACCGCGGCCTGTGGCGTGGCCACGGCCAAGGACGGAAGCTGCGGAGCGCACACTCGACTCGTTGCTCGCCGACGCGGCGGCGGGCAAGCGGCTGAGCCCGGACGGCGCGCTTCGCCTGTACGAGGATGCCTCTCTTCTGGATTTGGGCACCGCCGCCGACCAGCGCCGACGGAGCTTGCACCCCGGAAACCTGGTCACCTACATCATCGATCGCAACGTCAACTACACCAACTTGTGCGTCACCGCGTGCAAATTCTGCAACTTCTACCGGCCGGTCAAGAGCAAGGACGGCTACACCTTGTCGCGCGATGTGCTGGCACAGAAATTCGCCGAAACCGTCGCCATGGGCGGAATTCAGATCCTGCTTCAAGGTGGCGTCAATCCCAACCTGCCGATTGGCTACTACGAAGACCTGTTCCGCTGGACCAAGGCCAACTTTCCCCTGGCCTTGCACGCGCTCTCGCCCGAGGAGATCCACTTCATCGCCGGTATCGAGCGGTTGACGATTCGCCAAGTCCTCGAACGCCTGGTCGCCGCGGGACTCGACAGCGTGCCGGGCGGTGGCGCCGAGATCCTCGACGACGAGATTCGCCGGCGCATTTCGCCGCTCAAGTGTTCCACCGATACGTGGATGGCGGTCATGCGCGAGTCGCATGCCTTGGGCCTGCGCAGCACCGCGACCATGGTCTTCGGGTTCGGCGAGACGCCCGGCCACATTGTCAAGCACCTGGAAAGGCTGCGTGCGCTGCAGGACCAGACCGCCGGCTTCACTGCCTTCATCTGTTGGCCCTTTCAGGCCGAGGGCACGCGTTTGCGGCTGAAAGACGACACCACGGCGAATCGCTATTTGCGCGTGTTCAGTCTGGCGCGCCTGTACCTCGACAACTTTCCCAACCTGCAGGTGTCCTGGCCGACGATGGGGCCGGCCATTGGGCAGGTTGCATTGCGTTTTGGCGGCAACGACTTTGGCTCGGCCATGATTGAGGAGAATGTAGTGTCGCAGGCCGGCGCGGTGTTCAAGCTCTCCGCCGGCGACATCGAGCGTCACGTGCGTGCCGCGGGTTTCATTCCCCGCCGGCGCAACATGCGTTACGAGCTGCTGCCGCCCCCAAATGACCCGGTGGAAACCTGGCAGCGTCAGACGGATGAGACCGCGTCGGGGCGGCGCTCAGATCTGGCCCAGGCGCGCTGACTCTAGGGCGCGCGAGACTGAGATCCACGTTACAGTTGTGAAGCATTTTATTCGCCGATCGTTAGGCCGGTTCGCTATACTTCGCCGCAAAGACCGGGCGAGAGTCTTCGTTCACCCTCACGAGAGGTACGTCCAATGCGAACCAGCGCTACCCCTATTTGTGCCAACCGCGTGCTGTTGGCGGTTTCCTTATCAGCATTTCTTTTTGGGGGCGTCTTCGTTTTCGGCGGCGTTGGATGCCAATCGGGTGGGACGATCGGCCCCCCTTCCTCCGGCGGAGGAGGCAGCGGACACGGCGGAGCTGGCAACGGCGGCGGCGCAAGCTCAGGCGGCGGCAGCGGCGGGGGAATCACAGTAACCATCGGCAACACAGCGCTGTGCGGAAACGGGCAGATCGACCCTCCTGAACAGTGCGACGACGGAAACACCAAATCTGGCGACGGATGCAATGCCCTGTGCCAGCTCGAGGCGAACTATATCTGTCCCACGCCCGGCCAACCCTGCCAGAACCAGGCGGTTTGTGGGAATGGCTTTCTGACATCCAACGAAACCTGCGATGACGGAAATACCGTAAGCGGCGACGGCTGTTCGGCCGATTGCCAAACGGTGGAAGCCGGTTGGGAATGCCGCGTGCCTGGCAAGGCCTGCACGCCTTTGTGTGGTGACGGCGTCCTCACCGGTGGCGAGAAATGCGACGACGGCAATGCCGTCAGTGGCGATGGATGTTCCAGCACGTGCCAGCTCGAACCTGGCGCAAGCTGTCCAACCCCAGGTCAACCATGTGTCAAGTCAATCTGCGGAAACGGGATCGTGGAGGCGGGAGAGCTCTGTGACTGCGGCACCGATCAGACGAAGCAGCTGCCGGCCGGCTGCGAGGGCGTGAATGGTCTTTTCTACGGCGATGGCAAGGGCTGCTCCAAGACCTGCACCAAGGAGCCGAACTGTCAGGATACCAGCGGCAACACCCAGGCATGCTCATCAAGCTGCGGCGATGGCAACCTCGATACGAGCAGCGGCGAAGCGTGCGACGACGGCAATCTGATCGATGGCGATGGTTGTTCGTCGACATGTCAGGTGGAAGCTGGCTTTACTTGTTCGCCCCAAACGCAAGCAGACTCGAGTACCTGCCAGTCCGGGTCGGGCAATTGCCTCGAACTGCCCATCATCTACCGAGACTTCCAGTCCGAGAATATTTCACCTGGCGGCCACCCGGACTTCCCGTTCTACGGCACGAGATATAATGGATCCAAGTCTCCCACCACTGTGTGCGTTCCTAACTCGGGAGGGCCTGCGAAGGGGAACGATTCGACCGCGCGTTGCTGGGGGATCGCGGCTGCCAAACTGCACAACGGCAAGCCGCAACCAGGTACTACCACGACCTGTGCGTGCCAGTTCAGCGATTGGAACATTCCTAACGGATCGGGAGGCTATATCCCCAGTCCCGGCTACAGTGAAGCCAACAACGACAGTCCCCTTTCCGACGGCAACGGCGGCTATCTGGGTGGCGCCATCGGCTCTGTCGTGAGTACAGTAAGTACAGCCGGAGCCTACACTGGCACCATTTCCGGATACACCCAAAGTAGTCCGGGGGGCCCGATCTTCAAGGGGACGGTGCCCGCTTACAAGAATGCCGCGAGCTTCAATCAATGGTTCAACGACGACCCGACTGTGAACAAGACTTTCATCAGCGTTCTCGAGCTGAAGTCCATCGGCACGAACATCTACCAGTACGCGAGCCTCTCGCACCTGGCCCAGGGCGGTTTCTTCCCCCTCAACACGCTCAATCCCAGCCAGACCATCCAATGCATGCTGTGGCCCTACTGGAACCATTACAGTGGAACCTCCTTCTTCCCTGGCTGCGTGGGCGATCAATACCTCTTCCCGCCGCGTGTGATCCAGTCCGACTGCCCGAAGCAGACCCCACTGAGCAATGGCTGCTGGGTCACGAACGCGACAGGCGGTGTGGTACCCGTGACGGGCCAGACGAACGACGACTACTTCACGGACGAAGCGCGATATTACTTCGCCTATGACGGAACCGCTGGCATCTCACTCACCTTCTACGGCGACGACGATCTCTTTGTCTTCATCAACGGTGTATTGGTACTCGATCTGGGTGGCATTCACCAGCAATTGCCAGGCAAGGTCACGGTCACCGGAAACCCAGGTAATGCGCAGGTTACAGAAGGTGGCTGCCTAGACGCTGCCGGAAACATCACCGGAGTCACCGCAGGGGCTACTGTGTGTTCACCAACCAACAGTACGCCTCCACCACCGACCGCAAAGAGCGGGGACGACTTCCTTGTCCAGACGGTTCCCCTTGGTCTTGTCTCAGGCAAGGTCTACGAAATCGCCATCTTCGGCGCGGACCGGCACCCGCCCGAGTCGAACTACCAGCTCACTCTCAACGGATATACCACCAACAAGTCAGATTGCTTGCCTCGCTGCGGAGATGGAATTGTTTCCGCTGGCGAGGAGTGCGACTGCGGCGATGCTTCGTTTACAGGCACCCGCCCCACGGGTTGCACGGGGGCAAACAACGACACCGCCTACGGCGGGTGCACAACTCAGTGTAAGTTCGGGCCCTTCTGTGGCGACGGCATCACGCAAAACACGAATGGCGGCAACGAGCAGTGCGACCTTGGTAAGAAAAACGGCGACACGACACTCGGATCCAACGGATGTACGCTCGGATGTACGTTGCCGCACTACTGTGGCGACGGGATCGTCGATACAAATTTGGGCGAGCAATGCGACCTGGGTACCGCGCTCAATGGCCAGCCCGATCAACCCTGTGACAGTGGCTGTCAGTTCATAATTCATTAACCTTCCAGCGGAACTGACCATCGAGTCCTGAATGAAGATTCGGGACTCGCGGCTAGCTCTCGGAATCCTGCCGCGCTGGCAGAGTGCCTTTCTCGGATAGGGTGTATATCTCTTGGCCGGCGGTACGGAATTCGGCGGCCTTTTCGCGCAGGCCTTCGGCTACGGCGTAGTCGCGCACGTCCTGCGTGATGCGCATGGAACAGAACTGTGGGCCGCACATCGAGCAGAAGTGCGCGCCCTTGGCCGCCGGCGCGGGCAGCGTCTCGTCGTGGAACTCACGCGCGGTATCCGGATCGAGAGACAGGTTGAACTGATCTTCCCAACGAAAGGCAAAGCGCGCGCGTGAAAGCGCATCGTCGCGTGCCGTGGCGCCCGGATGTCCCTTGGCCATGTCGGCGGCATGCGCAGCGATCTTGTAGGCGATGACCCCGTCTTTGACGTCCTTGCGGTTGGGCAGACCGAGGTGCTCTTTGGGCGTCACGTAGCACAGCATCGCAGTGCCGAACCAGCCAATCATGGCCGCGCCGATGGCCGACGTGATGTGATCGTAGCCGGGCGCGATGTCGGTCACGAGCGGGCCCAAGGTATAGAACGGCGCCTCTTGGCAGATGGCGAGTTGCTTGTCCATGTTTTCGCGAATCTTGTGCATGGGCACGTGTCCCGGTCCCTCTATCATGACCTGGACGTCGTGCCGCCAGGCAATCTGGGTCAGCTCGCCCAGGGTGTCGAGCTCGGCGAATTGTGCGGCGTCGTTGGCGTCCGCGGTGCAGCCGGGGCGCAGGCCATCGCCCAGGCTGAAAGCGACGTCGTACTTCTTCATGAGCGCGCAGATGCGCTCGAAATGCGTGAAGAGAAAGTTTTCTTCATGGTGGGCCAGACACCACTTGGCCATGATCGAGCCGCCGCGCGAGACGATGCCGGTGATGCGCTTCGCGGTGAGCGGCACGTAGCGCAGAAGAACGCCGGCGTGGATGGTGAAGTAGTCCACGCCTTGTTCCGCCTGCTCCACCAGTGTGTCGAGAAAGATGTCGATGTTCAGATCCTCGACCTTGCCCTTCACTTTCTCCAGGGCCTGGTAAATCGGAACAGTGCCCACCGGAACGGGCGAATTGCGCACAATCCATTCGCGTGTCTCGTGAATATGCGAACCAGTGGACAAATCCATGATGGTGTCCGCGCCCCATTTGACCGACCAGCGCAGCTTGTCGACTTCCTCGCCGATGGTCGAGCTGACCGCGGAATTGCCGATGTTGGCGTTGATCTTCACGAGAAAATTGCGACCGATGACCATGGGCTCGGTTTCCGGGTGCTTGCGATTGGCGGGAATGATGGCGCGACCGCGGGCCACTTCGTCGCGCACGAATTCCGGCGCGACGTTTTCTCGCAGCGCCACGAAACGCATCTCCTCGGTGATCTCGCCGCGGCGGGCGTAGTGCATCTGGCTGAAATTCGTGTCACCACGGGCGATGCGGCGATCGATCCAAGGCTGACGCAGCTTGGGCAGTCCCTCATGCAGATCGACGACACGCGGGCCGAAGGTGTCGTACAGATCGATGGGCGGTTCGCCAGAGGTAACGGCGACACGGCGGAACGGCACGCGCACATCGCCATCGGTCTTGAAGACGCGAGTCGAAGCGGGAAAGTCTTCCAGCGGGGCTAGACCACCCACCGGATCGTTCGCCACGGGTAAAGTCGACTTCGCCGCAATTCCGTTGAGCCCGTCCGTTCCGTCTTGGTTCTTCAAATGGAAAGAAGACTAGCGCCATCTCCATTCAAGTCAAAGCCGCATTCCCCGCGCCGCTGCACGACCCTCAATCGTGAAAATCCATACCCTGCACAGTCGCCTTGACGTAGCCGGCCCTAATGACGAAGTCGCCGAAGCGCTCCCCCGATGTCCGCTCGTGGGCGTACCGGCGAAGGATTGGGTCCAGCACCGCGACGATCTCTTCGTCGGAAATCCCCTCGCGGTACAGCTTGTTGAGACGATTGCCGACGAACCCGCCGCCAAGATAGAGGTTGTACTTACCGAGGTTCTTGCCCACCAAGCCGATCTCGGCGATGTACGGCCGGGCGCAGCCGTTCGGGCAACCGGTCATGCGAATGACGATAGGATCGTTTTCCAGTCCGACTTCACGCAAAATGGCGTCGAGCTTGTCGAGCAGACTCGGCAGGTAGCGTTCCGACTCGGCCATGGCTTGACCGCAGGTTGGAAAGGCCACGCAGGCCATGGCGGACAGGCGCAGCCCGGTTTGCTTGAGCCCATCCTTGAGACCGTGGCGGTCGAGCAAATCGTCGATGCGCCGCTTGTTGCCCTTGCTGACGTTGGCGACAATCAAGTTCTGGTTGGCGGTCATGCGCAGATCCCCGTCGTGGATTTGGGCGATTTCCCGCAAGGCGGTCAGCAGGGGACGCTCGCCTTCGTCGCGAATGCGCCCATTCATGATGAAAAGCGTGAAATGCCAGGTGCCTCCGGTGCCTTTGACCCAGCCGTAGCGGTCGCCGTTGCTGTCAAACTGAAAGGGCCGCGCGGGCGCCAAGGCGCGGCCGAGACGGCGCTCCACCTCGCCCTTGAACCAGTCAAGGCCGCGTTGATCGATGGTGTATTTCAGGCGCGCGTGCTTGCGGTTCTTCCTGTCGCCGAAATCGCGTTGCGTGGTGATCACCGCCTCGGCCACCGCGCTGGCGTCTTCGGCAGGGCAGAACCCAATCACATCGGCCAGTCGAGGGTAGGTGGCCTTTTCGCCGTGGGACATGCCCATACCGCCGCCCACGGCCACGTTGAAGCCGACGAGCTTGTCCTTTTCGGCTATAGCGATGAAGCCGAGGTCGTTGGCGAAGACGTCGACGTCGTTGTTGGGCGGCACCGCGATGGCGACTTTGAATTTGCGCGGCAGGTAGTGCTTGCCGTAGATCGGCTCTTCATCGTCTGGTGGTTCGCCGCCCGCGACTAAATCCTCGCCCAACCAAATCTCGTGGTAGGCGTGGGTCCGCGGCAACAAATGTTCGCTGATGCGCTTGGCCCAGCCGTAGACCTCGCCGTGCAGCGCCGACAGGAACGGGTTCGGATTGCACAGGACGTTGCGGTTAACGTCGCCGCAAGCCGCGATGCTGTCGAGCAAGGTCTTGTGGATCGCCTGCACGGTGGTACGCAGTTGGCGCTTGGGCACCGTGTGCAACTGGAAGGTCTGGCGTGTGGTCAGGCGCAACGAGCCACCGCCGAAGTCGCATGCGATGCGATCGAGGTCCAAATACTGTTTGGGCGTGCACACGCCGCCCGGCATGCGGATGCGCACCATGAAGCTGTGCAGGGGTTCGAGCTTCTGTCGCTGCCGTTCGAGGCGGACATCGCGATCGTCCTGCTGGTACATGCCGTGAAACTTCAGCAGTTGCTGGTCCGACGGCGAGATGCCGCCCGTGATCGGGTCGCGCAGTCCTTGGCTGATGGTGCCGCGCAGGTAGTTGCTTGCATCCTTGATGGTTTCGTTCTCACTGCTGCCGGGAGCAGGTTGTTTGTCTTCACTCATGGGGAACTGTCCTCGTTGCGCGGCTGTCAGTAGACGTCGCGTTGGTAACGCTTGGTGGCCTGGAGATCGTGAACATAGTCTTCGGCCGCGGCGGGATCCTTGCCGCCTTCCTTACTGACGATGGAAATGAGCGCCGCATGAACATCCGCTGCCATCTTGTCGGCGTCGCCGCATACGTAAACATGGGCGCCATCCTGCAGCCACGCATACAAATCGCGTCCACGTTCGATCATGCGGTGTTGCACGTAGACCTTTTCCGCCTGGTCGCGCGAAAAGGCCAAGTCCAGGTGAGAAAGCACGCCGGACTTGTGCCAGCGCTGCCACTCGACCTGGTAGAGAAAGTCGGTGGTGAAGTGCTGGTCGCCGAAGAACAGCCAGTTGCGACCCCGGCAACCCAACGCCTCGCGCTCCTCGACGAAGGCACGAAACGGCGCCACGCCGGTGCCGGGTCCGATCATGATAACGCGCGTGTCGGGACTGCTCGGCAGTTTGAAGTTGGGGTTGGGCGATGGGTAAACCCGTAACGGTTCGTCTTCGCGCAGACGATCGCACAGGTACGTCGAGCAAACGCCTTCGCGCACGCGACCATGACTTTCGTAGCGGGTGAGCCCAACCAGCAGGTGGACTTCTTCCTCATGCGCAAGAAGGCTCGATGCGATGGAATAGAGACGCGGTTGTAGGCGCCGCAACATTCCGACGAAAGCTTGCGGCGACATGCCACCTGGCGGATAGGCCTGGAGCACGTCAATGATCTCGCGGCCGTAGACGTACTTCTGAAAATTCTCCTGTTGGCCAGGTTCGAGCAGGGCGGCAAGCGCGGCGGTTTTGTTTTCCGCCGCGTAGGCTTTGACAAACGGGCGGGTGATAGTCGTGACTTCGAAGTTTTCGCCGAGTGCTTCCGACAGCGGCCGATCCGCGCCATCCACGGTGACCGGCGCGTCGTGCGCAAAGCCGGCGACGGCAAGCAAATCATGAACGTAGCTTGGCGAATTTCGCGCCAGCA
>Ga0182027_10000894_pt1 | contig 50512 bp, 41 predicted proteins | sample 712E1DmetaG_FD_121300 | JGI IMG/M metagenome (GOLD analysis project Ga0182027, IMG submission 121300) | Permafrost microbial communities from Stordalen Mire, Sweden - 712E1D metaG (Illumina Assembly) | ecosystem: Environmental > Terrestrial > Soil > Wetlands > Permafrost | place: Sweden...
TATTCATGAAATAAAAACCGGCATTGAATTTGACTATCACACATTAAATTATCAGGATTTCCAGACGGTAATTGATGCCACAACAGGTTTCAAACCCGCTTTACCTGCACCTGGTTCTTTTAACTATAGTATTTATAATAATCACCCTTATCAGTTCGCTGCATATTTCCAGGATAAAATCGAACTCGATTATCTTATTATAAATGTTGGCTTAAGATTTGATTATTTCCAGCCCGATGCAAATGTTCTTAAAGATCCAACCAATATTGCTCAACTTGATACTTTGACTCCTCCATATCCCGGTTCGTTTTTTTATAAGGCAAGTGCTAAATCACAGTTTAGCCCCCGTATCGGAATTTCTTACCCGATAACTGATAAGGGTGCGGTACACATTTCATACGGCCATTTTTTCCAGGTCCCCCCGTTTGATTACCTCTATAGGAATCCGGATTTCAGAATACCATTAACAGGAACATTCCCCGCCACGGTTGGAGATATTATCGGTAATGCTGATTTAAAACCTCAGCAGACCGTGATGTATGAAATCGGTCTCCAACAGGAAATATTCACAAACTTTGGTATAAACGTAACTGCTTATTATAAGGATATCCGTAATCTTCTCGGTACCGAATTATTTGTTAAAAATAATTTTAGGAAGTTCGCTGAGTTTATAAATACTGACTATGGTGCCGTCTCCGGGTTTACAATCTCTTTTGATAAGAAGTTTTCTGATGGGTTCAGCGCAAATATTGATTATACTTATCAGGTCGCTAAAGGAAATGCATCTGATCCTAATGATGCATTTAATAAGGCTCAGGCAAGTCCTCCGGTTGAAGCTAATAAATTTCTTGTCCCGCTTGATTGGGATAGAAGAAATTCTCTTAACTTTACACTTTCCGTCGGAGAACCTGAAAATTATTTGGCAAGCTTAGTCGGGCGACTCGGATCAGGGCTCCCCTATACCCCTTCACTTCAGAACCAGAGAACCGGACTCGAAAACAGTGACAACAAACCCGATTATTTTAATGTCGATCTGTACCTGACTAAATATCTTAAGTTGGATGGCTTTAATCTTTCTGTCTTTGCAAAGATTTATAATATCTTCGATACTGCCAGTGAAATAAATGTATTTGGCGATACTGGAAGAGCCGGCTACACTCTTGATCTTACCCGGGCTCAGTCTGCTCCGAGAGGAGATAATACTTTAGCTCAGTTCTTTACCAGACCCGATTTCTATTCCTCTCCAAGGCAAGTAATCCTGGGAGCTCAACTTGATTTTTAATATGAAGAAAAAAATTATGAAATGCATCATAAATATTCCCCGGTTTAATTATCTGTACAGGATCTCAATATTCCTGTTTCTCTTTTCAACTTTGTCGTTTTCACAAACTCACGGAGTTATCGATGAGAATAAAGGAAACCATAATTTTACTAAAATGGGATTTATGGATGGAAATCTTGTCGGAACAGTTTATTATAATTTTGGTGAAATTGCCGACTGGAAAAACCAGTCTAGTCTGAGCGGTGTGTGGCCTAAAGGTACAAACCATACTTATGTTGATGGTGTTGCTGTTATTGTTCAGGCAGAAGCTACCGCACCTAATGGACAGAAAATACATCCGCTGGAAACCAATTATTATGAATACACCAGACATGATGCTTCTGGAACTACTTATGGCTGGTGGCCTTTGCCCGGTTATGCCAGTAACTATCAGACTCAGGTTGCAAGAAGCGATGATCCTAATACCTGGCCCCCTTCCTGGCCTGATCAGAAGTCTGACTGGAATGGTCAATGGGATGGATTTTTTGGTAAAGGTATCATGAATGCCGATCTCGAAACTTTCTTCGTCTTTGATGATAATGAAGACAGGGATTATATAAACCAATATAATTTCAGACCGGATGCCGATGATACTACACGCGGCGGACTTGGAATGCAGGTTCGTGCCCGTGGTTTCCAATGGTCTCAGGTTCTTGCTGAGGATGTTATTTTCTGGTACTATGAAATTACTAATATGACCACTACCGATTACACAAAAACTTTATTTGCTCAATATATCGACTGGGGCATCGGTGGTCATGATAATTCTTCAAATAACGCTGGTGACTATAATAAACTTCTTAACATTTCCTATGCCTGGTCAACCGTTCTTTTGGGTTCCCCTGGTAACTGGAGCCCCGTTGGTCTTGCCGGCTATGCATTCCTTGAGAGCCCCGGAATTTCAGATGATAATATAGATAATGATCTTGACGGGCTGACTGATGAAAGAAGAGATAACGATGCTAAGATGTATATTACAAGACCCGAGGATGACCCATTCATGAGAATTCTCGGCCGGGATACTGTTAATTTTAAAAACTTTTATGGCCATTCCTGGTGGGCACACTGGGATGCTGATGAAAATCAAAACTGGGTTTCTTATTATGACTTAAATAAAAATGGTAAATGGGATCCGGGCGAACCTTTGAATAATGACGTTGGCACAGATGGTCTTGGCCCTTATGATGAGGGTTACCCTGGCCCCGATCCGGACGGTTCTGAAGGAGATGGAAAACCGGAACAAGGTGAGCCTAATTTCGGTTATCTTGATAAGGATGAATCGGATCAGCTCGGTCTGACCGGGTTTGCAATTTTTGCGGCCCATACCTATGACCTTAATAATGATGCAGTGAACTGGGCAGCTCTGTCTGCATTGCCCTCTCCGCATGGCCAATCTCTTTCAGGCGTCAACCTTGTAAATTTCTTTTCTTCATATTTGTTCCACATGGTTGGAAAAAATACTTATTCCACCCAAACAGGATCAATTCAGCAAACCGGCGAAACTCAACGTTTCTCTATGGCACTTATTTTCGGTCTTAATTTGACCGATCTGTTCACAAGAAAAAATACAGTTCAGTCTATTTATAATGCTAATTATCATTTTGCCAAACCGCCGGCAAAACCTATTGTCAAAGCAATCGCCGGGGACCATAAGGTAACTTTATACTGGGATTCCGGGGCTGAAAACACGTTTGACCCTTTCTACCAAAAGGTTAATTTCGAAGGATACAGAATATATAGATCCACTGAATCGAATTTCCTTGAAGATAAAATTATTACTGATGCAAATGGCGTTCCTGTTTTTCGCCTGCCCATTGCTATCTTTGACCTGATAGACGGAGTAAAAGGGCTTCACCCGATTACTTTAAATGGTGCAGCGTTTGATCTTGGAACTGATTCCGGGTTGCAGCATTCTTTTGTGGATACCAATGTAACCAATGGCGAAATTTATTATTATGCCGTTTGCTCTTATGACCAGGGTTTCGTTCAGACAAATATTACAGGGCAAACTCTTGGTATTCCCCCTTCTGAATGCACAAGTATTATTAAAGTTGATGTTAACGGAAATGTTAAAACAGATATCAATACTGCCGTTGTAAATCCGCACGCAACTGGCGCGGGTTATATAGATCCTAAGATTAACAGTTTCAAAAAAGTTGGTCCCGCTACAGGAACTGCCGGTGTGACTATTATTGACGCGGATTCTCTCAAACAATTTAATACTTACAGAGTGGAATTTTTAAATAATTCAGTATTTAATAATGACCCTCACCCATTATACAGACTTATCAATTATTCGGATAAGGATACTCTTATTAAATTTACTCCATTTTCCGGCAGCAGTGTTCAAAGTCTTGTAATGGATGGTTTCAGTATCTCTTTGACAAATGATTCCTCCGTTAGTGTCGATTATACTAATACTGGATGGAAAAGCGGTAAAAGTAATAATATTGTTCAGGTTGGTTTCGATTCAAGATATCCTGCTCTGCAGACCAGACGCGTAAATTATCCCGGTGACTTCGATATTCGGTTTACAAATCCGGGCCAGGGGGATACATCATTCTCCGTTTCAAGTTTCGTGGTGGGAACCCCTTCTAATATTATCGTGAACGATATAACTGATAGTATTGATCATTTTCAGTTTGCCTTTTATGATAATGATAAAAACAATTTGTTCTCAGCAGGCGATGTAATTTATCTTGCCTTCGGTGATTCAACCGGTAAAAAAGCAACCGGTTATTCGGACATACACTATAGCTGGTCTGTTACTCTTGTTAAGGATACAACTATTAGCGCCCCTAACCAGTTGGTGCCCCAACCGGGTGATGTAATTAAAGTTAGAACCACAAAACCGTACCGTACCGGGGATTATGTGGAATTTGTTACCAAACGTGCCGATTTTGACAGATCTAAAGCTTTGGGTGATATGAATAAAATTGCTGTCGTCCCAAATCCTTATGTTGGCGCCGCTTCCTGGGAACCGGCCACTACAGATGTTGGAAGAGGACCTAGGCTTGTATACTTTATTCATCTTCCCGCACAATGCCACATTAGAATTTATACGATCAGTGGAAATTTAGTGCAGACTTTATATCATGATGCTCCCTTAACCGATGGTCAGGAGCCGTGGGATCTCAATACTAAGGATGGAATGTCTCTTGCCTTTGGCGTTTATATTTTCGAAGTGGATGCTGCTGGACTTGGACAGAAAATCGGCAAATTTGCAATTATTAAATAAGCTGTGAAGGAATGGAGCAGTTATGAAAATAAAAATCTTTACATTTTTAATCGCTGTATTTCTCGCTACAGCAAATCTTTTTCCGCAGGTATCTAAAGTCGGAACTACAGTAGCAACCTTTCTTGAAATAGGTCCGGGCTCTGTTGCATCAGGTATGGGGGGCGCATTTGTAAGCGTTGCCAGTGATGCCACTACCTTATATTGGAACCCAGCTGGTATTGCCGGATTCACGAAAAATGAAGTAGCCGTTTTCCATGAAAACTGGCTTGCTTCAATAAATATAGATTATGCTGCACTTGTAATTCCAATGTCTGATATCGGAAGCCTTGGTTTAAGTGTTACGTCTCTCTCTATGGCAGATGAGATCGTTAGAACTGTTGATATGCCGGAAGGTACCGGAGAATATTATAGCGCTGGTGATTTGGCTGTAGCGCTATCTTATGCAAGAGCTTTAACCGACCGGTTTTCTATTGGGTTCAATGTTAAATATATTCAGGAAACAATCTGGCATGAATCTGCAAATGCTATTGCAATTGACGCAGGTACTATATTCAGAACCGATCTCTTTAATGGACTTACTATTGGTGCATCCATTTCCAATTTTGGAACTAAAATGCAGCTTAATGGTCGGGACACAAGAACCTTCAGTAGAGTTAATACTTCGCTTCTGGGATCTAATGACCAGATACCCTATAATGTTGAACTTGATTCGTGGGACCTTCCTTTTCTCTTTCAGATCGGTGTCTCAACACATGTTATTAAAACTGATGACTATAGTATTCTTGTGGCGGTCGATGCCCTCCACCCGAATGATAATTATGAAAGTATGAATGTCGGCGGTGAATTTTCATTCAGAGACTATGTCTTCATAAGAGGAGGATATAAAAATTTATTCTTAAAAGATTCTGAGGGTGGATTATCTTTAGGTTTTGGCCTGAATTCAAAACTTCTTTTTAGCGAAGATTTCGTAAGTTTTGACTATGCTTATAGAGATTTTGGAAGACTTGGCAATGTTCAGATGTTATCTGTTGATATTAAATTTTAACGTGGATGCATGAATTTTTTAGTTAAATCATTTATTACTACAGCGATAGTTGTCACCTCATCATTTAATGGGTTTTGTCAGAAGAACATCATAGATATTAAAGCAGCCGACTCTTCAAAAGGAGATTTAGTTCTGGCTGAAGTCGGGAATAAAGAAATAACAGTTAGAGAATTTCTTTATGGTTATGAATTAGGTCCCGCCTTCCCTAAAAGAGTAAAAAACTCAAAAGACGTCTACCTGAATTACCTTATTAATGAGAAACTTCTTGCCGGCGATGGTTATTCACGCAACCTTGATACCGCTTCAATCGTTAAAGAAAATCTCTATGGTATTGAGACGGATCTGATTACTGAAGAAATGTTTAAAGATCAGATATTGAAGCAGGTTAAAGTTACTGATGTTGCGGTTAATGAAGCCGTAAACAAAAAACTGACAAGCGTGGAATTGAAATGGCTTTTTGCTCCTGACAAGGACAGCCTTCAGTATTATGGAAATAAAATATCACAGGGCGTTAAGTTTGATTCCTTGTTTAATTTGCAGTTAACTGATTCTGTCTTTGCCGACCAAAGAAGCTGGAAGACCGATGTTTTCAATATGGAACAAAAAAGCAGCATGATTGCCGGACTGATTAAAAACCAAAAGCCCGGTTCAATCTCTTCTCCGGTTAAAGGGTCTGACGGGTGGTATATCTTCAAACTCGTAAATATCTGGAAGGATGCTCTCCCTAATGAAACCGAAATCTCAAAACTAAAAGAAGATTCTGAAAGAGCTCTGGAAAAAGGAATGATGGATTCTCTTTCAGATAATTATGTTAGACAATTACTTGTTGATCTTAACCCCCGGATCGATGGTAAAGTGTTTTATATTCTTCGGCTATATCTTGCTAAAGTTGAAGTAGATGTAAAGAAATTTGAGGAGTGGAATCTTGAAGCAAGTCTGGACAGTATCCTCAACTCCATTGATTCTGCCAAATTAAATTTAAATGACCTTGTATTGGTTACTATGAAAGAAGGATCTTACTCAATAAAAGATTTTATTGACTGGTTAAGGTACAGAGAGCAGCTTACTAAATTCAAGGAAACGGATTTTAATTCATTCTCCGGAAGCGTAGAAGCTTATATTTGGAGGATGGTACGTGATAATTCGTTGACAAAAATTGCCTTTTCAAAAGGGTATCAGAATAAAAAAGAAATTCAGCAGCAGCTTGGCTGGTGGAAAGATAAAATTGTGTATGCTCTTGTCAGAGATGAGATTATCAATTCCGGTGAAATAAAAGATGATAAAGACTCATTCAAATTTGAAAATAAACCTCTGTCAGATGAGGCGAATAAAAAACTTGTCCATAAAGTACTAGCTCTGAAGCAGAAAAATAAAATAAACATTAATAAGGATCTGCTGAACCGGATAAAAGTGCAGAACGAAAACGATCCTAAAACAGTGGATGTTTATGCCGTTAAAAAAGGGGGTATATTCCCACACCCGGCTTTCCCTACGATTGATTTAATGTGGCAGAACTGGCAATGAAAAAAGGCCTGCCGATATTAGTTGTTCTTATAACTTGTTTATCATTATCATGCGGGAGCAAAAATGCCCACGACGCAAATCGCATTGTATACTGGGCAAGTAATAATACAGATGAAATTACATTCGCGCGTGATGTTGTAACTAGTTGGAACAACGAGAGTCCAGATAAGAATGTAATATTTCAACCCGTACCCGAGGGACAGAGTAGCGAAGAGGTTATTCTCGCGGCTGTCGTAGGAGGCACTACACCCGATATCTATTCCAATATGTGGCAGGGAGATGTTGAACTTTATGCAAGAGCAGGGCGGCTTGTTCCGCTAGATACCCTTCCCGGATTTATGGAGTTATTAACTGCACGGTGTGACAGTAGCGTGATTAAAGAAGTTACTTCGACCGATGGACATATTTATCAGATCCCCTGGAAAATAAATCCTATTATGATGATCTGCAATGATAATATGTTTAAAAGTTTCGGCTGGGATACTCCTCCCAAAACATATTCGGATTTCTTTAAAGCCGCTGCGGAAATTAAAGAGTCCGGTTTTGTTAAAGGCTATCAAACCAAATGGATCGGTTATAGCGAAGTCATTGTTACCTGGTGGCAACGGCTTTTTGATTTCTATCCTTTGTACCTTGCCGCCTCCGGTGGCGGGAGTCTTATAAAAGATAATAAAGTGGTCTTTAATAATAAATATGCGGTAAGCACATTTCAGTTCTTAAAGACACTGTATGACAATAACTATTTCCCGAGAGAAAGATTATCTTCACGTCAGGATCCTTTCCTTTCTTCCGATATCGCAATTAGATTTACCGGTCCATGGGAAATAGTTCATGCCGATAAATTTAAATCAAAGGAATTTGAATACAGCTTTTCACCTCTGCCTGTTCCCGATGATCAGAAAAATACCGCGTATACCTATGGCGATACAAAAAACATTGTAATGTTTACTACCTGCAAAAACAGACTTGCTTCATGGGAATTCATTAAAGAAATGATCAGTGAAAAAGGAGATTATTTATTACTGAAAACAACTAATCAGCTTCCAAGGAGAAAAGATCTGACGACTAATCCGTTATTCCTGAATTACCTGAATAATAATCCTAAGATGAAACCTTTTGCTGAGCAATCTAAGTACGTAAAGGGACCGGATAGTTGTCCTGTATTAAAAGAAGTGTTTGATGCAATCTCTCAGGAATATGAAGCATGCGTGGTTTATGGAAAGAAAAGTCCCCGTCAGGCAGTCAATGATGCGGCTAAGGCAGCAGAAATTATATTATTGCAATGACAAAGAACAAAAAAAAATATAAGCTCTCCCCCTATTTAATGGTTGCGCCGTATGTGCTCCATTTCCTGGTGTTCATTTCTTTCCCGGTGATCTTCTCATTCGTTCTGATGTTTAACCAGTGGAATATTATCAGCCCGATGAAGTTTGTCGGCTTCCAGAATTTTTATAAACTGCTCCATGACGCTCAGTTCTTTAGGTCATTGTTGAACACGTTGATATTTCTTGTAATTCATATCCCTCTCCAGATAATAATCGCTTTGGCGTTTGCTGTATTGTTAAATCAGAAGATAAGGTTTATAGGCTTTTTCAGAGCAGCTTATTTCCTGCCGGTTGTTGTTTCCGGTGTTGTCGTAACAATATTATGGCAGCAGCTTTATGGATATGAAACAGGATTATTAAATCGTATGCTTGCGGGAATGGGAATTCAAAAAGTCGGCTGGCTTACCAATCCGGCAATTGCCATGGCCTCCATTGCAATTATGGCTACCTGGAAAAATGTTGGTTTATATATTATTCTGTTTCTTGCCGGGCTGCAGACCGTTCCCCGGTATCTTTACGAATCTGCTGATCTTGAAGGTGCCAATGCATGGCAGAAATTCAGATATATTACATTACCCATGATAAACCCGACCATGTTTATGGTAGTGATTCTGTCAACAATCGGTGGATTCTCCCTGTTCATCGAACCCTATGTTATGACGGGAGGCGGTCCGTTAAATAGCACATTGTCTGCTGTGCTGTATATTTATAAAGAAGGATTTTTCTACTATCATATGGGCTATGCTTCTACACTTGGTTTCTTTTTCGCAGGTATTATTCTTTTTGTTATCATCTTTCAGAAAAAATATGTCGAGAGGGAAACAGGATGAAAAAGACACTTATATATTTACTTCTGATTACGGGAGCCATTGCTTTCGTTTATCCGTTTATCTGGATGCTCGGCGCTTCATTATCATCTGAAAGTGAAATATCAAAGCTTGTATTATTTCCATCTTCGGTTTCTTTGAATAATTACTCGCAGGTAATTGACAAAATACCCGTAGGACGTTCCCTGTTTAATAGTCTCCTTGTTTCATTTATTATTACCGCAGGTGTATTGATCTTTGGATCAATGGTTGGATATGCACTATCACATTTGGAATTCAAAGGGAAGAAATTACTTTTCTATATAATAATATTTACAATGACACTCCCTTTCCAGATTACTTTGATTCCACAATATATTTTAATGGTTGAATTCAGTTGGGTTGATACTTACCTTGCTTTAATAATACCCTTTTTCCTTAACGGGTTATCTATAATAATGTTTAATCAGTATTTTAAAAGCATACCCAGGGATTTAATAGATGCTGCGCGAATTGATGGGTGCAATGAGTTTGTAATTCTGTTCAGAATATTATGGCCCAATTCTCTTCCCGCCATAATTACTGTGGGAATAATCACATTTATGACTTCATGGAATGATGTTCTCTGGCCTATAATTGTTATTCGTAATGGTCACCTGATGACGATGCCTCAGTTGATAACTTTATTTGCCGTAGGCGGAAGAGCAGAGTCACAGCTTGGAGTTAAGCTTGCAGCCGCAACTATGCTTGCTCTTCCTGTTATAGCCGCATATGCGTTCTTCCAGAAATATTTTATTCAGAGTATGGCTTCGACTGGAATGAAAGATTAAAATGAAACTAAAAAGATTAAGTATAAAGCTGACCGCTGATCCTAAAAGAGTATTGCTGCTTCCTTTCAGCCCGGGAAGTGATCAGAGGATAGTAAATATTATAAATAGAATTTTGGCTTTTAATGACACTGAAGTTGAGCATGTCCTTGAGGGAATATATAAAAAATTCCAACACCGGCACTTTAATTTTGAAAGCAGATTGCTGGATAATTATTCTCTTGTCGGGAAATATGTGCCACGCAGGATTACAGAGAAAAAGAAAATCGTTATTGGTGCCTATTTCAGCAAGGAATATTCAATAGAATCTGCTGCTCTGTTTAATCCGTCCATCGTTCCCCATCCCGATCAAATGGATCTGGAAAATGGAGAGATTAGATTTGTTATGAGTTTGAGAGCAACCGGTGAAGGTCATATCTCTTCTATTGTATTCCTTACAGGTATTATTTCTAAAGATGTTGAAATAAACTTTGATGAAATGTCAAAACGAACAACATCCCCCTCCCGCAGAAATCTAAATCCGGCACTTAATCATCCTGTAGAATTCGATAAGCTTGGGTCTAATTATGATATTGAATTTTCGGGGACTGAGAAATTAGCCGAGAGAGTAATATTTCCATTTGCAAAAACGGAATGTAATGGCATCGAAGATGTCCGTTTTGTTCTGTTCATCGACAATAATGGGGCATCTGCTTATTATGGAACATTTACGGCGTATGACGGTCATAGAATATTATCCTGTATGATAGAGACAATAGATTTTAAGAAATTTAAAATAAGAACTCTGTCGGGGAACGGAATAAAAGATAAGGGGATGGCACTCTTTCCTGAAAAAATAAATGGAAATTATTGGATGATCTCCAGGCAGGATGGTGAAAATATTATGATTATGAGTTCCGGGAATATTTATGAGTGGAATAATCCTGTAACTTTGAGAGAACCACATTATGCATGGGAATCAGTACAAATGGGTAATTGCGGCTCTCCTATAAGAACATCTGAGGGGTGGCTGCTTTTAACACACGCTGTCGGTCCCCTTAGAACTTATGTAATATCTGCGATACTGCTGGACCTGAATAATCCGGCAAAAATAATTGGTCATTTGAAAGAACCACTTATTTATCCGGATGAAGATGAGAGAGAGGGATATGTCCCGAATGTGGTTTATTCATGCGGTTCAATGATTCATGCAGGGAATCTGGTAATTCCTTATGCAATGTCAGATTCGGCAACAAGTTTTGCGACTATACCTGTATCAGATTTATTAAATATGATGCACTAAAATGATGATAATTATGGAGAAATAATGGAAATAGAAAGATTTACAAAGAATCCTATCCTTACAACAGAAGATGTTCCTTTCAAAGTCAATAGTATATTCAACGCAGGTGCAGTAAAATTTAAGAATGAATATCTTCTGTTGTGCCGGGTTGAGATGCCAATAGGGAGATCTTCACTTATAATAGCAAGAAGCAAAGACGGGAAAAAATTTACTGTAGATACCGAACCATGTATTAAACCTGAAGATCATGGCGAATTTAATTATTTAACCGAATGGGGAGTGGAAGATCCCCGGATAGTTAAAGTTGAAGGCAGGTATCTTATCACTTATACCGGTTATTCAAAACATCTTCCGGTAGTAATACTGGCAGAAACAAAAGATTTTAAGAACTTCACTTTTCTTGGCCCAATAACTGAACCATCCAATAAAGACTGCGCAATATTTCCCGAAAAGATAGATGGCTATTACTGGAAAATGGACAGGCCTTCACCCGAAAAGGATAATTCTATTTGGCTGAACAGAAGTCCGGACCTTATACACTGGGGCGGGTTCAGATTTTTTATTGAACCAATCGGTGGTACTTGGGCGGCAAATAAAATAGGAGGATCAACCCCGCCAGTCAGGACCAATGAAGGCTGGCTGTTTCTGTTCCATGGTGTTAGAGGTTTTGGCTTTAGCAATATTTATAAAATCGGCGTCATGCTTGTTGATCTTGAAAAACCATGGGTTATAAAATCGTATTCCCGTGAACCAATCCTGTCACCGGAAAAGATTTATGAACGCGTTGGGGATATCCAGAATGTTGTGTTTACTAACGGGTGGATTATCGAAGATAATGGTGATGTTAAAATATATTATTCCGGCGCCGATACGAATATATGTCTGGCTGAAACCAACATTGAATTTTTACTTTCGCTGTGCAGATAAATGCCCATGTGTCATTCTGAGCGAAGCGAAGAATCTGTTCTCTTTCTGTCATTCCCGCCGCGTAGGCTGTTGCATAGGTCGGCGAGATGTCATTCTGAAGGAGCGAAGCGACTGAAGAATCTCATAAATTGTTTATAAAATGCAGATTCTTCTCCCGACAAGTCGGGACAGAATGACACACGAGCTTTTGAGGACAGCCTCATCCATTTACATAATAACAATAACTATAAAATGAAATTAATTATATCTTTTTTGTTTCCCTTCTTAACTGTATTTCCACAGACTTCTTTGGTGAACTCTGCGCACCTCGATAAATTATATGAAGAGGTGTCGGTAAAACATGGACACATAGGAATAATTCATATTTATGCCAACGCACCTGATTATAAGTGGGTTGATGCTTCGGGAGAAGGGATTGCCTGCATCGATGATGCTGCCAGAGCTGCAGTATTTTATATGAAGGATTATAAAGCCACGGGCAATAAAAAATATCCCGGCAAGATAAGGAACCTTATTAATTTTCAGCTCTATATGCAGGCATCGAACGGGTTCTTTTATAATTTTATATGGAAAGATTATTCGATTGATTCCACATTCAGAACAAGCCTGGCTGAACCAAATTGGTGGAGCTGGCGTGCATTATGGGCATTGGCGGAAGCGGAGAAATTCTATCGGGACAAGGATGCCGCATTTGCAGGTTTAATTAAAAAACATATTGATATCGGAATAAGTGCTCTGAATAAATGGCTGAGTAAAGAGGATAAATTAGTGAATTATGGCGGTTTTAATCTTCCGGCATGGCTTCCATCTGAAACCGGCGCTGATCAGGCTGCGGTTATTGTTAAAGCGCTCTCTGTTTATTATGAACTGCACAAATCGGAAAATGTAAGGCGATTATAGAACATCTTTGTGCAGGAATAATGAAGATGCAGCAGGGAGATGAACTTCATTCTCCTTACGGTGCATTTTTAAGCTGGCAGAACACTTGGCATGCATGGGGAAATAGTCAGTCGGATGCATTAATTGATGCCGGGCGGATATTGAATAAAAAAGAATATATCAATGCCGGGGTTAAAGAAATAAAGTGTTTTTATCGGTGGCTGGAACAGAGCGGTTATTATTCCGGTTTCACAGTTGTTAAAAATGATAATGGTGGTTCAGTCTTTAAGGACACGGTTAAATTTTCACAGATTGCATACGGTATTAGACCAATAGTATTTTCATGTATGAATGCCTATGAGGTTCTGAAAGATACTTCATTCCTTAATATTGCAATGAAAGGAATAAAATGGTTCTTTAAAGAAAATCCCTGTAAAGAGCTTATGTATGACCCTGAAACGGGAAGGGGGTATGACGGAATTAATAGCTATAATGAAGGAAATAAAAATTCGGGAGCCGAGTCTACAATTGAATCCCTCTTATCGGTTATAAGAATTGAAAATGATGCGAACACGAAGAAACTTCTTTCTGAATTATACACAAGTATGAAGTGAGATATGAACCATGAAAACATTAAATCGATATTTCTATTCTCTTTTTTTTATTTTAAATCTGATTGTTAACGCGCAGCAGATAAACATTTCCCGCATAGAATTAATGCCCAATAAACCGGCTCCTTATCTGATGAGGAACTGGAAAAATACCGCCCTTGGTTACGATTCCCTTGTATATAATTATAACCTTACCGGTCAATATCTTCCCCTTATAGCTGATTATTCAAATACCATTAATTATACTAACCACGGGAGTTTTGGTCTGCAAACAGTTGTCGGATCAACTGTCCCTACTTCTTTTGAAGCAGTAAATGCTTTACCATCTGTAATCGGTGCAACTCTTTGCGGCGTTGATAAATCAAGCCAAAACGGCAGGAATTATCCCCTCTTCTGCGAAGAATATTTTAACAAATCAAATGGCGAGCTGGTTTATCTGAATAACCCGTCAACTATAACCGGTGATGACTGGTGGTATGAGACAATGCCGAACGTGTTTTTTTATCAACTTAATTATCTCTATCCAAATACAGGTGATTATAATTATCAGTTTACGACTATTGCCGACAGATGGCTTCAGGCTGTAAATGCCCTTGGAGGAAAAACCACTCCATGGCACGCCCCTAATATGTATTACAGGGCTATAAATCTCATGAACATGACTCCTAATTCCAGCAGTGTTCCTGAACCGGAAGCGTCCGGCGCCATTGGCTGGCTGTTATATAATGCATTTTTAAAAACAAATAATAGCAATTATAGGATTGGCGCAGAGCAGTCAATTGAATATCTCAACAGCCTTACTACAAATCCTTCCTATGAATTACAATTAGGATACGGGGTTTATACTGCCGCCAGAATGAATGCTGAGTTGGGGACTAATTATGATCTGCCGAAATTAGTAAACTGGTGCTTTGATATTGGTCCTTTAAGAAGCTGGGGTTCTATTTTAGGTCCCTGGAATGGCTATGATGTATCAGGCTTAATCGGTGAATCAAATGGCAGTAATGATTACGCATTTATAATGAACACGTTTGAACTTGCTGGAGCCCTTGTTCCTATGGTCCGGTATGACGACCGTTTTGCTAGAGCAATTGGGAAGTGGGTATTAAATGCTTCAAATGCGGCACGCTTGCTTTATCCGGATTATTTACCTGACGCCAATCAGGATAGTTATTCATGGGCTCACCAATATGATCCACATTCCTATATCTCACATGAGGCAATGAGAGAGTCACAGAATGGGGCTAGTCCCTTTGCAACCGGTGATGCAATTTCCGGAGGATGGGGATTAACAACACTTGCCCTGTATGGCGCATCGCATGTTGGAATTTTTGGCGGAATAATTGACACAACAAATGTTGAGGGAATATTAAAACTTGATCTGCTTAAAACAGATTATTATCATGGCAATGCATATCCGACCTTTTTATTATATAATCCATATGCGATAAGTGAGGCAGTAAATCTGAACACGGGGGCCGGGCAGCATAATGTTTATGATGCGGTAAGCAATTCTTTTGTCCTGAATAATGTTACGGGAAGCGCTTCAATTACGATTCCTGCAAACTCGGCAATCCTTGCCGTTATCACGCCTGCCGGCGGAACAACCACATATATTCGAAATAAAACTTTGTATAATGGTGTAATAATAGACTACAACAATGGGCAGGCAGTTAACAATTATCCGCCGCGAATAAAAAGTCTGAGCCCGGATTCTTCTTCTATCCTTATCAATAAAAACATTAATGTCTATTGCACCGCAGAAGATAAAAATAACGATACGTTAAATTATATATGGAACGCTAACCAGGGAATTATAAGCGGAATCGGCTCACAAGTAATGTATACTGCCCCCAATACTTCCGGTAATTTTATAATACGCTGCATTATCGATGACAATCATGGCGGAAAAGATACTGCTCAAATAACAATTCAGGTATCGGTTTCAATAAATCATCCCCCGGTAATAAATAAAATTAAAGCTGTTCCGCGTAAAATAAACCTGAACTCATCCTCTGTCATAACCTGTTTTGCTGTAGATGCTGATAATGACACATTAAAATATTCATGGAACTCATCATCTGGAAATTTTATTGGTTCAGGATCAGCAATTACCTGGAACTCTCCCTCTGTCGCTGGAAATTATTATATAGATTGCACTGTTAATGATAATCATGGTGGGATTGTTAATGACAGTATCCGGGTGGAGGTAAGAGATTTTTCAATTGTGCAGACGGGGCAGCTTGTTGCCTACTATCCATTTTCCGGAAATGCAAATGATTCAAGCGGCAATAATTTTAACGGCTTTGCCCAGAATGTTACCCCTGTTCCTGACAGATTTGGTACCCCGAATAGCGCATATTCGTTTGATGGGTCAACCAGTTATATTCAGGTTGCAAATAATCAGTTATTGAATTTCCAGAATGCAATAACTCTTAATTTCTGGATGACAACCGGTTACCTTTACACCAGGGAACAGTATCCAATCTCGCATGGCAACTGGACAAACAGATGGAAAGTATCAATTACAAACGATAAGATCAGGTGGACGGTAAAAACGACAACGGGAGTTAAAGATTTGGATTCGGAAACTTTTATTGTTCTGGATTCCCTCTATATGGTTACCTGTTTATATAATGGTTCGGATTATGAGGTTTATATAAACGGTCAGCTTGATGCGTTCTCCTCATTCAGCGGAACAATATTAGCTTCACCGGTGAACCTTACAATCGGTCAGGACATTCCCGGAGATTACAATTATAATTTTTATGGTGTTCTTGATGACATTAGAATTTATAATTATGGACTGCCGCTAAATAAAATTGAAAGTTTTTATGATCTGCCGGTATCCGTAAAACAGGAACATGCGCCGATTATTCCTGTAAAAAGTATTTTGTATGCTAACTATCCGAATCCATTTAATCCGTCAACCACAATCAGTTTCAGTCTCAATAAAAAATCCCATATCACTCTGGATATTTTTAATCCGATCGGAGAAAGAGTTGCCCGTTTACTAAATGAAGACCTGTCTGCCGGACCGCATCTGGTTAAATGGAATGCTTCAAATCTGCCAAGCGGAGTTTATATCGGTTCGTTAAAAACTGATGAGAGTGTCTTTAATCAAAAACTGATTTTATTAAAATAAATATTCTATGATAAAGGAAAGAATGAGATGAACAATAAATATTTATTACACGACGAATGGGAATTTTCTCTTAATAAAAAATGTAAGCCGGTAGTTGATAATATAAAACCCGGCGTATGGTATAAGGCGTCAGTCCCCGGAACAGTACATACGGATTTATTAAATAACAAACTGATACCCGATCCCTTTTATTCTGATAACGAACGTAATCTTCAATGGATCGGGGAGATGGATTGGGATTACAGGAAAACATTTAAACTCCCCAAATCATTTGACTTATCAAAACCTGTTTATATAAAATTTGACGGAGTTGATACAATAGCTGATCTGTTTCTGAATGGAGAAAAGATCGGTTCAACTCAGAACATGTTCTGTTCTTATGAATTTGAGGTGTCCCGTTATTTGAAACCGAAAAACAACAAATTGCTGGTTCAGTTTGCTTCTCCCAATAAATTTGCAAAGGCAAGTGAAACAAAATATGGTAAACTTCCGGCAGCTATTGATTCAGAACGGGTTTATATACGGAAAGCACAATATTCTTTCGGCTGGGACTGGGGACCCTCTTTTGCAACTTCGGGAATGGAGAAAGATGTTTATCTCCTTCAAAGAAGCGATTCATTTATTGACCATTATACTTTTAATACTCTCAGACTTTCTAATAATTGTGCGTTTGTTGAAATTAAGGGAAATGTCGGGAACCCTCATAATTTAAACATTATGCTGAAAATAATTCTTCAAAAAGCAGGTTATGTTTATGAAAAAGAGATAGAAATAAAGAACAAACAATTTACCCACAGTTTTGAGATTAGTAATCCGGAATTATGGTGGCCCAATGGGTATGGTAATCCGGAGTTGTATAATCTTACGCTGCAGCTTTACTGCAAAAATGTTCTCCTTGACGAAAAGACTGACAAGGTTGGGATAAGAACCATTTACCTGCAGTTAAAAGATATGGAGAAAAACACATTCAGATTAATTGTAAACGGGAAACATGTTTTTGCAAGAGGCACAGACTGGATTCCGGCGGATTTGTTTATACCGCGGATATCAAAAGAAAAGTATAAACGGCTGATTGGATATGCTCAAAATGGAGCAATGAATATAATGAGAGTATGGGGAGGTGGATTTTATGAGAAGAATATATTCTATGAACTTTGCGATGAAATGGGCATCCTTGTATGGCAGGACTTCATGTTTGCATGTGCGTCTTATCCGGAATTCCCTGAATTTATAGAAAATGTATCTGAGGAGTTCAGGCAGAATATAAAGCGGCTGCAAAATCATCCGTCGCTTGCAATATGGTGCGGCAATAATGAGAATGAATGGATATATATGAATGAGCAGCATCGTCCATATAAGGAAATGCCCGGTTATAATATCTATCATGAAATAATTCCCGGCATATTAAATAAACTTGATCCAACGAGGCCGTACTGGCCATCAAGTCCTTTTGGTTTTGACGATAGTCCTAATTCTGAACTCAGTGGAAACAGGCACCAGTGGGAAATATGGAGTATGTGGAAAGATTATAATCATGTACCTGAAGATAACAGTTTGTTCGTAAGTGAATTTGGATTCCAGGCGCCGGCTAACCGTATAACGCTTGAGGAAGTAATTCCCCCAAGGGATAGAAATGTCCAGAGTGAGATCTTTGAGTTTCACAATAAACAGGTTGAGGGGAATGAACGGTTGTTTCGGTTTTTATCGGGACATCTGCCGGTAAGAACAAAATGGGAAGATTATATTTATCTTACTCAATTGAATCAGGGCTTTGCGCTTAAAACCTGTATTCAGCACTGGCGCTCTAATTACCCGGTTACAAACGGCAGCATAATCTGGCAGCACAATGACTGTTGGCCTGTTTCGAGCTGGGCTTTAATTGATTCAAACCTTATTCCCAAGCAGTCATATTATCATGTTAAAAATATTTTCAGTCAGCAGATAATTACGTTTAATAAAAAAGATAAGGACATTGAAGTGTTACTTATTAATAGTGCACCAAAAGAATTTTCGGGATCGGTTAAGATTCAAATTATAAATCTGCCGAAAGGCAAAATTGAATTTTCTGAGAATATAGCGCTGAAAGCAAAAAGCAATTCGAAAGAAATAATCAGTTCTATCGCTGATAATAATTCAATTAAAAGCGGTACTGCGGTTATTCTTGTGTCGGTTTATGATAATAAAGAATTAATGGTTCACCGGAATTATTATGCGGGTAAGGAGTGGAAACATATTTCTCTTCCAAAAGCAGATGTGGTGCTGAAAAAAGGAGGGGATAATTGGTTGGCCGTTGAAACAGATAAGCCTGCGTTTTTTGTTACTCTTGAAGCAGGAGGGATTTCCTTTGATAAAAATTCTTTTATTCTGTTGCCGGGAGAAAAAGAAATTATCAAAGCCGGTTTTATTAAAGACGTAAAACTAAAAGTTAAGAATATAAGTGTGGTTTCATTAAATAATTATTTGAGCTGATATATTATGAATAATCTAATGTCGTGTCTGATGGGGAATTTCATTTGTTTTTTAATTTTTAATTTTTCATTGAACATTAATACTTATTCCCAGGGAATTGAAAATAAACTGAAGGTGACCTTTAACGGTGACGCGCAGGTTGAGACCGGGAGCAGTTATGTGGGGCTGGAGTTCCATCATAATTCGCCGGTTATTGAAAGAATAAGTTTTTATTATCCTGTTTCAAATAGTGTGGACCTTAGTAACGATTACTGGAAAAGAGATTCATCGTTTGTAATGGTTGCCGCAATAAGGACGGGTAACAAAACAGAATGGCTGAATCACGAAAAATATGAATTTACCTCTACACCCTATTTTGTCTCGTTCTTTAAAAAGAATAAAGAAAAAGAAGTTCGTATAACGTATAATTTCCTAAAAGATAAACCAGCGTATACCGTTACCTATGAAATAAAGAACAAATCAGACAAGAAAGAATTGTTTCAGCTCTATACTGACCTTGAAGTAAATCTAAAAACAAGTCATTCATATAAAATTAAAGATGCTGCCTGGAGTGATAATAATAATTCCATTCTATATGTCAATTATAGTGATCCGGAATTGCAGAACACCTGTCTCTTCTCCGCGAACAGGGGAGAGAAACCTTCAGAGTTTTCCACGGTTAGTGTTTTGGATAAAGTACCGGTTACTGACAATGAATGGTGGAGTGGAAATAATCTGACCTTAAACAATGAACTGATTAGTAAAGACAAAGATGGAATCCCTGCATTCAGATACATGTATAAAAAGGAACTTGCGCCGGAGAAAAAGATGACAGTCGTCCAGATATACGGAACGGGTAAAATGGGCGAGATCAAATCAATAGCTGAATATTCGGCTCTCCATTATTTAAAGGAAACCGATAATTACAGAGATTATGTTCTTAACTATGTGAAGGAAAATCGGTTTACCACTGGTGACCCTTATCTTGATAAAACAGTCCTCTGGTCTGACGCAATGCTTGCGGTCGATAAACATTATATTGATAGCACAATTCAACCGATGCCCTGTCCCGCCGAATATTATTTTCATTTTACCCATGATGTTCTTCTTACAGATCTTGCTGCGGTTAATTTTGATCTGGCGCGCGTAAAACAGGACTTATCTTTTATAACATTGCATGCCGATAAAAATAATACAATCCCGCATGCGTATTACTGGCAGGACTCTTCGTATATAACCGAGTATGCCGATTCTGATAACTGGAATCATTTCTGGTTTGTTATTTCCTCCGCTAAATACCTCCTTCATTCCGGCGATACTGTCTTTCTTAACAAAATATATCCGTTTATTCAAAAGAGTATCGATATGGCTCTTTCTAACCGGCATGATGATCTTATGTGGGCAATACGTCCCGACTGGTGGGACATCGGCAGGAATTACGGACCCCGCGCCTATATGACAATACTTGCGACTAAATCATTAAGGGAGTTTATCTACATCTCCTCGGTGCTTGGGAAAAATACTGATAAACTTAAAGAATATTCCGAAACCGCGGATGCAATGGAAAGAGCATTAAATTATAAACTTTGGAGCCTCGAGCAGAAATATTTAATTAATTACTTTGCCGACGGATCGCTTGATCGGCATTATTATATCGGTTCTCTCCTTGCCTCCCATTTTAATCTGCTGAGCCCGGAAAGAATGGATGAGCTTAATGCTACTGCGGAGAAAATGCTGTTGGATAAAAAGATCGGGGTTTATAGTGTTTTCCCGATGGACTTTCATTTGCTGATTGATTATCTCAAATTCCAGGGGAATGAAGCGGGCGATAAGTTCTATTACATTAATGGAGGGGTTTGGCCCCATGGTAATGCATGGTATGCGTTGTCCTTAATATCGGCAGGTAAAAGAAAAGAAGCGCTGAATTTTATCAAAAGGGACATGACATTAAACGGCATAATCGATGGCCCCAATGGTCAGCCCGCTATGTATGAGGTCAGATATGCCGACAGCACGAATAATAATATTTATGGAAAGATAGACAAGCCCCAGTTCATGTGGGCTGCCGGCTGGTATTTATACTCTTTATATAATCTTTTTGCTTTAAAGGAGAATGACTGGAATCTTACATTTAATCCCTACCTCCCTGAAAATCTCAAAGCCGTAAACTTCGCCTTAACTGTCAACGGAAGTAAAACCTTAACCAGTATTAAAGGGAAAGGGGAATTTATTAGCTCCATTAAATATGACGGCAGGGAGATTCCTTCTGCGGTTATTCCGGCAGATCTTACCGGGGTGAAGAATATCGTTATCACAATGGGTAAAACAACTATCCCTTACCTTGCTAATATTAATTCCGGTTTAAAAGAGATAAGCTATAATAAAAACAAAAACTCCCTCTCATTTAAAGCCTCTTCATTTGCGGGGAACACTGTATCGGCAGAGATTATCTCTTCAATTGAACCCAAACAGGTACTTCCTTTGAATGTAAAAAGAAATACTTTAAGAAAGGGAAGCGTTTATATAACAACCTTGAACTTTACGGCATCAGATGAGGATCAAATAGAATTGGACTTCTGATATCAGGCCGTCCAAAAGGAAACAGGTTTTAGATAAAAAAGCATGTTTGGGGATAGTTGCTTATAAGATTTTTTAGTAACAAGCCCATTTGATTCCTGTATTAAGTGTGTATTGTGTGAGTATCAAAAGCTGTTGAAAAGCAGTTCAAAAGCTGTTGCAGAGGTGTTCGGCCCCTCTCCCTTCTGCTTTGAAATAATTAAAAGTTTTCCGAAGTTGAAAACTGAGAGGAGGTGTTGGTCCCAGCCTGTTTCATTAAAAAAAAGTCGCCCTCTACATATTATTACCAAAAAAGGGCGTTTTTTACCGTGGAAGATCTTGGGAGCGGGGAGGGGGAGGTAAAAAAAGGAAATATTGTTTGATTTATTTGGAGATTATCACTGAAGCTAATTCTATTTAGCTTTTAAGAGGAGCCTTTTTTATTCTTTTTGACCGGGTTGGTTAGGTTGATTATTCGGTTTAGCAGGCTTCAATCTTTCTTTAATTAAAAGTATATTTGAAGTTATAAATTTAATAACAGATAATAATTTTAAGTGGCTGATAGATGAATACACCTATGCATGATTTCATAAATGGCATCCCTAAAGCTGAACTTCACCTCCACATCGAAGGCACTTTCGAACCGGAACTGATGTTCGTCATCTCCAAAAGAAATAATATTCGGCTAAAGTATAATTCAATTGAAGAATTGAAAAACGCATATAATTTCAATAATCTGCAGGAATTCCTTGATATTTATTATGAGGGTGCAGGCGTTTTAATAACTGAAGAGGATTTCTATGACCTGACCTGGGCATACATCGAGAGAATTTACAAACAGAATGTGTTACATACTGAAATCTTTTTTGATCCCCAGACCCATACTGACAGGGGGATTGCATTTAAGACGGTAATTACCGGGATTCATAATGCCCTTAATGACGCAAAAGAAAAACTGGGTATCACCTCAGATATTATCCTTTGCTTTTTGAGGCATCTGGATGCTGATTCGGCTCTGAAGACTTTGGCGGAAGCGGTTCCGTACAAAGAATGGATAAAAGCAGTCGGATTGGATTCTTCTGAAGTCGGTCACCCTCCTTCAAAATTTAGAGAGGTGTTTGATAAAGCACGAAGTCTCCGGTTTTTGACAGTCGCGCATGCCGGCGAAGAAGGACCTGCCAGATATGTGCGGGAGGCGTTGGATTTCTTAAAAGTTTCAAGAGTGGATCATGGAAATAATTCTCTTCATGATGAAGAATTAGTGGAAGATCTGGTCAGGCATAAAATCCCTCTTACGGTATGTCCGTTATCCAACCTGAAATTAAAAGTTGTGAAGAATTTGAAAGATCATCCTCTGAAGAAAATGCTTCAGAAGGGAATGATTGCAACAATCAATTCCGATGACCCTGCATATTTCGGCGGCTATATAAACGAAAATTATATTGCGGTTGCAGACGCACTGTCCCTGACAAAAGAGAATATTTATCGGTTAGCCCGCAATTCCTTTGAAGCATCGTTCCTTCCGGATAATCAAAAGGAAATACTGATTAAGAAATTAGATGAATATATGGAACTGAACAAATAATCAGGTTTCTTCTTTGCGGGAAATTGTCTCAATCATCAATGATTTTGCCGATATATTTCTGGCTTCTGAAATCCCGTATTGCCAATAGAAAAAGGGGATATGCCACAGAAAGGATTTGCGGGAAATAATATTTGAATGAACCAAAGCAGATAAAGATAGTTACGAAAATAAAAATACCAGCCGAGAAAAACACTTCGTAAATACTCCTGCTTATCCATCCTGAATAAACAGAAACGGCCGCAAGTAATACTACCAGCAAAACAATCCACACTGACAAACTGAAACCGTCTAACGGGAAAAATTTAACCTGGTCTTTCAGCAATATATTAAGTAAATAAACAGATATTCCCCAGATCAGAATAAACGCTCCGCCTCTCAATAAATCCTGCCGGAATCTGTAAGCACAGAAACCTAAAATAAGGATCGAGAGAAATGGGTTTAACAAAACAAGAAAACCGGAAACTGCCCCGGATAAAACAAAATTATAATCAATTTTGTCCCTGTCAAACATCTTATCCATCAGCAAAAGGAATGATACTGCAATTATAGATTCAGTAAAAAAACTTCCGCCAAATACCATTCCATAGTAAAATATCGGTGAGACAAGAAATAAAACAAATTTAATAATGTTTTCTCTGACCGAGCGGGAATTGTAAATTATAAGATATCCAAGCAGAAGTATCCCTCCTGCATTCGCGTAATTCCGAAATCCAAAAGAATAGAAAAGTACAATAATTGCAACAACTATAAGTGATTCCAGTATATAAAACCATTTCTTGTCAAGAACAGTCCAGACTGATTTTTTCACTCTCCCCGCAAAATAACAGATCAGGTATAAAAGTATTGCATACAGAAAACTTGTAGTAACCGGAGAACTGAAATAATAAGGGAAAATAAACCAGATATATAATCCACTGGTTATTGCCGCAAGCGCAGTAGCAATTATGTTAATGAAGTTAAATTTATTCAGCATTGTTTAGAAGCTCATTATAAAAAGTTACAAATCTTGTCCGCCGCGGCGGATCATTCCCGCGCCTGTCCGCTGTGGCGGGAAGGCAGGAATCCATTCCGTATTTATTCTGGGCTGTCAGGGACCATTCCCTGACAGCACGCATCAATTTCTTACTTGCCATTCCCGCCTACCTTGTTAAATGACGATATTTAATTCTATGCGGCTGATCTGCTTCAGCACCAAGCCTCTCTTTTTTCTTCTCTTCATACTCCGAATAATTACCGTCGAACCAGACAACCTTACTGTCTCCTTCAAAAGCAAGTATGTGTGTGGCAATTCTGTCAAGGAACCATCTGTCGTGGCTTACAACCAATGCGCAGCCAGCAAAATTTTCAAGCGCTTCTTCCAATGCACGCATAGTGTTAACATCAAGATCATTCGTGGGTTCATCAAGCAGCAGAACGTTTGCTCCTGCCTTTAGCATAAGCGCTAGATGTACACGGTTCCTTTCTCCACCTGATAAAACGCCGACTTTCTTCTGTTGGTCAGCACCTGAAAAATTAAACTGTGCAACATAAGCTCTTGAATTTATTTCTTTCTTCCCAAGCATGATCAGATCCTCACCCCCGGATATCATCTCCCAAATAGATTTGTTCGGATCAAGTATATCCCTTGACTGATCAACATACGCAAGTTTTACCGTGTCGCCGACTTTCAGCGAGCCGGAGTCTGGTTTTTCCTGTCCTGTTATTAATCTGAAAAGAGTAGTTTTACCCGCTCCATTAGCACCTATTATACCGATTATTCCTCCCGGAGGAAGTGAAAAGACCATGTCCTCAAACAGTAAGTTATCTCCGTAGAATTTTGTCAGATGCTCAGCTTCAATTACAATATTCCCGAGACGTTCCCCTGCGGGAATATAAATTTCAAGATCTTTCTCTCTGATTGCTTTTTCCTGCGAAAGAAGTTCTTCGTATGATGTTATTCTTGCCTTTGCTTTTGCATGCCTCCCTTTTGGAGACATTCTTACCCATTCAAGTTCACGCTGCAGAGTTCTTTGTCTGTCAGATTCTTTTTTCTCCTCATTCTTCAGGCGGTTCTGTTTCTGTTCAAGCCATGAAGAATAATTTCCTTTCCATGGAATTCCTTCACCTCTGTCAAGCTCAAGTATCCATCCTGCAACGTTATCGAGGAAATACCGGTCATGTGTAACCGCAATGATTGTTCCCTCATATTTCTGCAGGTGATGTTCCAACCATGCAACGGATTCGGCATCCAAATGGTTGGTCGGTTCATCAAGAAGAAGTATGTCCGGTTTCTTAAGCAGTAGCCGGCATAAAGCTACTCTTCTTTTTTCACCGCCGGATAAAACTTTTACCAGAGTATCTCCGGGGGGACATCTTAAGGCATCCATTGCCATTTCAAGTCTTGAATCAAGATCCCATGCACCGGAGGCATCTAACTTTTCCTGAATCTCTCCCTGCTTCTCAAGGAGTTTAGTCATTTCATCATCATCCATCGGTTCGGAGAATTTATCATTTATCGAGTTGTATTCCTTCAAAAGATCAACAGTTTCCTGGACCCCCTCTTCAACAATTTCGCGGACAGTCTTTGTGCTTTCAACAAGCGGTTCCTGCTCAAGATATCCAACTGTGTATCCTGGTGAAAGAACAGTTTCTCCATTTATATCTTTATCTACACCCGCGAGTATTTTCAGCAGTGTACTTTTTCCTGATCCGTTTAGCCCTATCACTCCAATTTTGGCGCCATAGAAATAAGAGAGGTATATGTCTTTTAATACAAATTTCTTGTTGTATATTTTACTTACACCAACCATGGAGTAAATCACTTTGTTCGGTTCTACAGCCATCGTATTCCTTAATAATTAACGTGTAAATATAACTATAATGGAGAATTTTAACTTGATAAATCAGCCGTCATATCATATTTTATTATTGCACTCTGACAAATTTTATATCACATAGAGTAATTTTCTGAAAAACAAAATACGTATTTATTGGAAAGTGCTGTTTGCCGTGATCTCATGGGGGCTGTCATTTGTGGCCACTAAAACTGCACTATACGAAATTACTCCGGTCACATTAATTATTATGCGGCTTGTAATGGCCGTTTTTCTTCTCTTCATTATTGCAAAGTCAACGGGAAGAGATTTCTCAATCGACAGGAAAAATCATTCATATATTTTTCTTCTTGCGCTTATTGCTGTCTTTCATTTATGGATTCAGGTCACCGGGCTTAAATACACAACTGTTTCGAACACGGGTTGGATAATTGGAACCGCTCCTGTATTTATGGCTCTGCTCGGGTTTGTTTTTTTTAGGGAAAGGCTGCGGCTAATTAATATAGCCGGAATTGTTGTTGCTTTCCTGGGTTTAATACTTCTGATAGGCAGGGGAGATTTTTCGAAAATAAATTTAATCGCCAATAAGGGAGACCTAATGGTACTTGCCAGTTCATTTACCTGGAGTGTTTATTCTATTGTTAACAAGAAAATAACTTTTTCATATCCCCCGCTGATGACAATACTTTATCTCTTTATAGCGATGGCTGTTATACTAATTCCTTTTAACATATCATATGATGTTTACAATTCGATTATTCATTTATCACGAAACGCATGGATATCATTAATTTTTCTTGGATTTATTTGCTCGGGGGTATCCTATGTTTTATGGGCTCAGGCACTCATGGAAATGGATACTGCAAGTGTAGGGGCATTTCTTTATTTTGAACCATTCGTTACTGTTTTCTCTGCCTGGCTCATCTTAAATGAACACATTACCCCGGTAATAATTTTAAGCGGCTTAATCATCACTGCCGGCGTCATCCTTGTTAATAAAAAATTGAAACAAAACACCATCGCATAAAAATAACGCGTTAAGAAAAGTTTTGTATTGGTTTTCCGTATTTCCGGCATCAAATTATTCGCGTTAAATAAATTCAGTGAAGCTAGACGGCAGTGTTTATAACTACTAGGCAGAATGAATGGCATAAAAACATTGTATTGCCTTTCCTTATTTCCCGGCCTTAAATTATGAGCGTTAAATAAATTCAGCCTAGGCAGTATTACGAATAATTTAATGGAGAGGATGGGGAATTGGCTGTTTGAGTTCCGCCTATAGGCGGAACGAGTTCAATTCCCACACTTAAATATAGAAGTAGGCCAAACGAAGCGCTGAATTTATAGTGAATAATTTAAAGCCATGTTTCTTTTGCTCCTTTTCTTGCGTCAAGAAAAGGAGGAAGACGTTTCTTGCCTCAAGAAAAGGAGAGGTAAATTTCTTGCGTCAAGAAAAGGAGAGGAAAGAGTCAAAAGCAAAAAGTTCATCAATGAAATATTATTTTTATGTTTGCCTCTATAGCAAGTACCGCGATACTTCAACGTAAAGTAATTTTAACTTTGCGTTGAGCCCAGTAGTTCGTCTTCAATTGCTTGTTTCAATTCTTCTTTCGGCAGTGCGCCTATAGCCATCTTGGGCATTCCTTCCAATGGAATAAATAATAGTGAGGGGATACTCTTTATTCCAAAAACACCGGAAAGCTCTTCCTGCTCATCTGTGTTTATTTTATAAAAATCTACCCGTCCAATATATTCTTCTGATAATTCTTCCATCACCGGAGATATTGCCTGACATGGACCGCACCAGGGTGCCCAGAAATCAATAAGAGCTGGGATTTCACCCGCATATTTCCAGTCCGTATTAGTTTCATAATTAAAAATTTTCTCGAGAAAAGACTCCTTATTAAGTTCGTACGGCATATTAACCTCTGAATTGACTAGTATAAAGATTCCAGTTACTAATTCCTCCCGTAAGACTGGCGGAATTAAATCCATGCTTCTTTAATATAGATGCTGCGGCAAGACTTCTGTTACCGCTCCGGCAATAACAAATTATTTCTTTCCCTTTATATTTTTCAAGAATATTTATTTTAAATCGCAGCTCATGCAAGGGCAAATGTAAAGAACCTTTAATGGAGCCGGTCTTCCTTTCCTGCGCACTTCTTACATCTAAGAATATTATATTAAGGCTGTTTTTCATTTTTGACGCCGCTTCCGCGGGCGTGTATTGGTTAATAGAGCGCAGCCTTAAATACCTTCTTAAATAAAAGCCGACAACCAGTGCCGCCAAAACCAATAAAATTATTTGTTGTACTGACATCTTTTCCTTTTTGATAATAAATATAATTAAAAAGAACACGTGCAATTGTGTCCCTGCTAATGACACCGGACAGAATTATTTTTGCAATACCATTTTCTGTCTCAATAAAACATTCTCTGACTTTAATTCGTAAATATAAACACCGCTGGCTAAATCTTTTGCATCCAAAGTTTTCTCGTAAATACCCTGTTCAAAGAATGCATCCGAAAGAATTTTTACGGCTTTCCCCAGCATATCATATATTGTCAGTTTTATTCTTGAAGTCTTTGGAACCTCGAACCGTATGATGGTCGTCGGGTTAAAAGGATTCGGATAATTCTGACTCAATACAAAAGATGAAGCGGTGAATGTTGTTAGCTCAACTAGCAAAGGATCAACCAGAGTTAAAGTCGCAGTCTTAAGAACAATATAACTGTTCGGATCAAAAGTTACAGCAGTTGGATTTTTTGTTACATTGAAAGTAAATAACTGGTTGTTAACATCATTCATTACGGTGATTGTTGTATCAGTCCCGCCGGTAAATGAAATTTTAATTTGAATAGGCATTTTGAAAAAGACAGTGTTGGTTTGTGTCTGATTTGCCTGGAAACCAACCTCCCATGTATTGTTCCCCTTCGATGAGAAATAATATTTATTCGCATATAACGGGTGGTTCGGCTGGTAGATCCATTCATTAAAGAACCAGAATAAATCCTTACCATAAGCCGCGCTCATAATTTCCGCATAATCACCGATTGTAGCGCTTTTAAGTCTAAATGCAGAAGTTCCATAATTGTGCATCCCAAGAAAAAACAAACTATCTCCCATAACACATCTTAACTGATGAAGTACACATGCACCCTTATCATAAGTGGTTGCTGTGTTGAAAAGTGTGTTTACGTTAGGGGTAACAACCGCCCAGTTTGGATCTGAAATAGGCGTACCTGGGTTTAGGATTAAATAGTAATTCGCATCAGAGTTTATTTCGCTGAGATAAGTTGAATAGCCCCCGGCTGTTCCAAACCAGATTGCCTCACAATAAGTTGCAAATCCTTCGTTAAGGAAAATGTCTGCCCACGTTGTGCATGTAATCATATCCCCAAACCACTGATGTGCAAATTCATGCGCGACCATATCTTCATCCCAGCAGTTGGGGCACAAACTCGTCAGGGTCTGATTCTCCATTCCGCCCCAGGGAAATTGGCTGTTTAAAGTTGAAAACCCGTTTTTCTCGAATGGATGCTCACCCCATAATATTGAATATAGAGTACACATCTGGAGTACTTTTGTTTCAATTGTTGATAATCCGCTTTCACCGTCATTCCAATAAAACCGGAAGGGGATACTATCTAACGGGTTCGATATTTTGTGCCAGTATTCAATGTCCAAATTGTAATTAACTTTTCCCGAAATTGTTATAAGATATGTCGCGATAGGATCACGACTGATCCAATTGTACCAAATTGTGTCCTGTGACTTTGTAGAGTCCGCAAGTCTCCCGTTTGAACCTAGTTTTACTGTTGCAGGCGTCTTTGCACGTAATGTCAAAGTTGCTTTATCAGATGGTTTATCCCAGCATGGGAACCAGCATCTTGCGCCTTCCGGTTCGCAGTCCGTAAAAAATCTGCCGCTCGAAACATAAACCGCACCATCGGAAACACTTTTATGCTGGTAATAGATTTTTACATAGAGAGTTTCCCCGGGTGAGTAGGTTCTGTCAAGATTAACAGTTAATATATTGTTTAAATGAGTAAAACTAATTCCGGATAGCCGGACAGAATCAATTTGCAATGAAGTATTAACTGCATTGAGCGTAATTGAATTGATAGCTGAATCAGCTAAAAGAGTCAATATTTCAGTCGCAGTATAAGTTTTGGGATATGGTGTTAGGAAACAATTATAGATATTCAGGTCAAGATTATAATCCAGCATATCATACGAATGCTGTCCGGTTGTTAAAAACTCATCAAGTTTAATTAAGGATGAATTCATCTTTTTCTGCGAGCACTGAACTGAACCTTTCATCTCTCTTGATTGCGATATTAGTGAGATGCTTGAAAATATAATTATAACGAAGATGTAAAAAACACGTTTCATAGATTTCCATAAAAATTTTACCATATAAATTACCCATGTTTTAATTTAATTGGTAGCTAATTTATTAAGACTCTTTTGGTTAAGAAAGTATAAAAGGAAAGCTGCAACAAGGCTTACTATGCCTGAAATTATGAAGGGAACCGAAGGTCCGAAGGCATCCCATAATATTCCGGTTACTAATGATCCCAAAAGAATTGCGAAACCGGACAGCATAGTTAACAATCCTATTGCCGAAGCTCTTTTTTTATCAGGTACAAGATCAGATACCCAGGCTTTTACCATTCCCTCTGAAAATGCGGCATAGATACCATAAAATAAAAATAGAATCCAAATTACTTCGGTCCGCGAAGACAGTCCAAAACCAAAATATACACCCGAAAATATTACAAGACCTATAATTAGTCCGTTTCTTTTCCCAAACTTGTCAGAAAATAATCCGGCAGGATAAGAAACTATAGCATAGATTAAATTATAAAAAACATAAACAAGAATTGCCGTTGTGGTGGAATGCGATATGTCTTTTGATCTTAAAATAAGAAAGACATCGCTGCTGTTGACAAGTGAAAATAATGTAAATATAATAGTTAGTATCTTATAATCTTTTGGAGATTCCTTCCAGAAAGAAAATTTTCTTTTCTGTTCTGTATCGATCGCCTCTCCGGTTTTATTTCCCGGCAGTTCATTTCGTTTCTTATCCTTTATAAAAAAAGTTACACCAACGGCAGCAAGCGAGGGAATAAGGGCATATAGAAACACTATTCTGTAGTTGTAAGAATAATAGGTTAAAAGGAGTAATCCGAATAATGGTCCTATTACCGCACCGAGTGTATCCATCCCCCTGTGAAATCCAAATATTGCCCCCTTGTTGTTTCTATCCGAAAAACTTGCAAGCAGTGCATCTCTTGGGGCTGTTCTGATACCTTTCCCTGTTCTGTCCGCAATTCTTGATAAAAAGACTATGATCGTCTGTGGAAATATTCCCGGCAGAGGTTTTGACAATGCGGATAAGCTGTAACCGGTTATTACAAAAATTGCCCGCTTTCCAATCTTGTCTGATAAAAATCCGAAATATCCTTTCAGGAGTCCGGCTGTTAACTCGGCTAGTCCCTCAATTAATCCGATTATTGCCATTGAAGCTCCCAGGATCCCGGATAAAAATATCGGAGTAATCGGATATAGCATTTCACTTGCCATATCTGTAAAAAGACTTATTAACCCCAGCAGTATAACCTGCCGGGGTATATTTTTAAGCTTCATCCAGGGAAAAGCCAACTTTAATTGTCACCTGCCAGTGGGCAACTATTCCGTTTTCTATATGTCCTCTTGTTTCGAGTACCTCAAACCATCGCATATTGTGGACAGTTTTTGCCGCTCTTTCAACTGCATTTTTTATTGCCTGATCTATGCCAACAGGGGATGTGCCTGTTAACTCAATGTGCTTGTATATATGATTACTCATGGAATCTCCTTCTGATTAATTCAATAATGTTTCAAAAAAGTGTTAAATTTGACTTAATTATTTAATATAACACATACACTAATAATGAAACTTAATGAACTACAGTATGAAATAAAAAAGAACGCTGACCCTCAGAAAGCAGTTGTGCTGCAGCGCTTTTTCAAGACCGGTAAGGGTCAATATGGCGAGGGGGATCTCTTCTATGGAATTATGGTTCCTGTACAAAGGTCTCTTGCAAAAAAGTTCAAAGAGCTTTCTCTAAACGAGATTAAAAAACTTCTAAATTCCCGGGTGCATGAAGAAAGGCTCATCGGGTTATTGATACTTGTGGAACAATTCAGAAAAGGTGATGATAAATTAAAGGAAGATGTCTTCACATTCTATCATCTTAACCGTAAAAGTATAAACAATTGGGATCTTGTAGATCTTACAGCCGATAGAATTTCGGGAGCATATCTTTTTGATAAGGATAAATCACTGTTATATAAACTGGCTGAGTCAAAGAATATTTGGGAAAGACGGATTGCAATTATGTCCACGTTTCATTTTATAAAAAACCACGGCTTTGATGACACTCTTGGAATTTCTGAAAAACTACTATATGATAAGCACGATCTTATTCAGAAGGCAGTCGGCTGGATGTTAAGGGAAATTGGAAAAAGAGATTTAAATACCGAGGAGGAATTTCTGCTGAAACATTATAAAACTATGCCCAGAACAATGCTTCGGTATGCGATTGAAAAGTTTCCTGAGAATAAACGACAGTCATATCTAAAGGGGAAAATGTAAAATTATCAAATCAGCCGGTATATAAGTCAAATTCCGGTCAATTTATTTCATTCTTTGTTTTAATGGTTTGGTTTTTTTTAAGTAATTTATGATAACAATAAATATAGATTAATTACAAAACGGTAAAAAGAAATAACGATGCCCGCTAGTAGTAAAAAAATAGTTTTTGCTGAGGATAATATCAGTGTAGTGAAAATAGTTCTTCACACATTATCTTCAGAAGGATATGAAATTATCCATTTCCCGACCGGGGACGGGGTGGTGGATGCGGTTGTTGAACATAAACCGGATCTTCTTATTCTCGATCTGGTAATGCCGGTCAAGGATGGTCTTACAGTCCTTAAAGAAATGAAGGAAAACCCGGCAACTTCATCTGTGCCGATCCTGTTATTAACTGCGACAAAAGATGAAACAACCGTAATTAAAATCCTTGAACTTGGAGTGACTGATTATATAACAAAACCATTTTCATTTAACATTTTTTTAGCCAGAGTTAAAAAAATAATCGAAAAGACGAAATCGTAAATGTTGAAATCTAAAGAAGAGATTGTAAACGACTGGCTTCCGCGATACACAGGTTCCCAAATTAATGAATTCGGTAAGTACATAATTCTTGTTAACTTTCAGGAATATGTTGACAGATTTGCTGCTAAATTCGGTGTCGAAGTGAAAGGCCTGAACCGGACAATGCCCAATGCTACAGCCGAAGGAATTACCATCATTAAATTTGGAATGGGAAGCGCTAATGCGGCAACCGTGATGGATCTCCTTTCTGCTGTTTCTCCATCTGCATGTTTGTTTCTCGGGAAATGCGGCGGATTAAAAAGTATCAGTAATCTTGGTGATATGATTCTTCCGATTGCAGCTATTAGAGGTGAGGGCGCTTCAAATGATTACTTCCCTCCCGAAGTTCCTGCTCTCCCTGCATTTAATCTGCAAAAAGCAGTATCTACAACTATGCGTAATTTCGAATTGGATTATTGGACAGGCACAATTTATACTACTAATAGACGTGTCTGGGAACATGACGAAACATTTAAACAATATCTCAAGTCTATCCGGTGTATTGGAATCGATATGGAAACAGCCACTATTTTTTCTGTCGGGTTTTTTAACAAAATCCCGAGTGGAGCACTCCTCCTTATTTCCGACCAGCCGATGACTCCGGAAGGCGTTAAAACTTCAGCGAGCGACAAAATGGTGTCTGAAGAATTTACTCAACGTCACCTTGAAGTAGGTATCGCCGCTCTCCGCGAACTTATTAACAACGGAATTACAGTTAAGCACCTCAAATTCTAATCCCCTGCCTTAATGCAGTTTAAGTTTATTTCTTAATCTGGTTTATTTTTTCCCCTTTCGGTTTGTATTAAGTTGATGTAAAAGAAATAATAATAATGATTAAGGAAAATATCATGAAAAGACTAACTTTATTACTTACCCTTATTTTGGGCTTAACTTTAAATGCATTTGCGCAGCAAAACTGGGAAATAGACAAAGCACATTCATCAGTAAAATTCGGTGTCACACATCTGGTTATTTCAACTGTAGAAGGGAATTTCAAAGATTTTGACGCTAAATTTTCAACAAAGTCAGACGGTACAATTGAAAAAATAGAAGCTTATATTAAAACCGCAAGTGTTAATACCGATAATCAGCAGAGGGATACCCACTTAAAGTCGGATGATTTCTTTGCAGCCGCTAAATTTCCGGATATGGTTTTCAAAAGTAAAAGTATTCAGAAAACCGGAGAGAGCAGTTATAAAATAACAGGCGATTTAACTATAAAAGGTGTTACTAAAACTGTTGTTCTTGATGCAACAAATAACGGTACAATCAAAGATCCCTGGGGAAACACCAAAACTGGTTGGTCAGCTGTCGGCAAAATCAATCGCTTTGATTTCGGTCTTACTTGGAGCCAGGCCCTGGAAACCGGCGGTCTTGTTGTCGGCAAAGAAGTTACAATCACAATAAATGCAGAATTCGGCACCAAAAAACCATAAATAATTTATACCTTGCACAACCTTTGAGGTTAGCCCTAACCTCAAGAGGCTGTCTCAAAAGACTCGTGTGTCATTCTGAGCGTAGCGAAGAATCTGTACTTTATACACAATTTATGCGATTCTTCAGTCGCTTAGCTCCTTCAGAATGACAGTTTTATAACTTTTGAGACAGTCTCTCAAAGGTTTTGGTATTAATTGTCATTCCTTTATTCTTACGTTGTTATTTAACAATTCTCACATTACTTTAACACCATTACATTTGATAGATTATTAATTACTGAAATATTACATGGAATTCAAGGGACTAACGACCGAAGAGGTGAATGAAAGGAAAAGAAATGGCCTTTCCAACAAAACCTCTAAGATTAAATCCAAAACACTTCCTGAAATTATTATTGAAAATCTTTTTTCAGTATTTAATATTATAATATTTCTTGTAGTCGTATTCCTTTTCTATTTCTATCTCCGCTCCGCCGATAAACGCCTCATGATGGATTCTGTGGGAGTTACTATTGTTGCGTTCGTTAATACTATCCTGGCAATATTTCAGGAAATCAGGGCAAAAATGGCCCTCGATAAGGTTAGTCTTATGCTTCAGAAGACAACGGTTGTTTTAAGGGACGGTAAGGAAACAACTATCGATAATAACGAAATTGTACTTGATGATGTTGTGTCCTTAAAAAGAGGTGATCAGGTTATCGCCGATGGCAGAGTTCTTTATTCATTAAAGATTCATGTGGATGAATCTTTGATTACCGGTGAATCTCTTCACTTATCAAAAAAAGAAGACGACAATCTTTTCTCCGGCTCCTTTTGTGTTTCCGGCAGTGGGTACTACACGGTGGAAAAAACCGGTGACGAATGTTATGCCGCGGTAATCACCAAAATGGCAAAGAAATATAAATTCAGTTCTACCCCCCTGCAGGGTAAAATTGATCTGATAGTTAAATTCCTGTTCGTTACAGCGCTGGTCCTTGTCGCACTTGAATTAATATTCGGAAGAACAGCCAGCTATGGCGAGGTCCATATGATAAGGAAAATAGCTTCGATAATTATTGCACTTATACCACAGGGACTGGTGCTGATGATCTCAGTTATTTATGCTTACGGGGTTTTGAGGATAAGTAAAATTGGTGCCATAATAAACAAATTGAATGCTATTGAGTCCTTCTCAAATATTAAAGTTGTCTGCATGGATAAGACGGGAACCATTACGCGGAACAACCTTGCTGTTAATGAAATAAATTACTTGCCTTGTAATTATATTGAATCAACTCTTAAGAAAATACTTTCATCTTACGCTCTCAGTTCATCCGAACAAAACGAAACGATCCGTGCTGTTTCTCTTATTGATTCTGCTGTAAAAGCAGAAATAATAGATGAACTTCCTTTCAGTTCAGAACTTAAGTTTAGCGCTGCTAAATTATCAATACCGGAATATGGAATTCAGAAAAAAACTTTTATCCTCGGTGCTTACGATAGTTTAATCAAAATGGCAGCCGAACCGGTTTCTGAAGATGTAATTGAATCAAAAAATCTGTCCGATTTCCGTAATCTGTTATTCGGTCAACTTCAGGATAATGTCTTCCTCGACGACCTTAAAAACGAAAGCACTCTCCCGGTCATTACTCCTCTGGCCGTTGTCTCCATTAATGACCAGGTTAGAATAGATGCGGCTGATACGATAAGGATTTTTAAGGAAAAAGGGATTGAATTTAAAATATTATCGGGAGATTCACCCGGAGCAGTCAGGTCAATTCTAAAGGAACTAAACTGGAATATCCTTGATTCTGAAATTATCACCGGTAGTGAAATTGAATTTATTAAAGATGAACAACTATATGCTCTGGTTAAAAACAAAGTTGTATTTGCCCGGCTTCAGCCACAGCAGAAACTGAGAATAATAAAATCCCTGAGGGAACAAAAAATATATACGGCTATGATCGGCGATGGTGTTAACGATATCCCGGCCATTAAAGAATCCGATATTGGCATTGCTATGGAAGAGGGGTGCAAATCAACTAAGGAAATTGCGGATATTGTTCTGCTGAAAAACCGGTTCTCTTTGCTCCCGGAAATATTTAATGAAGGGAATAAGATCGTTAATACATCCGATGCAGTCAGTAAATTATTTCTTACTAAAAACTTCATGGTTGTATTTATCACTCTCTTCTCTTTGATTTTTGCGAGGGAGTTCCCCCTTACTCCTACACGAATATCATTGTTCAATATTTTTGCTATCGGCTTGCCGGCATTCTTATTTACTGCAATCAACACGGACTGCTCTGTAAAAAAGAACTTCTTCCTTGAGGTTATTTCGTTTGTGCTTGTTTCATCGTTGGTTATTGTATCGTTTGGTTATATCGGTGAACTTGTATCAAAACATTACTTCATGATAAAAAGGAATGATATCCAACTTCTTCTGCTTGCTATATTTCTGTTGACAACAATTTTTAATTTTGTAATTATTGTGTCCGGTTCTCCGGAAAAAGAAAAAAAGATTTATCTGCTTTATGCAGTGGCGTTTGCCTTGCTGAATATTTTGCTTGCGACCATCCCGTTACATTTAAAACTGATTCATTACCTGAAGGTTTTTTATGACGTGGAATATATTGATGTCAGATTGTGGATTCTAATTGTTCCGGTCAGTCTTGCCGGTTCTCTGGTCCTTTGGCTCTCTCAGAATCTGCGTCAAAAACTGATTAAAAGTGTCTTTAATCTGTTATCTTAATATTTTCTGTGACCGGGATTAAGGTTTTAAATGATTTGCGGGTAATTTGTCTTATTGTATTTTGATTTTATTGATTTATTTGTAAATTATTTTTAGAAATTAAACATTAACTAATATGAAACCCGTTAAAAATCAGATGCCTGAACTTCTTAATGCAATATGTTGTTGCTGCTGTACATTTCTATTGAATTCGCATGAGGATTGGGCCTGATATAATTAGATATATAAAATCAATTTAGTTAACCCTTCCCTGCGAAGGGTTTTTTTTTGAAATTAACTTAAGTAACAATAAATAGTAGGTATAAAAATGAAAGCAAATTCAATTCTCGAAACAATTGGAAACACACCACATGTCAGAATAAATCATTTATTCGATGCCGGAACGGAAGTATGGGTCAAATTGGAGAAAAGCAATCCCGGGGGTAGTATTAAAGATAGAATTGCGCTGGCTATGGTAGAGGATGCCGAGCAAAAAGGAATTCTTAAAAAAGGTTCAATTATAGTCGAGCCGACATCCGGCAATACAGGTGTGGGGTTGGCTTTGGTAGCTGCGGTTAAAAAATATTCAATAATTTTGGTCATGCCTGAATCCATGTCAATTGAAAGAAGACGTTTGATGCTGGCATATGGAGCTAAACTTGAATTAACTCCTCGTGAAAAAGGAATGAAAGGAGCAATTGAAAGAGCTCGTGAAATTGCAAGTGAAAATCCGGACGTTTGGATCCCCATGCAGTTTGATAATGAGGCAAATACCCGCATTCACAGGGACACGACGGCTCAGGAAATCCTGAAAGATTTTCCGCAGGGTTTTGACTACTTAATCACTGGCGTAGGAACAGGCGGACATATAACCGGCGTGGCTGAAGTCCTTAAGGAAAAATTCCCAGGCCTTAAGGTCTTTGCTGTTGAGCCGGAACTCTCTCCTGTATTAAGCGGTGGAAAACCTGGTCCCCATCCCCTGCAGGGAATCGGCGCAGGGTTCATTCCTTCAATTTTGAATACAAAAATTCTTGATGGTGTAATAACAGTAACTAAAGAGGAATCCTTTGAATATACACAAAGAGCCGCAAAGGAAGAAGGACTTTTTGTCGGAATATCATCCGGCGCCTCACTAGCTGCAGTAGCTAAAAAGATTACCGAAATTCCTACGGGGAAAAAGATTATTACATTTAATTATGATACGGGCGAAAGGTATCTTTCGGTTGAAGGTTTATTCTGACCGTTTACAACAAACCATCGGGGTTTAGTGACCCCGATGGTTTTAGAAAATTATTATTAATTAAAAATAATAACTAATTTTAGGTCAACAATAATTTAACTTTCTATGCTTGTATTAGTCGGCTCTAAAAACCCCGTTAAAATTCAATCGGTTAATGATGCATTTCTGAATTACTTCCCGGATATAGAAACTCATGGGATCGATGTAAAATCGGGAGTAGCAGACCAGCCGGTAAACGACGATACTTTCAAAGGTGCTAAAAACCGCGCTGATGCACTGCACAAATTAAATAAAGAATATAATTTGGGCGCTGATTTTATGGTCGGGATTGAAGGAGGCATCATAAATATCTGCGATAATTGGTTTGCGTTTGGCTGCATCTGTATAATAAATAAAGAGGGAAAAGCAGCATTCGGCACGTCATCCCATTTCCCGCTCCCCGGACAGATTATCGCTGAACTCATGAAAGGTATTGAATTAGGGAAAGTGATTGATGACCTTTCTGATCAGAGTAATTCAAAACAAAAAACAGGCGCAATCGGTTTCCTCACTAAAAATATTATTACCCGAAAGGATCTCTATTCCCAGGGAATAATTACAGCCCTTATTCCTTTCATCAACCCGGTACTGTTCAAGAATTAGTAATAGTAACTATTTTAATCTACTATAAATAACTTAACACCGGTTGTTGTCGATGATTTGTGTGCACCATCCCCGTCGGCAACCTGATAACTCATCCCCGGGGAAAGTGCGAACTTTCTGCCATCGGATAATTCAGTATTTAGATTTCCTTCGAGACAAAGTATTATATGCCCCTTGCTGCACCAGTGGTCCGCGGAATACCCGGATGAGTATTCCACCATTCGGATTCGTATATTACCGAAGTTTATAGTGCGCCAAATTGCCTTTCCGGTTTCCCCTTTGTGTTCTTCGGGTTCCACATTGCTCCAGTCAGTTACGCTGAATGGAATATCTGTAATTTGCATATTCTTCCTTTTAATGTTTTCTTTTGCGTAAAACGGTTACCCCGTGTTTAATAATTCCGGGTATATTAACAACAACATAAAGTTGATTAAAAGACTTGACTAAAGTTACCAGAATTAATAATATAAGGGTATAATTTAAAGTGGTTAATTCAAACAATGGCAGTAAGTTACTGTGAGTATGTAAAACATTTAGATCGGAATGATCTTCATAAAATTTATCATGATTGCGAATATGGCTTCCCCATCCATGATGACAACCTCCTGCTTGAACGACTTGCTCTGGAAATTAACCAGGCCGGACTTAACTGGACTATAATCCTTAAAAAGAAAACTAATTTTCACAATGCATTCAACAACTTTGATCTTAATAAAGTCGCCGCTTACAAAGAAAAACATATTGAAAGATTAATGTCAGATGCAGGCATAATCAGGAATAGGCTGAAGATAAATGCCGTTATTAAAAATGCTGAAAAAATAAAACAACTCCGGAAGGAATTCGGTTCTTTTGAAGACTGGCTGGATAAATATCATCCCTTGTCTAAAGATGAATGGGTAAAATTATTCAAAAAGAATTTCACTTTTACGGGGGGTGAAATTGTAAATGAGTTTCTCATGAGCATTGGTTACCTCCCAAATGCTCACGAACCATCCTGTCCTGTATATAAAAAAATATTAAAACTGAATCCCGCCTGGAGGAGGGTTAAATAAATATAATGAATTTATTTTGCACTAAAAGCCGGACATTATATGGGTGAAGTTGTTTTCTGGACAATTATCAGAACCGCAATCGTTATACCGGCGCTATGGTTTCTGCGGGGCTACATCGATTTCCAACTCTGGTGGCTTGTCAGTGTTATGGGCATTTTCGGAATTGTTATTTACCCAATGATTATTAACTATAAGAGCTTCGAGCAGAAAAATAAAGACATTATTGAATCAACCCTTTGCTCATCATGTAAACATTTCGATAAAACTGCCGTGCTGTGTATGAAATATGATAAACATCCCACTACTGACTATCTGCCGTGCGAAGGTATCGATTGGGAACCCGTGGGCAGTGAAATCGATTCAAATATTAAAGAAAGCTGATAATTTCCTCGGTTATTTTTTCGTTGTTTTAAATAGATTGTGCTATAACCCATTTAAATTAAAGAAGTTACACTCTGGTCATTAATATAAATTATAAAAAACATTTATCGCCTATGATCTGAAAGTCCTGATTTTAAACCATTTCCTGTTATTTTATGTCCTAATTATCTAAAGTAGGAATTATTCTATTAACTTAACTCTATATAAAATGAAAAATATGTTCACTTGGGCATCGGCATATTTATTTGGAACCCTTCTTTTGCTCCTGACTTTTTCCGGTTGTTCATCCGTACCTGAAGTTGCAAGCATTCCCAATCATAATGACATTACTATCGACGGCAACCAGCAGGACTGGGGCACCTCGTTCATCCCGGTTAAAAACGAAAATGTTGCAGTTGCATTCAGAAATGATGGTGAAAATCTTTATGTCTGTTTAATTACATCTGATAATCAGAAGATAGTAAAAATATTATCTATGGGACTCACAGTCTGGCTGTATCCCTCTGATTCAAAGGACGCAATCGGCATTCAGTATCCGGTAAAAAAAACATTTGAAGAGATGCGTGTCGCTCGTCAGGATAACACTACTAACCCCGAGGATGTTAATGGCCGGATACAGCACCTTCTGTCAGTCCAAAATGAATTGATAATCGTTGACGAAAATAATATCGGAATATATAGTTCTTCTCCGGAGACAGATAAAGGATTCAAAGCAAAGATTGGCTATTCAATGAATCAGATGGTCTATGAGTTGAAAGTACCCCTCAAAGGAAATAAAGATTTTTCTCAGGTCGTTCTGAATGCGAAATCGGATGATAATATCGGTGTCACCTTTGAAACCGGAAAAGCACAAAACATTAAAGGGGGCGATGATCAGGGCGGGGAATCAGGAAGTGGCGGCGGCGGTGGAAGACGTGGCGGCGGCGGTGGTATGGGAGGCCATGGATCTGGAATGGGTAGAGGCGGTGGCAAATCTTCCGGCGGTGGTCCGGGAAAAGACCTTTCTCCTCTGAAATATGAGTTTAAAGTTAAATTGGCAGCCAACTAATTATCTGCTGACGGTCAAGTTTAAAGTTGATTTTTACCCTGTTCAAATAAATCTACCAATTTGGAATGAAAGGTTGAGTTTCATTATTTATATTCACTATTTTTAACTTTTACAAGTAATAAAATATTTTTATGAAAACACTCTCAACCTTAATCATCATCTTTCTCATTATAATGAACATCAATCTATACTCGCAGCCAAAAGTAATAAATGTTTGGAACGGTAAAATCCCCGGTGCTATCCAGGCTCCGGAATTTAATAATGAAGATACTATTAAAACGAACGACGGAAAGATCAGAATTGCCAGAGTTACTAATCCTACGATGACTATCTATTTTCCCCAAAAGAAATCATCTGGTTCAACCGCGGTCATCTGTCCCGGCGGAGGATACATAAGGCTGTCTATTGATAATGAGGGTTCCGAAATTGCTCATTGGTTAAACGATTATGGGATCACTGCTGTAATTCTAAAATACCGTCTTCCAAACGATACAATAATGGAGAACAAATCTATCGGACCCCTACAGGATGTCCAGGAAACTATGCGCATGCTTCGTCGAAATGCAAAGGAATGGAATCTAAATCCAAATAAAATCGGCGTCTTTGGCTTTTCCGCAGGCGGACACCTTGCCTCAACTTTATGCACTCATTTTAATGATAAGGTTTATGACTCCGATTCTACAAGCGCACGTCCCGATTTTTCCGTCCTGGTTTATCCGGTTATTACAATGAATGAAATAAATACTCATACTGATTCACGAAAACATCTGCTGGGCAAAACCCCCGATCCTAAACTTGTTGAGTATTTCTCAAATGAACTCCAGGTTAGTAAAAATACCCCTCCTGCTTTTATTGTTCAGGCGGAGGATGATAAATCTGTCCCCGTACAAAACAGTATTGACTATTTTACTGCCCTGAAAAATCAGAATATTCCCGCGGAACTTCATATTTATCAAAAAGGTGGACATGGATTTGGTCTTGGCAAAAATAAAGGCACTCTTTCCTTATGGCCCGACGCTTGTATAAAATGGCTTAATGAAATTGGAATGATTGAATAAATCCTCAGCGTTGTTCAATTTACCTTTTCTAATTAGCCTCTGTGTTATTCTTTTATGCAGGATATTTTGATTTTTCTTTCATTATCCTTAATTCATCTTTTCTGATTATTTTTAATTATGCAATTTAAAAATCTTGTAAGAGCCTTAAAATACCGTAACTATAAACTTTTCTTTTCGGGTCAATTGATTTCATTAATCGGTACGTGGATGCAAAGTATCGCTATGGGTTGGCTTGTTTACCGCCTTACTGATTCTGCTTTCATGCTCGGCCTTATTGGTTTCGTTAGCCAGATTCCAACTTTCTTTATTTCTCCGTTCGCCGGTGTTATGCTCGACAGATGGAATAAACACAGGATTATTGTAATTACACAAACACTTGCCATGATCCAGGCGCTTATTCTTGCTTCCCTTGTCCTTTCCCATTCTATTCAAATCTGGCAAATTATTCTTTTGAATATTTTTATGGGCATGGTCAATGGTTTCGATATCCCCGCACGCCAGTCTTTTGTTGTTGAAATGATCGAGGACAGGAGCGACCTGGGTAATGCTATCGCTCTTAATTCATCAATGTTTAATGCAGCACGCTTAGTCGGTCCTTCTATCGCAGGTATTATTATCGCCTTATTTGGAGAAGGGATCTGCTTTTTATTGAATGGTATTAGTTATATTGCCGTAATAATTTCTCTGCTGGCAATGCATATTAAATTTGTCAAACATCCCTATCAGGAAAAACATATACTGCAGGATCTGAAAGCTGGATTCAAATATTCATGGGGATTTGTTCCAATCAGAACTATCCTTTTTATGCTCGCCCTCATGAGTCTGGTCGGTATGCCATATACTGTACTGATGCCTGTGTTTGCACGGGAAACATTAAAAGGAGGTCCGCATACACTTGGATTCCTGGTAGGCGCTATTGGTGTAGGTGCTCTTTTAGGAGCACTGTATCTTGCTTCTAGAAAATCGGTTGTGGGATTGGGACGTATAATCGCTTCTATGGCAATAACCTTTGGTGTTAGTCTGATTATTTTTTCCTTCTCAAGAAATGTTACCTTTTCATTGTGTATGCTTTTCGTAACCGGTGCGGCGATGATGGTGCATAATGCTTCATGCAATACTATCCTCCAGACAGTTGCGGAAGATCATATGAGGGGGAGGGTGATGAGTTATTATACCATGGCTTTTATGGGAACTACTCCGTTCGGAAGTCTTCTGGTTGGTAGTCTTGCAAGTAAATTTGGAGCTCCAGCTTCAGTATTGCTCGGAGGTGTATTGTGTGTTATAGGCGGAATTGTTTTCATTTTCAAACTACCGGCTTTTAAAAAATCAATACACCCGGTCTATGCTAAAAAAGGCATCATTCCGGAAATCGCTGATGGCATCCAATCCGCAGTTAATCTTCGCACTCCACCCGAGAATTAATCAATAACCCGCTAGTCATTTTTAATAATTGTTTTAAGTGTGATCAGAGATCTTTCTGGATCACATTTTTAAGCGGTTTGAATTACTATTTTTATAATTATATCAAAGACGCACAAAATATTTAAGAGTAAATGATGAAAATTCAATTTGTATTAAGCCTGGTTGGCTTATTAGTGTTTAATGGATGCGCAAAAAACATGGAGGATAAAAACGCTATGACATCGCTTAATATAGAAAAAGGAATGGATAAGGCAATATTTGCAGGCGGCTGCTTCTGGTGCCTGGATGCACCATTTGAAAAACTCGACGGTGTTAAAGATGTCGTCGCCGGCTATACCGGCGGGAATGTGAAAAACCCGACATACGAACAGGTCTGCTCCGGAACAACCGGTCACCTCGAGGCAGTTGAAGTTATTTTCGATCCTAAAATAATTAGTTACTCTGAGTTACTCGATGTCTATTGGAAACAGTTCGATCCGACTGATACCGGCGGTTCATTTTATGATCGAGGTACTCAGTATACATCTGCAATCTTTTATACCGATGATCTCCAGAAAAAAGTCGCCGAGGATTCAAAAGATAAACTCAACAAATCTGGTATCTTTAATAAACCCGTTGCCACTAAAATTGAAAAAGCTACTGAGTTCTATCCAGCTGAAGATTATCATCAGCATTATTACAAAAAAAGCCCCGATAGATATTACACCTACAGAAAAGGTTCCGGCAGGGATAATTTTATTTTGGGGCTCTGGGGCGATGTTAATGTCGAAAAATATAAAAAAGCTTCTCAGGATAAATCAAAATTAAATCTTACCGCAGAGCAATATCAGGTAACTCAGAAAAACGGAACCGAACCCCCGTTCAAGAATGAATTCTGGGATAGTCACAAAGAAGGCATTTATGTTGATGTGGTTTCCGGTGAACCCCTGTTTAGTTCAATAGATAAATTTGACTCCGGTTGTGGCTGGCCAAGTTTTAGTAAACCAATCGACCCGCGGTATATTGAAAAGAAGGAAGATAATTCCGCAGGAATGCAAAGAGTCGAAACTAGAAGCCGGTTCGGTGATTCGCATCTCGGACATGTCTTTGATGATGGCCCCTCACCCACGCATTTAAGATATTGTATAAATTCCGCCTCCCTGCGCTTTATTCCAAAAGAGGATTTACAAAAAGAAGGCTATGCCGAATTTCTCTATCTCTTTAAATAATTAGAGTATTCAACATACGGGGTAAGTGACAAATGTCGGTTCATCAACTCCGATGGTTTTGGCTTCTTTCTTTCTTGTTTGTAATCCTTACGAAGACGGACTTCTTGGAGTTTATAAAGAACATTTATTTTTTTAATCGGAAAGTAAAGGAAGTTCCCTCATTCAGTTTACTTTGAACTTCAACCTTTGTTCCATGCGCATCTAATATATGCCATCTATCCTCACAAGAGATATTGTGGCTATATCTAAAACAATAATCATTTCCGGTTTATCCATATTAATAGAGAGTTCAGTTTCGCCGTAAGTGTTTTTAGAAATATTGTTACTCCCTGCTCCTTCTACTTCAAAAGGTAATACTATCCTTCCTTTGATATTATCAGGATTAAGTTCTTTAATATTTATTTTAATTTTTACTCGCTGCCCATGCCTAGAATATTCCAATCCGATTTTCCCTTTTGAAGTAGGAATTTCATTCATCATAAAACTATTATTAAACCATTCTTCCGGAATTCCGGAGAAGATCTTCAATTCTTTATGTTCATCATTCTCCCACAAAAACATGTCCCTGAAGGCCGAGACAATTTCAGCCGCAACCCATCCATGATGTCCATCCCCCATACATCCTCCTCCGGTCATAGGATGAATAGCCTCCGGGAAATTATTAACAGAGGTTTTCTTTTTAAGAGTATCCATAAATAGTTTATTGAAATTATTTCTGTCATCTAAATAGAGATACGAATGAGCAAGCTGCATAGTTAAATAGGGATTCAAACCAGAATGAATAAAATTCTGGTAGAACATCCCGTCTATCAAAAAATTATTGCAGATGTAGTCAAGTGTTGTTTTTAATTCGAACCCATTCAGCATTAGTGGATAAAGAGGAATAATCGAGCCAATCATCCCATAATCGGCATCCCTGCCGGGTCCGGCACTTATAATTTCATTCCGGAATTTTTTCTGTGAAAAGGTAACCCATTCCTGAACCTTTTTAAGATAACCAGCATAAAGGAGTTCAGAATACAACATCTCCTTGGGATAATTTAAAATAGTGCAGATTGAAATAAAGCATTTTATGCCGGCGAGCGACCAGAAATTATCCCAGAAATAATAATCGGCCAGCCCAAGATGCTCTGCACTTAATCCTTTAGGCATCAAACCCCCGAATGAGTACTCTGATGGATTTTTAGTTTGTTCTCTATTTTTATCAATCCATCTGATTCCCTTTAAGAGAAATGGGAAGAGCTTATTCAGGAGGCTAATATCTTTCGTTAAAATAAAATGCTGGTAAACAGTCCACACAACCTGACCGTTTGAATCCCACTCTCCCTTTTGTGAACGGAAAAATCCTTTTTTATTCTGCCACGAAGGGAAATTATTAATAATATCTGTTGTGTACTGTGCAAAATTAAATTTATCAAGGGCGCAAATCATAAAAGCCGCATCCCTGAACCAGAATTGGTGATATGTAAATGGACCAGGAGTAATATTCTTTTTATCAATCAGCATTAGGAGGGTTGATAATGATGTTCTGATAACGGAAGTAATTCCGTCATCAGGTATCCTGAACTGTGTCCCCTCTTCTAATAATAATTCCCATTCATTCAAAACATCTTCTCTGGAAAAATGTTCTGTGCCTTTACCTTCAAGCGGAATATTAAAATTAAAACGGTTCTCATTATTCTGAATATCAAAAGCAGCAATGGCAGTAGCAAGTCCATGGTCACAGTTGATTGAAAAAGTGTTTACTTTTTCATTGTGCTTACATGCCTTAAGGGCATCTCCTTTTCTAAAGTCAGAACAGTAAACGAATTCGGGTTCAGTGTTTAAATAAATCTTCCCATCCCCTGCATGAATACAATTATCATCCTTTACAAATGATATGTTGTTAAGAAGCGATATCCCTTCCGGATTAAATGGGCGTATTGAAAGAATTAGTCTGCATTTGTTTTTATATAGACTGTTGTTTGTGATTTTTATTTCAATCCCGAGAGTTGATTCCTTTACATAAACTGTTTGAACAAAATTTAGCTTGTTAAAGTCATAACTGTTTTCAATAACTGGCAAATCATTTATAAGTCTCTGATTTACATTATCATAATATGATGGGAAAAAATATTCCTCTCCGTCATTGAGCCAGAAATCAATAGACCACCCATTCCGGAAAGGAGTTATAAGCCCCGCGGGGTCGACAACCGGTTCAATATCACAGTCTTTATTCCCGGCTGCTGTCCAGTTCCTATTTGTAACATTAATCGAAAGACCTGAATGTGCACGAGGCACAAAAGAACTGCTTTCTGGCGAGTATTGTTTAACAACCCAATAAGGAAACACCCAGTCGTTAATACTTTGCAGCACTGTATAATTTAACAATCCTCTCGACAACTGAATCGTATTCAGAGGGATCAGCTCTGTTGGCAAATTACTTTTATTTATTGCACTAATGTAATTAGAAGCCCTTAACATTCTAACTGCAAGATCAGGAATTTTCAGTTTTGAAGCTGCGAACCGAATAATAGTATCAATTATGGTCAATTAAATCCTTTTTTTGAATTGAATAATATCACAAGTATAGCTCTATTATGCAACACTATATGGGAGATTTAACAATTTAATAATAGTAAGAAATCCCTCTGTTAACAATAATAACATAACTTACAACTGCCGCCTTTAATTTTGCTCAAACCCAAAGTCGGGACTAAAAATTTCAACATCTGTCTAATAGTTATTCTCGAATTATCAATAATTTCAAACAGAGATTTAGCTGCTTAACCAGATTTTCGTTCAAAGAATAAATGGACAGGAATTCTTACCCCATTTTATAACCAAGTAACGCTCGTAATATCATTTACCAACTCCTAATTTTTAATTGTTGCCAATGATATCCAATTATGTTTAATAGAATGAACAGCTATAATATCTTTAAGGCAGCGAATACTGAAACCGAATGACTTATCATAAAGAGTATTGTAAATGTTGACATCTTCATCTGAGTATAGACTTATACTATTAGCGCTGTCCGACCCGAATTCAGTTGAACTCCAAAAGTAAGAACTGGAACATAGGTCATGGAAAGTCCCATTGTAACTTCGATGACCTGCCATTAAAGAAGAAAAACCGCTTGTATTATAGCCCTTAGTCCATATACTGATTTGACTAATTGACTTTAATGCATTGGCATCAAGCTTTACTGTTGTTGATAATGCTAGAAACTCCGTATATCTTGGTATATGCCAGCCCTTAGGCGCTAACCCCTTAGGATCATTTACCGCATACCAATTATATAACTTCCCAAACTTATGACTATTTTTAGGATCATTGTTATAATAACACCATGCTCCTGTTTTAAGAGATTCCCATTCTCTTGGATTTATTACTTCAGGTATAGGATCTCCATTTTGATATTGATCAACATTGAGATTTTCAGACATCCACTCCTGATTTCCAATTCTTACTGTTCGCATAAAACATCCATTGTAATTTAAAAATATTTTAAGCTACGTCTCTTATATCCATTATAAAGTCATTTGTATATTTATGAACATATTTTCTATTCTTCCCGGAAAAAGGGAGAGTAACAAGTTTTGTCTCAATTCCTTTCTTGTTTATTTCAATTATTCGAAAAAACAATTCCTCCTTTTTTATGTTATTAAAACAGCCACCTGAATTTAGAAATTGGATTCCTTTCCTTTGATAATAGTTATTTTCGTGTATATGTCCGTGCAGTACTAATTCTACATTTTGAGTTTTAAAAAGTTGAAGCAGTTCCTTTTTCTTTTTTAGTTTCATGGTCTGTCTTTCAACTAACTGCCATAAATAGTGCATCATGTTAGAAGTTGGCGTTTTTGCCTTGTTAAAATGGTGATGAATAAGAACAAGTTTGTGTTTAACATAGCTTCCATATTCTTTGAAAATATTTTCAATCTCTGTTAATTGTTCTTCGTCTATTAGCCCATTTGAGGCAAATGGATTCTTCATCGAATACCGATCGATTGAGTTTAAACCTATTACTAAAATATTGCTTATAATTTTTGCATAAGGGTATAATTTGTTAACCGGTCTGTAAATAAAATTTCCGGATAACTCCTTGTAATAGGATGTAAATAGTTCAACTTTTCCGTCATAATTTATTTCATGGCACTTTTGAGGGAAAGTAAAAATATCTTCCGGTTTTTGCGGACATCCATAGATATCATGATTTCCAATTACTATAGATGCTTTTTCTCCATCCAAAAGTTTGAAACTATCTAAAATATATCTTAACGTTTCAAAATCTTCCGGCTCCGCATTATGGGAAATATCACCGGTTATGCAAAAATGATCGATTCCCATTTTTGTCGCCATGTCAAAAAGGTAAATCGTTTCATCTATATTAGATTCTAATCCGATTGAATTAATATGCAAATCTGAAATATGAGCTATTTTCATATGTCTAATTTTCTCTGCATTGTTCTGAAGTTCATATAAACCAGGAAAAAGATCAGCGCCATGCCTAAGGAGGATATTAATGCAACCGTTTCTTCCCGCAAATATGAGATAACCGATGCGGCAAAAAACATTATATAAAATATTAGATTCCTATTATTGGATGTATTCATACTATCTCCTCAAAAATATTTTCTAATCCTGATTTAATAATACAATTCTACTATTAAGTAGATATTAATTTTATGTTATTGAAGTATTAATTTTGGATAGAATTGTCTGTTTCTTGAGGAGTATGGAGTAAGGAGTGGAGAGGAGGAAAGTAAAAAGGCATATATTGAAAGGAAAAAGGA
>Ga0182027_10000895_pt1 | contig 50497 bp, 46 predicted proteins | sample 712E1DmetaG_FD_121300 | JGI IMG/M metagenome (GOLD analysis project Ga0182027, IMG submission 121300) | Permafrost microbial communities from Stordalen Mire, Sweden - 712E1D metaG (Illumina Assembly) | ecosystem: Environmental > Terrestrial > Soil > Wetlands > Permafrost | place: Sweden...
CCAGAAACCAATCGCAGATTTCGCCGACCGTCACTCCTGCTCGTGCAGCGTGCCGCTCAGCGGAGGGGTCCTTACCATGGGCGACTGCGGCAAGTGCCTTGAGCGCGAGGGTCCGTGCTGATTCCGGCGCCAAGGCCCCGTGTTGTCCAAGCACCAATCGCCGCGTTCGGCCTTCCCGATTCCGATACTGGATCAGGTAACTCTTCGTACCAGACGGCTTTACGCGAACGCCAAAACCTCTCAACTCGCCATCCCAGGCGAATACATCGCGATGCGCTTCCGGAACAAGCGCATCGACAGTGCGCTTGAGCAGCTTGGTCATTGCGTTCCTCCGCGTCATAAACATTTACACTCTCTGCTTCCCCACTAAACCGCGGAGCTCGCGGGGAAGCACTGGAGAAGCCCGAGAAGGGAAATCGCCGGGTAGGAGGAGGATATCGCACGGCAGATTTTACTCAAGCATAATCAAGTTATTATAGTGTGTTAGCGGGCAATGGCGTAGAATGACTTGCTGTGGCGTAGCAGCCTGAAAGTTGTTGCCAAGGTTAGGGTCGGGCGTTCGATTCGCCTCGCCCGCTCCAAAATTCAGAGAAGTGTCAGTCGCTTAGGCGGCGCCCATAAGGGCGGGCCGATGCGCCGCGCCGCCACTACGGCGATGAGCGCCACGGCCCCCATGCCGAACGCGATGCCGCTCAGCAGGTAGGCGGCCGTCAGCGCGTAAGCGCTCCATACCGCTGTCCGCTCGACGCGGTCGAACGGCCGGTCGCGATAAAGAAAACCGACGGCCACGCTCAGGATGGGGAAGTCGTATATAAAGGAGTAGGGCGTCGCGATCAGCGAACAGAGCACGAGGATCGCCGACTTCATCGCCATCGATAGCGGGCTCCGCCAGGCGACGGTCACGGCGACGAACGAAGCTGCGGCGACTATCCCTTGCACCGCGCCTGACCAAGCATTGCCCATGCCGAGCGACCGCAAGAGTCCGTAGAGGCTCTGAAGTTTGTGCCAGCCGCCCGGTGCATGGGTGAGATACGTCTGACTAGCAAACACCAGCGCGTGCGCGAAGCCGGCGAGTACCGCTTTGTCGATCGCCAGCCACATCAAGATCCAGGCCGCTGTGGCGAGCGCCGCCGCCAGGATCGTGCGCCAATGGCCGCCGGCGATCAGGGCGACGGGAATCAGCAAGCCGAATTGCGGTTTGTAAGTGAGGGCGGCCAGCAACAACCCGCTCACGATCGGGCGCTTGTTCAGGGTCAGAAGTGCGGCTCCGAAGAGCGCCGCCGTGAGAAGGCCGGTCTGGGCGACGATAAAGGCCGCGAAGCAGGCGGGCGCCGCGCCGAACGCGATGGCGGCATCGCGATCCCTGAACAGTGCTTTGGCGCAGGCGCCATATCCGGCGAGGGTGGCAACCGCCCATGAGATGTAGGCGGCGGCGTACGGGAGCTGCGCCAGGAGGAAGGCAACGAACAGGAACAGTGGCGGATAATCCCAGGGATAGTAAGTCGCTGAGAACTGCCCGCTGTCTTGGATCTGGAGGCGATGGAGGATTTCGGGATCGTAAGCCGCTGCGGCGTGGCCGGAGGCGAACATCTGACCGGCGGACCAGAACGCAAGAAAATCACCCGATAATGGCCGACCATGGCTGTCGGTTATAAGGCCCCCGAAAAGAACCGCATGGACGAGACTCCCAACCAACAGCCCAGCCCAGATGAGGGCAACGACCCGGCCTTGTGTCGTCTTAGCGAGTTCCTTGTGCACGATGTCGAACAAGGCAACCCCCTAGGAACAGGAATGTTGCATAAAGGCAACAAAATGCAAGCGCATCACATTTATCTCTGGTTGTAATTCTTCCGGCAATGGTATTGCGCAACCCCTCTTCCCTTCGACGCGGCCATGGCATCGGGCAGGGGCAATAACCACAGATTTATTTGAAAGTCCGGTTAAGTTCGACGTGGTTGGGAGAGATCGACTTAAGTACATGAATCTATACTTGAATTTTTGATTGACTTGTCTTGGTCAGACCGGTGCCAGAATAGTTAACGTTGCGGCTTGCTGAGGTCTTGCACAAAATATGGGGCAATAAACAACCCCTTTTGCTCTTGCCGTAACCCTTTGTAATATCGAGAATTAATAACCGCGCAGCTTGTGGAATCGAGCACTTTCGATTAGACTCGACCAGCACAAGCTCGGGGAATCCAGCCGATTGCCGTCGCAAAATAGGCTTCGGGCGCTGGGCTGGGCAAGGATTCGGAAGCACATAAACACGAAGGGGTTGATCAATGAGTTTGCATACGGAGTGGCTGCGCCGGACGGGTACGGATCTGCGCGGGTTCTGGAGTTCGGAAGATGGACTGGTAACGGTCGAATGGGTCGCCCTTGCGGGCGCGATCATTATCGGTGCGATCGCCGTCGGTTGGCTCGTGATGCGCAGTCTTTCCGCTCCGGCGAATGCGATCGGAAGCCAAATTCAGGCGAAGACAAGCTCGACCCTTTGAGCTTGGTGCAACTGTTGGCGTGAATCCGTGGCGGCAATCGTCTGATTGCCGCCATGGATGTTGAATTTTGAAGTGGCGTGTCCAAAGCGATTCGGGCGAACGAGGGCGCCCGTTGCTGCGAAGGACGGCGCTTTAGGAGAACCGGAGGGCAAAGCGTCCGGGGGAACATATGCGGCGTGAATATCTGAGCCTCATTGGCGGTGTCGCGCTTGCAGTTGTCGCGATCGTGCTGATTTCCATTTGGGGATCGCGCATCCGCCAGCCGCAGGTGGCGCTCACGCAAGTGGTGGTCGCCGCGGTGGAGCTGCCTTACGGCACGGCTCTGCGTCCCGATCAGTTGCGCCTCGTCAGTTGGCCGCAGGCCTCGGTGCCGACCGGCGCCTTCGACAGCCTCGATGCCATCTTCCAGAGTTCGCAGACGCCCGGCGATCGCGTCGTCCTCGCCTCGATGGTCGTCGGCGAACCGGTGTTGGCCAGCAAGGTTTCCGGCTTCGGCGCGCGGCCGATCATGTCCTCGCGGGTCGCCAGCGGGATGCGCGCAGTCTCCATTCATATCGACGATGTGAGCGGCGTTTCCGGCTTTATCCTGCCCGGCGATCGCGTCGACATCATGCTGACCCACCATGTCGGCAGCGGCAACGCGAACCTGATGACCGACGTCATCATGCAGGACGTCAAGGTGCTCGGCATCGATCAGTTGAGCGACCTGAAGACCGACAAGCCGGTGGTCGGGCACACCGCGACCGTCGAAGTGCCGCCCGAAGCGGCTCAGAAGCTGGTCCTGGCTCAACAAGCCGGCACGCTGAGTCTCTCGCTGCGCAATCCGGAAACGGTTGGCGGCGCCACCCCCACCGCCGTCAGCGAGACCGATCTGGGCACCGCCCACAAGGCGGCGCATCACGGTTCCCAGGCCCCCGACGTTCGTGTGCGGTATGGCGGCAGTATCGACGTCATTGCGCGTGCAGCATCAGGTCCGACCCAATGACTCAGAGAGGCAGGGGGATGAACGACAACTATCGCGCGCTGCTTCTGGGGATCGCCCTGGCGTTCGCGACGCCTTGCGCCTGGGCCGCGCATAGCGCCGCGCATAGCGTGATTCAGACCTCCGGCGTGCCGAGCCAGGAGATTCACGCCGGCCAGGCCGGGGACCGAATCGTCGTTGCGCTCGACAAGTCGAAGCTGGTGCATTTCGACCGGGCCTTCCGCGAGATTTCGGTGGGCAGCAAGGACATCGCCGAGGTCCTGCCGATGTCGCGCACTCTGATCTATGTGCTGGGCCGCAAATACGGCACCACGAATCTGACGCTCAAAGGCCAGGACGGGGACGTGGTCGCCGTCGTCGATGTCGTCGTCACTTACGATATCGACGGGCTGAGACAGAGCCTGCACAATCTGGTGCCCGACGAGAACGTCACCGTGTCGGCCGACGGCGACGCGATCTCGCTGAGCGGCCAAGTCTCCAGCGCCGACCATCTGCGCCAGATCCTGGCCGTGGCCGATCGCTACGCGCCCGGCAAAGTCACCAACATGCTGAGCCTGGGCGGCAGCCAGCAGGTTCTGCTCGAAGTGAAGTTCGCCGAAGTACAGCGCTCCGCCATCAGGGAGCTCGGCATCAACTCGAACCTGCAATTCCAGGCCGGCGGCGACACGGTGACCTCCGCGATGACGGGGGTGAACCTTCCGGCAACGGCCTATGGTGCGCTATCGGGCGTCTTCAATCACGGCAATTACTCGCTGACGGCGAACTTGAACGCGCTGCAGAAGAAGGGACTGGTGCGCACCCTGGCGGAGCCCAATCTGGTGGCGCTTTCGGGCGACACGGCGAGCTTCCTGGCCGGCGGCGAATTTCCCATTCCGGTCGCGCAGACCGTCGCCAACGGGGTTCCCACGATCACGATCGACTACAAGGATTTCGGCGTGGGTCTTTCCTTCACGCCCACCATCATTGGCAAGGAGCTGGTGAACCTGGTCATCAAGTCCGAGGTGAGCTCGCTCGACCCCTCGCTGTCCGTGGCGGCCAACGGCTTTCAGATCCCGGCGCTGAAAGTGCGCCGGGCCAAGACGACGATCGAGTTGAACGACGGTCAGAGTTTCGCCATCGCCGGCCTTCTGCAGGACGATTTCACGAACAACACCGGCCAATTCCCGATGCTGGGCGATCTTCCGGTTCTGGGCGCCTTGTTCCGCTCGGTGGACTATCAGCACAACCAGACCGATCTCGTCATCATCATCACCGCCCACCTCGTCCAGCCGACTTCGGGCAAGAACCTCTCTACGCCGGTCGACAATCTCGCGCTGCCGACGCCGCTCGAGCATCTGGGGAACGGCGATGTGGAGGAGAACCCCCCGAAGCCGCCCACGGAAAACCAGGGGTACGTGCTGCCATGAATAGACCCGCGCTGTTCGCCGTGATTTGTTTGCTTTCCCTCATTGGGGCTTGCACCGATACCAACCTCGGCACCAGCGAGGGACAGGCGGCGCCCCAGCTGGGTAACGCCGTCAAGAGCAACATCGCCGCGCAGACCGTCAATCCGCTGGCGCCGACGGAGAGCGCGCCCCTTGCGATGGACGGGGAACGCGCCGCGCTGGCTCAAGGCCGCTACGCCAAAGGCAAAGTCATTCAACCAGACGATGTCGGCGTCTCCAGCGCCTCGGGCATGAGCGGCGGCGGCGACAGTGGCGGCAGCAGCAGCGGCGGGAGCAGCGGCAGCGGCTCGTCAAGTACGACAGCACAATAGGACGCATAAGCACAATGAGCCATGACGGCGGAATGAAGAGCGTATCAAACTGGGGACCAGTCCCGTCCGGGATTTCCGTCTCCAGCGGATTGGTTTGCGTACCTGTTGAGTGTTTCTGCTTGGCAACGGCGAGAACCGTTGCGATCGCGCCGGCGCTCGCCGGCATAGGCCCAATAAATCTCGAACGCGAGTTGAACCCGTGACTACGCAAGGCTATTTCGATTCATCGCTTCCTCCCGACCCGAGCCTCAACCTCTCGAGTCAGAAGGTCCTGTTGCTTGTTCGCAAGGAGCGCGACAGCACTCCTTTGCTGGCGGCCTTGAAGCCGGTTGACGGGATCGACGTCCAGGTCCTGAAGCGGTCCGCTTGGCCGCTTACGGAGGTCGAGGGCGGCGCACGGTCCGTGGATATCGTGCTGATCGACAGCGACTTCGGCGATCAAGGGGACCTCTCGTTCGTCCGCGAACTGAAATCGACCTGCGAAGCCACCGGCAGCCGGATCGTGGTCCTGGCCGACCGGGAAGGCGGTGCCGGGGCCTTGCAGGCGTTTCGCGCCGGGGCGGACGACGTCCTGCTCAAGCCGATCAATCTGGCCGAAGCGCGCGAGGTCTTCTCGCGGCTTGCAGCGCTGCCCCGGGGAGACGAGAGCGGATCGCCCGGCAGTGTCGTCGTCTTCATGCACGTCACCGGCGGCGCGGGTGCGACGACCTGTGCCGTTAATGCCGCCTACGCGCTCTCCGAATCCGGCGCCTCGCGCGGCTGCTGCCTGCTCGACCTGGATTTGCAGTTCGGCAGCGCGGCGAACCTGCTGGATATGGGCTGCTCGTCGTCCATGCAGGAGCTGATGAACGATCCCGCCCGTCTCGACCGTCTGATGCTCGAGAGCCTGATGGTTCGCCATCCGACGGGGCTGCAGGTGCTCACGGCGCCGCGCGCGCCGGTTCCGCTCAGCGGACTGCGCTCGACGACGGTTTCCGAATTGCTCCGCTTGGCGAAAGCGCGCTTTGCCCATGTCGTGGTCGATCTGCCGGTGGCGCTCACGCCATGGACCGACGTGGTGCTGCGGATGGCCACGCAGATTTACTTGGTGACACCGATGACCGTTCCGGCGGCGCACCGCGTGGCGCGGCTTCTGAGCTTGATGCGCCAGCAGGATCTCGGTCATCTGCCGCTCAAGGTCGTCGTCAACCGCGGCGACAGCGCCGGCAAGGGCGGCGCCATCGCGCCAGGCCAGTTCACCAAAGCGATCGGCCGTGCCATCGACCACGTCATTCCAAACGATTACGGCCTGGTCCTGCAATCGCACAATCAAGGAACGCCGGCGTCCCGCTTGAAGCCTCAGGGCCGCTTCGCGCAAGCCATCAAGGAAATGTTGGCCGCCGACATGGGCGCGTCGGCGTTCGCGCAAACGTCGCGCAAGTTCGCCCTGTTCGGCCGTCTGTGAGGTTCTGATGTTTCGCGAGTTTCAGGAAGTCGAGAAGGCGGCGGACGTTCCTGAAGCCAAACCCGTACGCCTGCTGACCGAAGGCGCCGACCAGTACACGGCCAGCAAGACCGTTCTGCGCAACACCGATCTCAAAGTATTCCTGCACGAGAAATTGCTCAGCGTGCTCAACCTCAGCGTGCTCGACCGGGTGACGCGCGAGGATCTCGGCCGCGAACTCGTCCCCATGATCCGCACGATTCTGGATGCGGAGGGCATCGCGCTCGGCAAGAGCGAATACCGCCAGCTCACCGAGGAGGTGCTCGACGAGGTTCTGGGGCTTGGGCCGCTCGAGCCCTACCTCAAAGACCCGACGGTGTCGGACATCCTGGTCAACACCCACAAGCAGGTGTTTGTGGAGCGCGGCGGACTGCTCGAGCTGACCTCGGCGCGCTTCAAGGACGAACGCCACCTGTTGCGCGTCATCCAGAAGATCGTCAGCGGCATCGGCCGGCGGGTCGATGAATCGCAGCCCTGGGTGGACGCCCGCCTGCCCGACGGCAGCCGCGTCAACGCCCTCATCCCGCCTTGCGCGGTCGACGGTCCGCTGCTCTCGATCCGCAAATTCTCGAAAATCCCCTACACGATAAACCGCTTGATCGAGGTCGGCACCATCGACCGCAAGATCGCCTCGATGTTCGAGTTGATCGTCTCGACGCGGCGCAACGTGCTGATCTCGGGCGGCACGGGCTCGGGAAAGACGACGTTGTTGAATGCGTTGTCGAGTTGCATCAACAACAAGGAACGAATCATCACGATCGAAGACACCGCGGAGCTTCAGCTTCAGCAGGTGCATGTCTGCCGGGTCGAGACCCGCCCGCCCAACCTCGAGAATGCGGGCGAGGTGACCCAGCGCGATCTGCTGAAGAATGCCCTGCGCATGCGCCCCGACCGGATCATCGTGGGCGAGGTGCGCGGCACCGAAGTGCTGGACATGCTGCAGGCCATGAACACCGGCCATGACGGTTCGATGACGACGGTCCATGCCAACAGCCCGCGCGACGCGCTGACCCGGCTTGAGCACATGGTCGGCATGACCGGGATCGACCTGCCGCAGAAATCGCTCCGCGGGCAGATCGCCTCGGCCATCCATGTGGTGATCCAGATCCAGCGATTGAGCGACGGCCGCCGGCGCGTGGTCAGCATCCAGGAGATCCTCGGCATGGAGGCGGATACCGTGACCATGCAGGAGATCTACCGTTTCGACCGCACCGGTCAGGACGTCGCCGGCAACATCCTGGGCGTCCACCGTTCGACGGGCATCCGGGCGAAATTCCTACGGCTTGCAGAAGAATACGGGATCGACATTCCGGCGGACTTGATCAAGGAATAAGGGCGCGGCTGTGGCGACATTATACAGTATTCCCATTGTCGGCCTCGTCGTCCTGGTCTGCGGCGTGCTGATTGCCGACGCCGTCATCGGATTCGTGCGCGCCGCGCGCGGCGTCGACGACACCGCCGTGGGCCGGCGGGTGTCGCAGACAGCGAGCGCCGCGGGTCAAGGCCCCCAGCAATTCAACATCATCCGGCCGCAACGCGACGCGGGCCACCCGCTGAAGAGCTATTTGCCGTACTACGGCGCCCTCAACCGCCTTTTCATCCAGTCCGGCTCGTCCCTGACGATCAAGGCCGCCGCCATCGCTGCGGGGTGCGTTTCGCTGGTTGCCTCCGTGGTTCTGGCCGTTCTGCTGCCGGGGGGGCTTGTGCTCCTCTCCCCCGTGCTCGGCCTGACGGCGGGAATCGCGCCCATCCTGATCTACCTTGTCCGGTCGCGCACGGTTCGGGTGGCGAAATTCGAGGAAGAGTTCCCCGATGCGATCGACCTGATCGTCAGGAGTCTCAGGGTCGGCCATCCGTTGAGCGCGGCGGTCGCCGTGATCGCCCGCGAGATGCCGCCGCCGATCAGCACCGAATTCGCCTTGGCGAACGACAAGATCAGCTACGGGCTCACGATTCCGGACGCCTTCCGGGAAATGGCCGAACGCGTACCGCTCCCCGACCTGGGATACCTGATCGCGGCGGTGCAGATTCACGAGGAAGCCGGCGGCAACCTCGTCGAGTCGCTTTCGAAGCTCGCAGGCGTAATCCGCGAGCGATTCCGGATGTTTAGGAAGGTCAAGGCGATCACGGCGGAGGGGCGGTTATCGGCCTGGCTGCTGTCGTTCTTTCCCCTGGTGTCCGGGGTCGGCGTTTGGATGGTCAAGCCGGACTATTTCAGCAGTGTTTCCGACTACCCGTACTTCAACTACCTGGTCGTCGCGACCTTGGCCATGCTCGTCGTCAACATCATCGTGATGCTCGCCATCACCAAGATAAGGGTGTGACGGCGATGGGCGCATCACTCCTCTCTGGCGGCTATCTCATCCTGATCGGCGGGATCATGCTGGCGGTTGCCGTCGTCGTGGTGATGCTGGCGGGGAATGCGCTCGTTACCGAGAGGCGGCGCGTTGCGCGCAGGCTGGAATTGTCACGGACCGATCAGGGACAAGAAGGTGCGCCCTCGCATCAGATCGCGATCGAGGACGACATTCTTCAGCAGATTTCCCGCTTCGTGACGCCGAACAGCGAAGAAGAAGTCCAGCAAAGCCGGCAGCGCCTGATCCAGGCTGGCTACCGGCGGCTTTCCGCGGTCCGCGTCTTCCACCTTGCGCGCGCCGCCAGCGGCCTCGGTTTCGCCCTGATCGTCGCGATCATCAGTCCGTTCCTGCTCGGTTCCTTCCCGTTGCTGATCGCCTTCGCCTTGATCGTGGTTTCGTTCTTCCTCGGCTTCGTCGCTCCGTCGCTCTGGCTCGACCATGAAGTTTCCAGACGGAAGAAGACCGCAGAGGAGGGATTCCCGGATGCACTGGACCTGCTGCTGGTCTGCATCGAGGCGGGGCAGGGGTTCGATCAGGCGGCGCGGCGCATCGCCCGCGAGCTGAAAGGCCACAACAAGGTCCTGGCTGAAGAATTCACGATCATGAACGAGGAGCTGTTTGCCGGAAAGGAACGCTTGGCCGCGTTCCGCGATTTCGCGCAGCGCCTGGCCGTGAGCGACATCATCGCTTTCGTCGCCATCCTCAGACAAGCCGACGAATTCGGCGTCAGCATCGCCGAGGCGATCCGCGTCTACGCCGAAGACATGCGTCACAAGAGGGTCATGAGGGCTGAAGAGAAGGCGAACGTCATTCCGGTGAAGCTCGCCCTCGCCAGCATGGCCTTCACGGTTCCGCCGACCATGCTGATAATGGTCGGCCCTTCGCTATTGATGCTCTTGCGCAGTTTCTCCCAATCAGGAGGGGGATAACGATGACTAAACGCAGTTCGCTGATGGCAGCCGCGATGTGCTGCCCATCACTGTTGCTGCTGGGCGGCTGCGGGGGCGGATCCTCTGCCGACATCTACAGCCTCCTGGAAAAAGCCGGCCAGCAAGAGGCGGCGGCGGGAGGCGATTACGAACGGGGCAAGCGCGAGCTGGCGGCAGGCGAGTACGGCCTGGCTGTGGAGTCATTCTCGGCGGAGGTCGCCCGCGACCCGAATTCCATTCGCGCGCTGAACGGCGAGGCGATCGCCTATGCCAAGCTCGGCAGGGCCGACGTCGCCAAGCAACTTTTCGAAACGGCGCTGACGATCGATCGAGATTCCCCCGAGACCCTGAGCAACCTGGCCTATCTGCATCTGAAACAGGGCGATCCGGATGGCGCCCTGGTGCTGGCGGAACGGGCCAAGTCGGCGCTGTCGACGGGCGCAAACGACAAGTCGCCGCCCGTGCTTTCGGTCGTCTTGGCCACCAACGAGGCGCTGATGCGCGTTCCGCTGACGGCGCAGGAGACCCAGCAGGACACGGTCAGCACCGCGGCCTTGCAGATCGATAAGCCCGACGCCGCCCAGCCGCCGTACGCCGCGCCCACCGTGCCCGTGCGGGAGTCTCCGCTTCCGCCGGCGCCTCAGCAGACGGCAGCGGTCCGGCAGGACGCCGTCGCGGTTACGCCGCAGACGGAAACGGCCATCGCGACGACTGCTCCGCAAGCCTCGGGCGCCACGAGAACCGCGTTGCAGGAGACTGCCGCTATTCCGAGCACGCCGCGGAAAGTGGCTGCCACGACGACGGCGCCGCAAGCACCAGTGGCGTCGACCGCTTCGACGGCAACACCGGACCAAGCGCGATTGCCGGCGGTGCCGGACCTGCCGAGCACTCCCGTGGCAGCGAAACTGGCGACAATCGCTGCGCCGGTGCTGGTACGAGCGGCGACCGTTAGGCCTGCGGAACTAGAGACCGTTCCCGCGGCACCGCGGCATACGGTGTCTCCGCCTGCGCCGCCGGAACCGGCGGTTCCGGCAGTCCCCGCGCAACCGCCGGCAGCCATGGCTACTCCGTCGCCAACCCAGGCGGCAACTTCGTTGCAGGCTGCGGCCCAAACGAGCGGCACGAAGCTGACGATCGCAAACGGCTCTGGACGCAGCTGGATGGCGCACCGCTTCAAGGAATATCTTGCGAGCCGCGGTTTGCATGTCGGGACGCTGCTCAACGCCAGCAGCTTCGGGCAGCGCTCGTCCGTCCTCTATTATGACAGCGATGTGCGCGAGGCGGCCCAGAGCGTCGCCCAGTTGCTTCCGGCCCCGGTGAGACTGGTCGAGATTCGAGGTCCCACCGGAAAGATGGATCTTGTCGTGGGCACGAACCTCGATCGCTTCGACATCCAGTTGGCGGCCGGGCACGTCGATCTCAACAAGATGGCGCAGCGATAGGACGGAACTTTGATGTCGATTGTCTGGCTGCTTTTTCTGCTGATCGGTCTCGTCGCGGCCGCGTTCGACGTTGTGGCGTTCCGCGTTCCCAATCTCGGCGTTCTGGCGCTATGCCTGTTGTTCGTCGGGGTCGCGATCCTGCGCCATACCGAGGTTCACTGGCTTAACCATCTTGGCGCCGGCGCGATAAGCCTCGCCGCCGGGATCGTGCTCTACCTGTTCTACCATATGGGCGCCGGCGACGCGAAGCTGCTGGCGGCATTCGCCCTTTGGTCGGGGTTGGGCGCCCTCGTCCCGCTGCTGTTCTGGACGGCGATCTCGGGATTCTTCGTGATGATTACGATCGTGGTGCTGCGCCGGGTGTTGCCGGCGCTTCAGCGGGCAATTCCCCCGTTCGCCAAGGTGAAACTGCCGAGGGTGCTGATAAAGCGCGAAGGCATCCCTCTCGGCGCCGGGATCGTGCTGGGGGCGATTATCGCATCGCCGTCGTTTCCGTCCTGGCTTTGGCAAGTATAGAGCGAGGCGCAGATGGCAACGCACATCACATTCGCCACCAGGCTCCGGAACGTCCTTAGACGGCTCTGGCTGTTCGGCCGCGCCGCCGACGGTACCGTGACGATCGAATTTGTCGTGTGGATTCCGATACTTCTGATCATCCTGGCGTTCACGGCCGACGCCTGCCAGCTCTATCTGATACAGGCCGATGTGTGGAGCGTGGCGCGCGACGCCGCCCGGCGCATGTCCATCATGCAACTGACCGCGACACCCGATACGGTAACGCCATACGCCAAGGGTCAGTTACTTTATTACAACACCCACTACACGATCACGCCCTCGACCCAGACGATCTGCACGAACCACATTCAAACCATCAACGACATCGTCAAGATCAGCGTGCCGGTGCAGTATGCCAGCGTCTTCGGCATTCTCGAGGCGTACGGCGGCTTTGCCAGTGCGACGTTGACCGCGAACGTCACCATGCTGGAAGAAGATTCCGGGGGGAGCTGCTAATGAGACCGATCTACTCCTTGAAGCATTTTTTCACGGACGAAAGCGGCGTGGGCACGGTAATGATGCTCTGCTTGCTGCCCATGTTCCTGGCGCTCTCCGGTCTGGCCATCCTGGGAGCCTCGGCGTTCGACACCCAGACCGTCCTGCAAGCCGCAGCCGACTCCGCGGCGCTGGCCGGAGGGGCCAGTCTGCCGCAAGGGGCAAACGCCGCGAAGCAGGCCGCGATCAACTACGCGTCGATGAACCTGCCGGCGGCGAGCAACGGAAACGTCCTCGCGTCCAGCGATTTTATCACCGGAACCTGGAATTCTTCGACCCACACCTTCACGCCCGGCGGGGCGGCGCCCAATGCGGTGAGCGTTGTTCTCAGGCGCGCCCTTTCCAACAGCAATGCCTTGCCGACAACATTCCTGAGCTTCATCGGCATTTCATCGGTCGATGTCTCGGCGCGCTCGGTGGTCACGGCCAATTCCGCGAAATTGCGGGTGTCCATGGTGCTCGATAATACGGGATCGATGTGCCAGGGCGACGATCCCCATAAAAGCTACCCGAACCCTTGCCCCAGTGCCGGCTCGGACACCAAAATAGCCGCGCTGAAGTCGGCGACGACAACGCTATTGAATATATTGAAGAACGCTTCGGCAAAATCGGGAGATGTGACGGTCGCGATCGTTCCGTTCACCACCACAGTCAACGTCGGCGCCGCCAATTACGGCGCATCGTGGCTAACCTGGTCCGATTTCGACGCCCAGAAGCCGTCCACTCCGTCAACCAGCGTCGGGCCCGGCTCGAATTGCCCATGGACCGACGGCGGATACGGCGGCGTCGGCTATCACTGCCAAGCCAGCCCGAGCGACGGGACAGCCGTGAGCAAGATCCCGTCGAGCGGGACCTATAGCGGGTACATCTGTTCTAGCGACACGACAAATTATCCTGGCTGCTTCAACAGCGTCGTCGCCACCAAGGACAGCCATGGCAATCCCACTTCGTGGAGCCACACCTGGATTCCGTACCACCCGGACTGGAGCGGTTGCGTCATGGACCGCAGCCAGAATTATGACGTCCAGAACGACCTACCGACGAGCGCCGCGACGGACTTTCCAGCGGCTCCCGCGACCGGGAATTTATCCACCAACTCAAGCTGGAATCTAACTTGCCCGACGCAGCTGATCGGCCAAACCGACGTGCTGGACGGCACCGGCTGGACGAACCTCAACAACACGGTCAGCGCCATGCAGGCCGGCGGCGCGACGAATCAGCCGATCGGCCTTGCTTGGGGTTGGATGCTGCTGACCGACGGTTCGCCGATCGTCAATCCAGGCCCGCTTCCGGCCGGCACGCAAGATGTCATCATCCTGCTGAGTGACGGGTTGAACACCATGGACCGCTGGTCGGGTGGCGGAGCAAACGACGACTCCGGCACCGACGCCCGCATGGCGAAAGTCTGCACCAATGCCAAGGCCGCCAATCCCAACGTTCTTCTTTACACGGTTTTTGTCGACATCAACGGCACCCAGGGCAATTCGGCGGTATTGGCAAGCTGCGCCTCGACCCCGACGAGCACGTATAATTTCGATCTGACGAAGACCGCCGACATCACCACGGCCTTCCAGTTGATCGGCAACGAGCTCACGAAGCTGCGCGTCGTGCAGTAGGGCACAAGGTTGTGGATCGGCGAACGAAGCGGTTTGACTCTTTGCCGATTATCGAATAGTTTCTGCGACTTAAGTGCAAGAACAGTGCAAGGCACGGGAAATGTCCCGGCCAGGACGCCAAGCCAAATTGGCGCCAGACGACGAAATCGGGCTCGGGGTGGTTCATTGTGGAGAGCGGGGGCTCACAACCGTTTGAACACGCACAGGCGCGCGCGGTCAAAGCGTTGCGTGCTCCGGCCGCGCCTGCCACGATGAGCGGCGCCGCAAAAATCATTCGATCGGGACCGCGGATAAAGCCGCGCATGGCTGTGACGTCTTCCGAAGATCATGCCAATATCCCGCGCCGTTCGCGCCATCGCGTCGCGAGCCGTTATCTCCACTCGCCGCTGCAAGCCTGCGCCGACTCGGCGGTGATCGTGCTGCTGAGCGTTGCGACGGGTGTCGCCTATCATCAGGAATTCCTGAACGAAACCGGCCCGATTGGGAGTTTTGTTTACACCGGAGCGGTTGTCGCGGTTCTTTTCGCCGGCATCGCCCGGCTGGTGAGCGTGCGCCATGCCGCAACCCTGACCAGCGGGACCGACCGTTTGCGTGACGCGGCGCTGGTGTGGAATCTCACCTTCGCTGCGCTGGTCCTGCTCCTGTTTTCGTTGAAGGCGGGGCAGCAATTCTCCCGCGGCGCGGTGTTCTTCTTCTATCTGATCGGCCTGCCGGCGATCGGGGCCTGGCGGGTGTTCGTGCCACCCCTTCTGGCGCGCGTCCTGCGCAAGGCCGGCACCGCCGCGCGCGAATGCATTGTCATCGGCGATGGCGAAGATAAGGCGCTTGATGAATTCGTCTCGGAACTGGCCGAAGAGGGCCGCCCCGTCCCGACGGTGATAAAATTCCACGCCCGCTGCCAGCGCGCTGCCTGGAACGAGGAACGCGAGCGGCTGATCGCCCGGGCCATCAGCGCGGCTCATGCGTTGCGCCACGGCGAGATTTATCTTTGCGCGACGGGCGTGCCGGCCGACCGGCTGGCCAGCATTCAGCGTGGCCTCACCCTCCTGCCGCGTGCGATTTACGTCGTTCCCGACGCGGAGACCTCGTCCTTGTTGCGCTGCAAGCCGTCGAATGTCGGCTCGCATCTCGCCGTCGAAGTCCGCAGCGAACCGTTCGATCCCGTGCAGCGGACGATCAAGCGGCTGGTCGACTTTGTCGTCGCATTGGTGGCGATTGTCTTCCTGGCGCCGTTCTTCTGCGTTGTCGCCCTCGCGATCAGGCTGGATTCGCCTGGCCCGGTCATCTTCCGGCAAACCCGCAACGGTTATCGCGGTAAGCCGTTCCGGATCTTCAAGTTGCGCACCATGAAGGTACAGGAGGACGGGCCCGCCGTCCGCCAGGCCTCGCGCGACGACTCGCGCGTGACGCGCGTCGGCCGCTTCCTGCGCAAGACGAGCATCGACGAACTGCCGCAGCTGCTCAACGTGCTAATGGGCCAGATGTCGCTGGTCGGCCCGCGCCCGCACGCCCAGGCCCATGACGACATCTACGCCAGGACGATCGAGAATTACGAGGTGCGCCAGCACGTCAAGCCCGGCGTGACCGGCTGGGCCCAGGTCAACGGGCTGCGCGGCGAGACGGCGACCTTGGACCTGATGTACAAGCGGATCGAGTACGACCTTTGGTACGCCGTCCACGCCTCGCTGCTGCTGGATGCGGAAATCCTTGCGCGGACGGTTTTCGAGGTGGCGCGCCAGCGCAACGCCTATTAGGCCGCGATGTTGTTTTCGGCAGCGGAATCATCCGATAAGACGCGGGATTTGGGAGACCCATGTCCTTCGTCCCCGCCGCGCCGCTAAGCTGGAGGTTCTATCGCAGCCTGGTGCGCACGCGCGTCGCGTTCTTCACGCGTCCCGCTCCGCCGCCGGACGCCGATATCCTGAGATTGCATGCGCAGTCGGAGCCGGTCCCGGGCGTCGCCAATCTCTGCTACCCGACGGTCGTGATCGACCTTACGCCGCCCGAGGAAACGCTATGGGGCGGCGTGGAGCAGAAGACCCGCAAGGTGATCCGCCAGGCGGACCGCGAAGGCGCCACTATGCGCGTACTGACCTCGCTTTCGTCGGCGGATTGGCAGGGCTTCTGCGCCGCGTACGAAAAGCTGCAGAGACGCCGCAAGAAGGTCGAAGCGTTGGGCGTCGGGCTGATCCACGAACTGATCGAAACGGATCGCTTCGTGATGACGGTCGGCGCCGACGCCGAGGGAAATATTCTCTCCTGGCACTGTTATGTGCGCTGCGGCGGCTGCGCCCGCCTGTACGAAACGGTTTCGACGATCGAGCCCGAGCGCGGCACGCAATGGAACAATATGGTCGGGCGCGCCCACCGCCTGCATCATTGGAAGGACATGCTGTACTTCAAGGGGGAAGGCGTGCGCGCTTATGACCTCGGCGGCGTCTACCGCGGGACGGACGACCAGGAACAGGCGGGCATCGCCCGTTTCAAGACTAGTTTCGGCGGCGTGGCGACCAACACCTTCAACGCTGTATTGCCGCTCACCGCCAAGGGCAGATTCGCCGATGCCTTGCGCAGGCGCTTCAAGCTGTGAGACATTGCGCCGCCCTGAATCTTATCCGTGACATGCCATGAGCGTTCTCGTCACCGGAGGCGCCGGTTACATCGGAAGCCACATGACCTACGCCTTGATCGACCGGGGCGAGGCCGTCGTGGTGCTCGACGATCTGTCGACCGGCGTTCGCGATCTGGTCAGCGAGAAGGCGGCTTTTGTTCAAGGCGACGCCGGCGATCAAGCGGCGGTCCGCCGGATCATCCAGGATCACGGCGTGGACAGCGTGATCCATTTCGCGGGCTCCATCGTGGTGCCGGAGTCCGTCAGCGATCCGCTGCTCTATTACGCCGGCAACACTATGGCGTCGCGATCGCTGATCGAAGCGTGCGTGAAGGAGGGCGTGAAGCATTTCGTCTTTTCTTCGACGGCCGCGGTTTACGGCTCGCCCCAGACCGAAAGCGTGAGCGAGGCTTCGCCCACCGTTCCGATAAACCCGTACGGCCGCTCGAAGCTGATGACCGAATGGATTCTGGAGGACGTTTCACGCGCCCACGACTTCAGCCACATCGCGCTTCGCTATTTCAATGTCGCGGGCGCGGACGCCTTGGGCCGCACCGGCCAGTCGAGCCCGAGGGCGACGCATCTCATCAAGCGGGCGAGCCAGGTGGCGCTCGGGCATCTGCCCCATCTCGATATATTCGGGACGGATTTTCCGACGCCCGACGGGACGGGAATCCGCGACTACATCCATGTGACGGATCTGGTCGGGGCGCATCTGCTGGCGCTCGACGCACTGAGGTCCGGTGCGGGGTGCGGCAAGTATAATTGCGGCTATGGGCACGGCTTCAGCGTTCGCGAAATCATCGCCGAGATGGAGAAGGTCACCCACCGTCCGCTGCCGGTGAAGGAGGCTGCGCGGCGGCCGGGCGACCCGGCCGTTCTCATTGCGGATTCGGCGAAGCTGAAAACGGCCCTGAATTGGCGCCCGGAACACGAGGACATTCAGACGATCGTCCGCTCTGCGCTCGATTGGGAACGGCGTTTCAACGAACGCCAGAGTCGGTAAGTTTCCTTTCGTCTAGGCGGTCGCCGCGCGGTAAATCTCGTCGAGCCTTCGAGCGTAGCCTTTGATGTCGTAGGCGGAATCAAAGGTTGCGCGCGCATTTTTGCCCAGCAAAGCGCGCAACGAGGGTTCCTTCAGCAGCCGGACGAGCGCGTGGGCAAGCGCGGCGGCATCGCCGGCGGGAACGATGAGCCCGTTCTGTCCGTCCTGCACGATGTCGGGAATGGCGCCGGCAGGCGTCACCACCGGGCAAAGCCCATAGGCCATCGCTTCGAGCAAGGCGAGCGGCAGGTTCTCGACGAAGGACGGCAACACCAGAATGCTGCTCTGGCGCAGCAGCAAACGGACCGTATCCTGCGCGCACCAGCCGGGCAAAGAAATCCGCTCGGAAAGACCAAGCGAAGCGACGTCTGCCGCGTATTTCGCGACGTCGCCGTTGCCCGCCAGCACCGCGCGCCATTCGCAGGCGCCGAGCGCCGGCTTGGCGAGCGCTTCGAGCAGAACTTCTATCCCCTTTTCCTGGCGAAGCAGTCCCAGAAACAGGATCGAGGGGGGCGAGGCGCGCTCCGCCTCGACGATCTTCTCGGGTCCTTCCACTGCGTTGGCGAGGGTGGCGATCCGCGCTTGCGGCACGCCGATCTCGTCGTGCACGAAATCCCGCCACAGGCTGCCAAGCACGATGACGCGCCCGGCTCCCAGGAAGAGCGAACGGATGATCGCCTTTCCGGCCGGGCCTCGGCGCGCGAAGAATTCGCGATAACCGCCGCCGTGAAGATGGACGACATAGGGCGTGCGGAACAGCCGGCACAGCGCCGCGTAACATGCCTTGCGAAATGTGCTGCCGCGCGAGGCCAGATTGATATGGCAAAGATCGACGCGCCCGGCGGCGCATAGCAGGGCAAAGCGGACAAGCCGGACGGGAAAGCTGAGGATGCTCCATGCCATCGCGCCGTGGGTGGAGAATAGCGTCAGCCGCCAGTCCGCCGGCGCTTCGCGGGCGTCGCGCAGATAGAGCATCATGCGCGCCACGCCGCCCTGCGTGCCGGGGGTCAGGATGACGATGCGAAAGGGGCGCGAGACGGCCGGGCCGGGAGCGTTCGACGGCGCAGCCGCCTTCATATGGCGGCCACGGGGCCGGACTGGAACTGTGCCAAATCCAGTCTTTGATCGATATACTTCGACTTTCCGCGCTTGTTGGAGACGAGCCGCTCGACCAGCATCAATTCGAGGGAAATGGAGGAACCGGCCTTCCTCGCGATTTCGTCGATGATGGGGCGTATGTCCTCCACCGTGCATCCTTGCGCCGGAACGGCCTTAAAGACGGCGCGGCCGGGCGTATCCTGGTAGAACTGGTAGGCCTGTATCTTCAAATAATTCGGCGAATGGATGTTGACCGCCGTCATGGTGATCAAGCGATGATCCACGCCGACGAGAAACTCCTGCGCCCAACGGGAGTGGATGTTCCGGACGATCAATCGATGGAAATTCTGCGGGCTCGGCGCCTCCACGAACTCGGCGATGTCGCCGGGGTCGTAGCGCACAAGCGGCATGCCGGTAAAAAGAAGGCCAGTGCTGACGATCCGCCCTCGCTCGCCGGGAACCGTCACCGCCTTGCCGTCGTCGCCAACCAATTCGGTGATGCCGTAGATCGGCTCGATTTCATAAGCACCCGGCTGCCCAGGCAACTCTGAACCGAAGGCTACTTTTTCGCTCATTCCATATGAAGAGCTGATCTTGTTCGTGTTGAACGCATGCGCAATCAGTTCGCGCTGATGATCCAGGAGGTTCTCCGAAATTGTGTACGCGCCCCGAATCTGGTCCGCCACGTCGTTCCGGCCCGTGCGCAAGACATGTGCGGCGAGAATCGCCATCGCCGAAGGATAGCCGAACAGGTACGTCGCCCTGTGCTGCACGATCAAGTCGCAGTATTTATCCATCCAGAACTCATTGAGGTGGAATGGGGAAAGACGCAGCTCGCGCAAGGGGGCGTTGTATTCCCACGGGGTTCCGTCGACGTGGGGAATGTAGACCCCGCGAAACACCGCTCGCGTGTCTTTGCCGCTAAGACCGATCTTCGCCCAACCGTCCTGGACAAACGCCCATTCCTTGGCGCTGCGGTCCTTGTCCAGATAGAAGATCAGCGGCTCGCCGGACGATCCGCTACTGGCCGACATGTCCAGCCGCTCGGGCGGCAGGCTGATGAAATCGTTCAGCGCCGCGCGCAGCTGGTCCTTGGAGAGGATGGGAAAGCGCCCGAGGTCGGCGACCTCGAAGTTCGCCAGGTCGGCTTCGCAAAGGCCGAGGCGGGCGGCCAAAGCCCGATAGTAGGGTGCACGGCGGCAGGCGAGCACCAGAAGTTCGCGAAGCTTGCTGGTCCGCCATTCGCGGACGAACGGTTCGTCCGTTCGCGAGCGGTTTATGAAGCGCCTGTACTCCCGATAGGTCGGGCCATACAAAATCTGCTGCGGGATCAACGCCAGCACCGGCGAGGCGGCCTGGCGCACCCAATAAGGCGAGCCGATAAAAGCCGTCCTCAGACGATCCATGAACCTCATTCGGCAGTCTCGCAGCGGTTATTTGGAGGGGCGCAGGCGGGCATCGTCTCGAGCTCGTCAGGATTGGGGCATCCGGCCGCGCCAGCCGCCGCCGAGTGCATATTTCAGAAAGGTCGAAAGGCCGGTGACCTGCACCGCAAGCCACGACACCGAGGCATCATCCGCGATCGGAATGCCGCGCAGCTTGAAGGGGTCCGTCGCCTTGTCGTTCCATCCGAGATCGCAGGTCCTGGCCGAGCGGAACCCCGCCTCCTTCAGGACCGCGACTTCGCGCGCGCCATAATTTCCGTTCGGATAAGCAAAATCGACACACGGCTTGCCGGTGAACGTCTCGACTTCGCCTTTCGAACCGGCGATTTCCGCGCCGCGGGCGGCGTCGTCGCATTGCGTGAGGATCGGGTGGGATCGCGTGTGCGATTGAACGTCGGCGACGGCGGCCAGCGCCGCAATCTCTTCGCGCGAAAGCGCCGTGCGCGATTTCTGTTCCGGGTCCTTCAAGGGAACGTAGGGTTCGAGCAACCGCAACCGCTCGGCGTTGGGCAAATTCTTGAGCCGGTTCAAGCCCAGCGCTCTTGCCGCCTTGTGCTGCCACCAAAAGACTTGCTCGGTGCCGACGACCGACGAACAGACGTAGATCGTAGGACGAATCCCGTGCTTGCGGAAAATAGGAATGAGGCGCGCGTTGCCGGCATGGCCGTCGTCGATCGTGAGCACGAGCTTGCCGCCCAACAGAGCGGAGTCGTCGCCGGACCCGATGGCGTCGCATAATGCCGACAGCGGGATGAAGCTGTAATGGCGCTTCAGATAGTGCAGATGGCGATCGAGCGCTTCCGGTTTCGGGTTGTGATAGATCAGGATGCCGCAGCCTCGGCGGGCGGCCGTCAAACGGATGAAGAGCGGAATGGCCGACAAGAGCATGGCCCGCGCCGCAATCTCCTTCAATATCGTCTTTGCCTTCATGAACGTCATCGACGGGCCGTCTGCCGCATCGCTTATGCCCTCGCCCGATTGAAACCGCAATACTCGAAGAGAAGAGCGTCAGGTCATGGCGGGCCGCTTCTCAATTGCATTTCAGGCAGCTGATTCAAGATCATGCGACGCTGTTGCCGGTGCTCATTTAGCCGGCTGCCGGAAAGCAGCAGGATCGCAAGAAATGTCATCTGCATATAGCGGTGTCCGGAGATCGAAATCGATTCCCCTCCCAGCCCGCTGAGGAAGACGAACAACAATAGGAAGAGTAGCGCGGGCCAGTTGCGCTCCCGGTAGCACACGCGTGCGGCGCCGAAGATGAACAACAAATACAACGCGATGCCGACCACGCCGGTGTTGACCAACAGCCACACGATATCGTCGTGGGTCGAGCTTTCCATCGTGTCGGTGAGATGCGAATAATGCGCCGATATCGCATCCTCGGACCAGGATAAGCCATTGCCGAATACATAGTCCGGCTTGCCGCTATAGAATTTTGTCATGGTAATCTCCAGTAGGAGATCGCGGCCCTCAAATGCTCCCTGCCCGATCTTGCCGCTTCCGATGATGGGTATGTCGGACAGCCGATCCACGATCCTGTCGACACCGATGATCGGCACGATAGCAATCCCAACCGCGGCAATGATCAGCGGCAGCTTCAACGCGGCCTTCAATCCTCCTTTCATGACGTAGATGATCGTAAAATAGCCGATCAACAGGAAGACGAAGGTGCGGGTGAAATTGAAATATAACCCGACCAACATGACACAGAGCATGACCAGTCTGCGCGTCTTCGGCCATTCGCGCCAGCGAAGGTGAAGCGCCATGATCCCCATGGAGATGATCGATGCCGAGCCACCGATCGAGTTCAACGGCCCCGAGGGACGCAAGACGTGCCCCCCCACAAGGCCGCCCCAGTAGGCATTCTGTCCGAAAATCGCATAGGCCAGATGAATGCTGACATTGAACAGAACGAACTGAACGATGGTATAAGCCGCGAATCCGGCGCCGAGATAGACGACGACGTCCAGGCACCTTGGCGTCTGCTCTTTGCGCAGGAATTGGAGGAAGAATGAAAACAGGAAGAACGATCCTGCGGCCCTGATCCAGACGACCGCGCTTCCCCATGCATTGTCGGGCGCGATGCGGCAGAGAAAATAGAGCACGAGCAGCATGCTCAGCGGGACGAGGTACGTCACTTGGCGGCGGGTGAGCATGCACATCACGCTCAGCGCGCCGGTGACGACGACGATCAGCACGCCGATCGCCCGCGAAGCATCGCCGTCGCCGGCTTTGAGAAACGGTGCAAGCGCGAACCACAGCGCCAGGCAGCAAAACACCACCCAGCCCAATTTGTGCGTGTTCTCGATTGAGCGCATATTTCTATACGATGCGCTTTTGCCGATCGCGCCCGACATGCACATTCCTTCGATAGAGTTCCATCATCCACATAAGGCCCGCACGCGCAACCGGATAGACGACGAGGATCACCGTCATGAGGAGCGGCGTGGCGATCGAAGCCGTCGCGGCGGCGATGACGACGCCCAACAGGCAGGCCAGCGCGGCGGCGGCGACGGGAACCGTGAGGCTTCGGCGCGCCACCGCCACGCCCGTAGCAAAGCCCGCTCCTAGGTCGAAGGCCGCGCCGAGCGACATGACGACGGCCAGGTAGCCGCCATCCAGGAAAATCTCCCATCCGCGCCTGAATCCGGCGCCGAGCGCGAACTCTGCCGCAACCGAACGAAGAGGATCGAGCGCGACCTGGGCCAATACGAAAGCGATAATGCTGAGCGCCAGGATGGCGAGCGTGGATCTGCGGATCAGGCTGAACGGATCGATTTGCGAGTCGGAAGATGCGATCTGGACGATCGGCCGGACCAGGTTGGCGAGCACCAGACTGACGTGCGAGTACAACACAACCGCTATATCGAATATCTTGAGCATGCCGCCGCCCTGCCAGCCGAGCAATATCCTGCAGACATGCATCAAGAGAGTGCCGGTGAAAGTAATCAGCGACAGCTGTCCGGCCTGCAGCGCGAACTGCTTGAAGATGCCAAAATCGATATTGCGGAGCCGGAAGTGTGTGAGGCCGGCGATGTGAAAGCGGGCCTCCAGATAGACCGTCGCAATGACCTGGCCGCCCACGAAAATCGCGAACAGCAGAACCGGGCTCGCCCAGTGAAACGGCAGGATGACCAGCACCGGAACCAATTTGAGAATTCCAGCCAGGGCGTCGTTGCGGGCGGCCGAAGCGGTCTGGCCCCTGCCCAGTAGAATGCCGATCTGCACATTGTTGATGGCGGTCGAGACCAGCCCCAATATGCCGGCGACGGCGAATAGGATGAAAGTGGCCGGCGAGACGCTGATCTGGCTCAGCTGCAGAAGAAAAACCGCGCAAGCTACAGCGGACCCGACAATAACCATGGCAAGCACGGTATCGATGACTTCGCGGTCGTGGCGGGAATCTCCGGTGATGAACGCGGGCAGGCTGAACGACGCGTTCAGCGCGGCGATCACCTGGCCCAGAAGATAGATGCTGCATAGCAGCGAGAACTGGTTGTAGGCGTCGCTCGCAAGAATGGTGATGGCCACTAGGCGCACGGCGAGCGAACCCAGACGGCCGACCGCATCTCCGGCAAGGAGTTGGCCCGCAGACAACAGATAGCGGCGCTCGGAGATCATCCTAGATAGAGAAACTCGATAAGTTCGTCATAGGCCCTGCTCCAATTATAGTGCCGGCGCACATAGTCCGTGTCGACGCGCGGCGGCCGCGCCAGCATGGCGGCCGCGCAAGAAGCGATGGCGTCGGGATCGCCCGCGCAGCGCACGAGGCCTGCGATGTCCTGCCGCGGCCCGAAGCCGAGATCGTTGATCAGCGTCGGAACGCCCGCGCGCAAGGCTTCCAGGATGACGATGGCAAACGCGTCCTGGAACGAGATGTGGCAGTGCAGGTCGGAATAGTCCAGCAGGCCTTCAGCCGGCACCAGGTCCGAAAACACCGTCACATGGCCGCCGAGGTTTCGCTTCTCGATGTCCGCCATGAACTCAGGGAAGTAATCGCCGCTGGTCGCGACCGCGAGGTGCACCGGATGACCGGCTTCGAGAAGTTTGCCAACTGCATCCAGCAGCATTCGGGCACCGCGGTATTTCCCCTCGTAAAAGAGCAGGCCGACATAGGTGAGAATCGGAGTCCCCTTCCCGCGGATCGGCTCCAGAGCCTCGGCAATGCGTTTTGAATCTTCCGGCTTGCCGCCGCCTTCGTTGCTCGTCGCGGGTTCGATGACTTTTGGCCGGCGATGGAAGCGATATTCGTTGTTACCGGTGTAGTATCTCAGCAGATGATCGGAAACGAAGGCGTTTCCGTCGCCGCAATTCTCGAGCGCGTTGAATAGCCGCCGCGTCAGCGGTCGGCGCGAGAGGTCCACGGCGGAGTGGGATACGAACGTCAGCCTCACCGGCCGCCCGAGCGCCTGCTCCGTCCACTTGTAGAGCAGACAGCCGAGCTGCAGGTACCAGGCACCGTGGCACTGGACGTAACGCGCTTTCGCCGCCCGCAAGGCCGTGAACGTGCCGAAGAGCTGAGCTAATCGTCCCTTGCCGCCGATGCGCTCCTGTTTGCGCCCCGGAGCGCGGATGTTCGGACTCGCGAAGATGAGGCGATCGTTCCGACTCAGGCTTTCGCGGTACATGCCAGTGATGAAGGTTCCGATGCCGCCGACTTTGTCGAAGAAGGTGGAGACGATTGCCGCGGGGAAATCGCGTCCGCAAACGCCTTCCGGCGAAGCTGCCATGATCGTATTTGTGGAGGGTGCGGCCAAGCAGACGACTCTAACGGCTGGAAGAGTTGTGGATGAGGACTCTCGCGGGCTGTCGCTCCGCGCCCGCGGCTTGGGCCGATGGCTTAGCCGAGATCCGGATGTGCGTCAGCATGGGCCGCGAGGCGAGGAGGGCGGCGGGACACTCGACAAGCACGCATTTGGCGGCGGTTTTCGCGCCGAAGCGCGGCGAAATCTCCACCTCCGCAATACTTAGCGGGCAAGGCGCATCGCCGGTGCCAATGCCGAACGCAATCGAGGCGAGGGGCGCGCCGTCGAGCATAAGCTCCACACAGTCGGCAACCGGCTGCGCGAGCTCCAGGTCCGGCGATAGGAAATAGCGAATCCTCGCCACCGCCTTCGCGGGCGTGCCGACCAACGCATCGGAGATCGTGTAACCTTCCGCACCGTCGAACGCGACGCGGCGGCGGTGAATCGCGCCGAAGCGGCTTCCGTATCCGTCATGCTCGGCAACGGTGCCCAAACCGTCGTCCGGCAGGCGCCGGGCATTGGTCTTGCTCGACCAGTTGAAGGGGCCGCAAATGCGGCTCTGGTCTTGATCGTCGAGGCTCAGCGTGTTGTGGGCGCGGCTGCCGCGAAAATAATTCCGCGCCGCATCGCCCGAATGATAGAGATAGGTTCCGGCATCGATCAGCACCGGTTGTCCGTCGATGTGCAGCCAGACGGCGAGGGCGTCGGCGTGGCCATGGGCCGCGATCGAGAGATAGCCGAGCGGGCCGTGATCGAAGACCAGCAGCGTTTCGCGGCCGTTGATCTCGCGACGGAAGACGGTGTAGCCGCCTGCATCAAAATGCCGTGTGCCTTCGAGCGTCTGGCGGCGGGGCGGCGCGGCGCCGAGGAAAAGATCGCGCAGCTCGGGCCGCGCCACCGGCGGGGCGACGGCTTCGTCTTTCGTCAGCGCGGACAGATTCGACAGGATAGCGCTCACATAGCTCTTCTCCAGCGCCGGGCCGGAGCGGATGACCCGGCCTTCGTCGTCGTCGCCGATGCGGGGCTGCGCGCCTTCGCTGTCGGTCAGCCAGCGCAAATGCTCGGCCGCGCGATGCAGCCGCTCGGTGAGCGGTGCGGGAAACGCCTCGCCAAACATCGAAGCCACGGCGAGCGCCAAGAGATACCATTCGAGCGTGAAGGCGGTGTAGGTCGGCGACTGCTCGGCGCCGACGCCGTCGGCGAGAATCTGCTTGTCCGCCTCGCGCACCAGCGTCCCAAACCCATTGTCCCGATAGCGCGCGGCGCCCGGCAGTTCGCGCATTGTCACGCCGAGAATATAGAGCGCTGCCGCCTCCGCGATCAGATGATTGTTGGCCGAGGAGTAGAGCGAGGGATAACGATCGAGCCAGACCGCATGCGCATTGAACACCGCGCGCAACTTGTCTGAAAGGGCCGCAGGGACCGTCTCGGGACCGAGAAGCGAAAGCGCCAGAACGAGGCTGGTGGCGCGGCAGGCAAGCTCGATGCCCGACAGCCAATTGACGCCGAGGAACGGCGGGTTGGCGTCGATCCAGCTTTCCATGCAGGCAAGGCACCAGTCCCGGACCGTCTGATCGCCTCGGCGGCGGGCGAGCGCGGCGAGCGGCGGGAGGAATTGGAGCCGGTTCAACTCCCAAACATATTTGACGTCGCCGATGTCGCGGGCATGGCGGAAGGGAATGTCGAAACAATAATCCCTGGGCCAACGGCGTTGCGTCACCGGATCAAGATGCCAGATGCCCCGCGGCTCCGCGGCGGCGGGGCGCGGCCAATCCTGGCCGAGAAAGCTCCAATGCCCGGTTTGGGCGGCCTGCCAGAATTCCTCGCAGCCGGGCTCGATCTGCGCCGCGAGCAAAGCAAAGCGCGTCTCGTCGATCGGCAATCGAGGCAGCGCCGCGTCGCAAGCGTAACGCGCCCAGCCGCCGAGAGATCTTCCGTGCCGGCGTTTGGCCATCTCGGCGGCGCGATGAAACCACTCGGCCGGGCTCATCGCCATCAGCCGACGACCATACCAAAGCAGGGTCTCGTATCTCTCGCTCATCGCAGCGCGCGAGTTCCGTGCTTGCCCCAGTCGAGGGCGTCGTACGCCGCCAGCAGTTTGGGCGCTTCATGCTCCCAGGAAAGTTCGTCGGCGATCCGGCGCCGGCCAGTGGCGCCCATGCGCTCGCGCGCCGCCGGATCGTCGAGAAGCTGCACGATCAGCTCGCCAAAATCTCCGGGTTCCGTGTTGCGGGCGTAAAGCGACGACTCGCCCGCGGAAAAACGCCCCTCCGTCAGGTCGAATTGCACGATGGGTTTGCCCAGCGCCATGTACTCCATGATCTTGTTCATGGTGGACTTGTCGTTCATCGCATTCGGCCGGTCGGGATTGGCGCAAACGTCGGCGGTCGAAAGGATCGTGAACAAGGTGGCGTCGTCGACGCGGCCGGTGAACGTCACCCTGTCGCCAAGCTCCAATGCGGCGGCAAGTTTCTTGACCTGTTCGAGTTCCGGCCCGTCGCCGACGATGACGAACTGCACGTCGTCGCGCCGCGCGCCGACATGCTTGGCGGCCTGCAGCAGCAGATCGAGACCTTCCTGCTCTCCGATGACCCCGACATAGGCGACGAGAAACTTGCGCCCGCTCTTCCATTTCGCGTCCGCCGGAAACAAGCGTACGCGCGCCAGATTTGGCCCGGAGCGCACGACGAAGACGCGTTCGGGGCTCATCCGCCCGCGCCCGATCGCGATGGCGCGATAGGACTGGTTGGTGGCGATGGAAATGTCCGCCGCTTTGAAGGTGAGGCGCTCGAACAGAACCATCATGCGCCAAAAGAAACCCCGCCGTTCGAACTTCGCTTCAAACAGTTCCGGATTGATGTCATGATGATCGAAGATGAAGCGCTTGCCGAGCCGCAACTTGTAGAACGCGCCTACCAGAAAGATCAGATCGGGCGGATTGCAGGCGTGAATGGCGTCGAAGCCGCGCGTCCTGAGGACCTTGAAGCTCAGCACGAATTCCCAGAACAGCGCCACGCTGTATTCGGCGAGATAGCCGAACAGCCCGCGCCCTTCCGCCGGCAGCCAGTGCCGGTAGATGTGGATTCCATCGATGATTTCGAACGGCACGCTGGCCCCCGGCCCCCTGGGACAGATCACCGACACCTCATAACCGTGCTGGGCCAGTGTTGTGGCTTCCGACCACACCCGGCGGTCGAACGGCACGGGAAGGTTCTCGACGATGATGAGGACGCGCCGGGGCGGCACGAGCTTCGCCTCTTGCGCCGGCGCGCGGCCGGCGGATGGCGGAGCGTCCGCGGGCCTCATATCCGTCGCTTCGCTCATCGCTTGGCCGTCAATCGAGCGTGTTGATGTCGACGATCCGCCCGGCGTGGAGCGCCAGCTCCTTCGCCAGACCTCTGGTATCGACGACAAGATCGTATTGCTCCAACTCGGCGGCCGCCTTCGAGACCAGCAGCCTGCGGAAGGTGGGCAGGTTCGAAAAGGCATAGCCGAGATTCTGGCCGATCAGCTTGGCGGGCTCGATATGCGGATCGAAGATCGACAGATCGAAATTCGCCTGCAGGAACTTCCTGGCCAAATCGATGTTCGGGCTTTCGCGCATGTCGTCGCTGCCGGCCTTGAACGCCAGGCCGAGCATCAGAATCCGCGCGCCCGGCGCCAGGTCCTTGACGCAGCGCTCGAACAGATAGTGCTTATGCGCTTCGTTCGAACGCAGCAGCGCGTCCACCAGGTGCGTGTGCGCCCCGATGTCGCCCGCGATGTGCTGGAGAGCCCGCACGTCCTTGGGCAGGCAGGAGCCGCCGAAGGGGCCGCCCGGCCTGAAGTAATAGGGCGAAATGTTCAGCTTGGTATCGGAGACGAAGATCCGGTGCACGGTGCGCGCGCTGATTCCGAGCTCGCCGCAAACGCGCCCGATTTCGTTGGCGAAGGCGATCTTGACGGCGTGAAACGTGTTGTCGACGAACTTGGTCAGCTCGGCTTCGCGGTAGTGCGTGTAGAACAGCGGCGCCTTGATGTCCGCATTGAGGAGGTCGAGAGCCTTGCAGGGCCCCGCGTCGTGCGTGCCGATGACGATCTTCGGCGGTTCGAAGAAGTCCGCGATGGCGACGGACTCGCGCAGGAATTCCGGGTTGTAGACGAGTTCGAACGGCCCCTTCGCCCCCTCATCGAAGATCGGGCGGATCAGCTCGTCCGTCGTTCCGGGGCGCATCGTCGAGCGGTAAGCAACGGTCAACGGCTCGTCCCGGCCCGGCCCGATCATGGCCGCGATCTGGCGGGAGACTTCGGCCACGTAGGTCATGTTGTGCAAGCCGTCCGGCGCGCTCGGCGTGCCGACGCAGACGAAGGCCACGCGGCAGGAATCGATGTGCGGCGCGGGGTCGTTGGTCGCGATGAGCAGGCGCTTTTTGACGGCGGTCTCGATCAGCTCGGCCAGACCCGGTTCGGCGATCGGCGAGCGGCCGGAATTGACCATGGCGATCTTTTCGTCATTGACGTCGACGCCTATGACCTCGTGGCCTTGACGGGCCAGGCAGGCGGCCTCCGTCATGCCGACATAACCAAGTCCGAATACGGCAATCTTCATGATGATCTCAGCTTTGCATGCTACCGCCGTTCGGGTGAAGCGCCTTCACCCGTGGGGCGGCAATGGGCCGGACGCGCGATCACGTCACGCGGCCGGCATCAGGGCCTCGCAGCGCAAGGCAACTGAAACCGAACGCCCGAGGATGTCGAGCAGTACGCGCACGCGCCCGACATCGTCGAGCTGTTCCAGCGTTCCAACGAAATCCGCGAACGGCCCGCCGGAAATCCGCACGCTCTGCCCGATCCTGAGCGCTTCCTGCCACTCGATCACGCCACCGGCGCCGATGCGGTCCTGCAAGGCCTCGACCACGCCGGGCGGAACCGGCTGGGGCACCTCACCTTGCGAGATCAGCCGGATGACGCCGCGCGTGCCGTTCACGCTGCGCCAACGGTCGCGCGAAACGTCGAGCCGCACAAACAGATAGTTTGGAAACAGGGGCGCGAGGATCGTCGCTCTCTTGCGGGCGTGGCGCACGGTCTTGCGCAGGCGCGGGCAGAACAGAACGTAACCCTGGCGTTCGAGGTTCGCGGCGGCGCGGCCCTCGCCATGGGGCTGGGTGTGGACGACGTACCAGCGTTCGCCCGGGCCGGAAACGCTCACCGCCGCGGAAATCGGTTTGCCGAATCGCGGTCCTGCGTCGCCCAAAGACAACGGCTCCATACCCCCACCACGGATAGACATCCCCCCGCAAAGGCCAGTTTGCCCGCCGCTCCTTGGCATTTCAACCGGGACGGCAGCGGGCGAATGTATTGCGGCGGATTTCGCGATGAGATTTTGGAAGATGATAGGTAATCATATGAAATCCATCCGATAACGCCAACAATATCGAAATATACGATATGATAAAGTAGTTTATATACATGCTTAATCAAGTATCCGATCAGAAGTACATTCTATGATGACCGGAATTTCCAAAGCGGATTGAATTCCATATTACGGTCTATTGTGCGAGGGCAGGGCCTGTGCGGTCCCGAGCCCCAGGATCGTCGCATAGAGCAAAGCGACGGCGGGCATCTGCAGACTGAAATCGACACTGGAATGGACGCCGACGAGCGCCGTCGCCCCCAGCGCCAAGATCGGATAGAGCCGGTGGCGGTGGCGGACCCGCACGCCGCGAAGGCAAAGGACGACCAGCGACGCCATCGCGCTCCACCAGGCGATCGCCGCCGGCAGGCCGAGCCCGGCGGCGAATTCGAGATAATCGCAGTGCGCCTTGTCCATCACATAGGGCAGCACCTGACTGGCATAGAGCGGGTAAGCATCCTGAAACGTTCCAAGCCCGAGGCCGAGCAGCGGTGCATCGGCGATCATGCGGTTGGCCGCGGCCCATAACGTCAAGCGGACATTCTCGGTGACTCCCGCGTCCAGGAGCTGGGCCATGCGGTCGGTCAGCGTGTCGCCGCTGAAGACGATCAGGAAGAGCAGCGGCAAGACCGCAACCAGTGCGCCGGCGCCCGCCCACAGCCGCGCAGCGCCGCGCTGATTCACCAGCAGCGAGGTCAGCGCCAGCGCCACGACTCCGCACATCGTGGCGGCAAATCCGGCGCGCGAGGCCGAGGCGACGACGCCGGAAAACGTCAGCAGCACCGCGACAAGAACGAAGGCTCCGCGCCCGAAGCAGAATTGGAGAATCGTCAGAGCCAGTTGGCGCCCGCCGCGTTCCGCCGCGATGGACTGGCTTCCCATGGAGAACAGTTTCACCACCGCCGCCAAGGCGCCCAGTCCCGAATAGGTGGCGAAGCTATTGTGGAGCACGAACGGTCCAGTCACGAAGGTGCTTTTCAGCGGCGTGATGTAGAAAAGTTCGGTCTGGCTGAAGCCGGTGAAGGTCAGCACGAAGGCGTACAGCGCATAAGCGGCGCAGATCACGATGATTGCATTGAGCAGCGCGGCCGCGGTCTCATGGCGGCGGGCCAGGCGGAACGCCAGCCAACACGCCATCACATAACTGGAGAGCTTCAGGATCTCCGCTTGCGTGCGCCAGGGATTGAGGGAGATCGCGCCCTGCACCGGCCGGCCGAGCGCCTCGGACGTCATGGTCCAGACGGGGTGAATCCAGGCCAGCGGCACGCCGGGCAGCATCTGCACGCCGGCCCATGCCAAAACGAGGACCGCCAACACCAGCGGAACGATGACGGCGCCAGTGCCCGACCAGCCTGCTCCGCCGCGGCTGGTGGCGCTATAGGCGACCCAAACGATCCAGCACAGGGCGACGAGAATCTCCTGAAGGCCGGCGCCCCAGCTGATGGCGCCGCCCAGCGGAAATGGCGACCAGGCCAAGACGGCGATGAAAAGCCAGACCGTCGCCGTCCTGGCTATTCTGTGAATCCGGCTCTGAGGCGCCGAGAATTCGCCGACCATCGACGTCATGGCAAAGACCGTTCGTTCATCGCGGGGTTGGCGGCTGCGTCAACGCCAGCCAGCGGTTCATGGTGCGCAACTCGTCCTCGCGTCCTGCGAAAGCCTTCGCTACGAGGGCTACGCCTTTCGGCGAAGTGAGAAGGTGGCGAAGCTGATCGCGCAAGTCCGGCACCTCCCACAACATCCGCGTCTGTTCGAGCGCCAGCGCCTGCGTGTCGCGATCCAGCTCCGGCCACAGCCGCGCGCTGTCCTGCGCCCTCGCGCCGATCAGCCAGTAATCGCGCGGCGCCAGCACCAGCGCCTGGGACAGCGCCCGCGCGGCGCTTTTCTTATCCGCCGGCTCCTGCGCCTCGGCAAGAATCGTCCAACCGCGGGCGCTGGCGGGCTCCTGCATCAGCCCATGGGTCAACAGCGCAACCTCGTTGTCTGGCGAGGCGCCCCCGTGCAGTCCCGCTTCGGCGCGCGCGACGGCGGCCTCGCCATCGCGTGCGTCGGCGCGCTCGAGCGCCACCGCTGCATCCTCATAGGCCACCTTCGGCATCGCGATCTGCTGGATCATAAAGACGGGAACGGGAATGGCGGCATCCACCGCCACGCCGTCGGCGAAATGGGCCCAGGCCGCATAGCCGAGCGCCAGGGCCGGCAACAGCAGCAGAACGCTCTCGACCAGCTGACGCAGCCTATTCATGGACGATATCCATCCCGGCGTGGGCCGTCCGTTCAGTCGCTATAATACTTACTGTAACTGTCGTAGTTCTGATAGCCGTAGCTGTAATAGCGGAAGCGCCTGTTGTCGGTGCGCGCTAGCGCCACGCCGGCCACCGGGGCATGAACGTCGCCCAGCGCACGCAAGGCATTGGCAGCGGCGTCGCGCGGGGTCTTTTCCCAGCGCACCACGAAGAGGACCGCGTCGGCCAGCCGGCTGAGGATCTTGGTGTCGTTGACCAGCAGCACCGGCGCCGAGTCGATAATCACGAGATCGAATACCCGCTCCAGATTCTCAACCAGTCTCGTCATCTCCGGGGAAGACAGCACATCGGCGGGGTTTCCCACCGGTTTGATGCACGGCAGCACGACCAGAGGCGTGCGCAGGTCCTTGCTGAGGCACTTGTCCAGCGGCATCGCGCCGGTCAGCGCCTCGATCAGGCCATAAGGGGCCAGGTTGTTATGGCCGAAGGTCTTGGCGATGTTCGGGCGGCGCAGATCGCCGTCGATGATGATGGTCTTCACCCCGCTGCGCGCCGCCATGCGGGCCAGACTGATGGCCAGCGTGGTCTTGCCTTCGGCCGGCGCCGACGACGTCACCAGGACAATCTTTGGCCGCTTCTCGGCATTGGTCAGCGTCAGACCGAGCTGCAATCCCCGCACCGACTCGGTGAAGGCGGACATCGGTTTGTCGATGATGAGGTCGGCGATCTTGATCGGTTTCTTGTGGGAGCTCGTGACATCGGGAATTGTCGAAAGAACCGGAACGCCGAGCACCCTTTCCAGCTGCACCGCCGTCTTGAAACCGGAATCCAGCCGCTCCACCGCGAAGGCCAGCAGCAGGCCGAGGATCAGCCCGGCGGGGATCGAGACTCCGATCAACAGCGCTTTTTTCGGAAAGCTCGGCGATTGCGGCAGTTCGGCCTTGGATATGACCCGCGCATCGGGGGTTTCGATTCCCTGCTGCCCCTGGGTCTGGTTGAGGCGGCCGAGGAACGCCTCGTACATCGCGCGCGCGGAAGTAGCCGCCGACTGCAGCCCCGTCAGCTCGACTTGGGCCTGGTTCTGGCTTGTGCCCTGGGTTTCGACCTGTTGCAGACTCTGTTCAAGGGAGAACGCATGCGCCCGGGCCGCCTCGACGTCGTTCTTCACGGAGGCGACGATACGCTGCACCTCTTCGCCGATCTTGGTTTGGAGATTCTCCTTCTGCGCTTCGAGGTCGAGCATCTTGGGATGGCGCGGCCCGTATTTCGTGGAGAGGTTAGCGATCTCGTTCGAGAGCGCCGCCTCCTGCCCGCGCAAGGCTCCGATCACAGGCGAGGCGACGACCTGCGCGGCATCGGCCGCGCGTCCGTCGCGCGCCAAGGCCGACAACTGGTCGTAGTTCGCTTGTTTTTCCGCGAGGTCGGTTTTCGCCAGCACGAGTTGGCCGTTGATGGCGGCAATCTGCTGATCGACCACCGACCCGCCCCCGGCCGTCTCGGTGATGTTGTGCGCGGCCTTGTATTGCTGCACGGCCGTGTCCGCCGCCTGCGCCTGGCGCGAAAGTTCGCGGATGCGCCCAGTCAGCCATTGCGTGGCCTTCTGGGTCGCCTCGTACTTGGCCTCGAGCTGGTCCTCGACATAGGCGTTGGAGACCGCGTTGGCGATGAGCGCCGCTTTTTCCGGGTCCTGCGACTCGAAGGAGACCTTCATCGCCGTGGACAGGCCGACCGGATCGACCGTCAGGCGGTCGAGGAATTTGTGGATCACCGCGCTGCGGTCGAGATCGACGCCCTGGGCTTCGGCCTGCAACTTGGGATTGGTCTGCAGCCAATGCAGCGGATTCGCCATGGCGAAGATCGCATCGAGCCCGCCCAGCTTGGCATTGAATTCGGGGTCCTGGTCGAGCTTCAGCTTGCCGACCACACGGTCGGCCAGTTCGAGCGAGGTGAGAATTTGCACCTGGTTCTGGACCGTGGCCTGGTCGCCGGAGGGCAGACCGGACAAGACCGCCGCCGTATCCTCGACGCTGTTCTTGCGTTCGTCGAGCATCACAACCGCCGTCGCCGTGTAGAGCGGCGTCAGCTGCATGACGACCGTGGTCACAAGCGCCACGACGACGAGGGCCGTCCCGAGGATGATCTTGCGGCGCAGGCGAAGGATCTGCAGGAAGTCCAGCAGCATGAATCCGCCGTCTTCGCCGGAATGGGATTCGTTATGCTGTTCCGAGAGAAAGGCTTCCACGGGCTTCACGTCTCTTTGGATGGTCATATCGTATGGCCCGTCAGATTTGGACTCAACTCAACCGCCCGGCGGCTCCCAAGCTTCCCCCGTCCTTGTGCAGAAATCACAACCAGCTATCTCCGCGCGGCCCTCAAACGTGAAGCGTCAGATCAATGCTGATCGTATTGTCATTATATTGCAGCCCCGGGATATTGGTCGAACGTTCGCTGTAGAAATAGTTAATCCCGGCGCTCAAATAGCGATTGATCAGATACTTCACGCCGATGCCGACGCCGGGATAGGTGTCGTCGCGGATGGTGCCCACGAAGCGGCTGTCGGTGTAGGAGACTAAGCCCTCCACGATGATGTTCCGCCGCAATTCGTAGTCGGCGCTCAGGGCGATCGTCCTGTTGTCGGCCATCGAGGCGCCGTCGATGACGACGTCCTCAAGCTGGCGGCTGCCGGTGAGATGCAGCGTCAGGAGCGGCGTCGCGTACCAGTCAAGCTGGGCCCCGTAATCGAGCCCCGAAACCTCCGGCAGAGGCAGCGGCACGTTCTGCGCGAAGCGCTGGTCCAGATAGCCGGCGAACACCTCGCCGGCCAACAGATGGGTGATCTGCAAGTCCAAGCCGGCGTCGACGCGGTAACCTTGCGAGGAGCGGTCCCAGCCGGAGCGGTCGAACATCAGCTGGAACTGCCGCTCGTCGTAGGTCAATCGCACGAAGCCAGAATAGCCCGGCGAGAAATCGTAGAAGAGTTTCGCGTAGACTTGATATTCGTCCATGTTGCGGTCGGTGTTGTACAGCGTTCCGCCGCCGATCTGCGGCGTGTTCAACCAGGCGTAATGGTCGTAGCTGCCGCCGAAGCCTATGCCGAGCCGGTTCGGCTGATAGCCGGTCTCGACGTCGGCGTGGGTCTGGTAATAGCGGTTGGCCGAGGCTTGATAGAGCAGGTTGTTGGGGGCCGACCACAACTCGTGAAACTCGCCGTAGTACACGTTGGCGGAGAACATCGCGGCGCGCGAGATATCCAGCCGCCCGTCGGCGCCGACCTTCCAGTCCGTCAGGTTTTCGCCGCTGAACTTCGAATACTCATAGGTGTTCGATCCGCAATAGAGCTCGAGGGAGTGACGGCCCCACTGCGATTGCAGGCGCAGCGTCGGCGAGATCGTGAAGTAGTAATCCGATTGCGGGGTATCGAGCCTAAAGACGTTGTCGTCATAACTGGCGGCCAGATCGAGCGTCGGAAACAGGCGAAAGCCGCCGAGCGGAATCCCCTTGGAATCGTACTCGGGACGGGGGCGGTCCAGGACGCCGACGTCCTCGGGCGTCATTCCGATATAGGTCGGCGTCACGACGCCGTCCGCGCGCGCCGGCATCACGGCGCACACGCCGGCGAACAGTGCGGCGGTGAGCAAGGTGGCCGGGAATCTACCGATGTGCATTCAATCCCCCAGATCCTGGCTGTTCGTCACGGGTCTTATCCGGATCAAAGCTTGGTGCATGACGGATTCAGACAACCGCCCCCGCCGCCGGGGTAGCTCGGAGGAAACCAGCCGCCGCAGGTCAGCAAAGTGCAACTGCCGCCCTGTTCCTCGGGCGGGGAAGGCGGCGTATTCGTGGCGACCTCGGGGGTTCCGAGCACCCCGGTGGCGGACTGGAACGCCATGACTTCGCAAGGCAATCCCTGGTTCGCCACGGTCGAGGCGATCGTCGCCGCAATGGCCGCGTCTTTGGGCGATTCGTCCGCCGCGGCCAGCGCCAAGCCGACGCCGATCACATCGGGCGAAATCCCCTGCTGCTCGGCAAAGACGATGGTCGCCGACGTAATGGCGCCCGCGGAGCCGCTGCCATATTGCGCGATGCCGTATTGAATGGCCTGCGCGATCGCCGCCTCGACGGCGGTGCAGTCGCCGTTGGCGGCCAGCAGGGCCTTCTGCAGCATCTGAGTCAGCAACGGCCATTGGCTCGACGGAATCTGCGACAGGGCCTGCGAAGTGCTATACGCGGACGACGAAGCCGAGGACTGTGATTTTGAGATGCCCGACGACAGCGGCTTGGACATCCCCGACGACAAGGGCTTCTCGAACTTGACGAAACAGGCGGTGGCGCAGTTCTTCAGCGCATCGAAGATCGCAGTGTTCTGCGCGCTGGTCAGTGTCACCGACTGCGCATAAGCCGGCGTGCCGGCCAGAGCGAAGGCTCCTATTGCCGTGGGCATCACCAGCGTTGCCGTGAACAACGCGGCAGAAAAGTACTTTTGCAAACGCGCAGTCGTGATCATGTCTACCCCCGACGACGAACAGGCACCCCACGTGCCGCGGTAACCAAAAAGTCACCTTAATAATTGTCGAAAATATTACTGCGTCAGAATGGCGCGCGCAACGTGAGGGCGTGCATCAAGCCTTGGATAAAAGATTTTTTCGGCACAATTCACACACCTGTCCCAAAATTAACACTAATTCTCAAGGATTTCGCGGCGGTCGCCCGCGTCGCATCGCCTGCGCATTTCGCAGCGGAATGCTGGGTCAGAAAATGCGCTCCGAGACGCGGACGATGTCGCCCGGATTTATTTTTGTGCTCGCGTCCGCTGGCATGGTTACTTCTTTCGAACTGCCGTTTCTTCGCACATAGACTTCGGTGTCGTCCGCCCGGTAGGTGTAGCCGCCGGCGAGCGCGATGGCCCCCAGCACGTTCAGCCCGCTCTCGTATGGATATTCGCCGGGTTTGTTGACCTCTCCCATGATGTAGAACGGCCGGTAATTCTCGACTTCGACGCTGACTTTCGGGTCCTTCAGATAGCCGTTCTGGTAAGCCGTCGTGAGTTCGCCGGTGAATTCGTGGATCGTCAGGCCGGCCGCTTTCAGCTGTCCGATCAGCGGCAATTGCACCTGACCGGAACCGTCGACCAGGAAATGGCCGCTCAGGTCTTCTTCGCCATAGATGGTGATGCGCAACTTGTCGCCCGTGCCGAGGCGATAATTCTCGTCGGTAACGGAGGCCGCTGGCACAAGAGCGGCAGGATTGGCGCTCTGCGCCAACGCCTGGGCCGTGCCGGCCGACGCAAATAGCAGCACCAAGACGATGCGGTAGATGAACTCTCTGGCCCTACTCATCACTGTGTGTTCCGCTTCACACGCAAGACAGACGGCCTCGTAAGCCTCTCACCACCGTCGCCGGGGCGTCAACCGCCGACTGTGGACAGGAAGTTACAATCTTCGCCCTCCAAAACGGCGGCAGTAAGGCAGCCCGTGGCGTAGGCCCCCGTGTCCACCCCTATCCGGTTGCGCCGCAAAACCGGCTTTTCGCTTGGCGAGTGGCCGTGCACGATGACCTTGTCCAGCTTGGCGTTCGAAAACAGAAAATCGTCCCGGATCCACATCATATCCTCCGCTGATTGCTGGTCGAGCGCGATGCCGGGCCGTACGCCGGCATGCACAAACATGTAGTCGCCGGCGACGTGGGAGAGTTTCAGCGAGCGCAGAAACTCCATGTGCTCGGGCGGGCATTTTTCGACGAATTCATCGCGCGCCACCGCGAAAGCCCGATCGTCGTCGAACATCGGCGCCTTGACGCCATAGCTGACCAGCGTCTCGGCGGCGCCGAAGCCGCGCCAGCCGCGGTAGGTGAGGGGGGCCTCGACAAAGTCGATCACCGCCTGATCGTGATTGCCGCGCAGCGTGACGATCTCCCAGCCGGGCCATTCCAGTTGCAAAAGAAAATCGATCACGTCCTTCGATTGGGGGCCGCGGTCGACATAGTCCCCCAGGAACACCAGCGAGTTCTTTCGCGGGGCGTCCCCGGCGTGGCTTGCGATCTGGCTGAGCAGGCGTTCGAGCAAATCCCGGCGGCCGTGGATGTCGCCCACCGCATAGACGCGCGTCCCGGCTGGAACCGCCGGAGGGGGAGATTTCTTCCCCACCAAATGACTGAGCCAACCTGAGCGTTCGCCGACTGCCATGAAATTCGCTGACCGTTCCTTTTTTCGTCGGCAAGACTGATAGCCCATGGCCCCCCAACAGACAAAAGGGCCGAGCCCTGCGCCGCGAAGGACTCAACGAACTTATTGGGATATAAGGGAAATCTTGGCAGCCGGCAGAGCGGACCGCCGCTCAGAGAAGGATGATGAGACCGGCGATCAAGGCCCAGAGGCCGGCGCTGCTCAGGACGACGAACCAGAAAGTGCGGCCGGGCGGCCATTTTTCGACGGCTCGCCGTCCGGCGGCGTTCACGAGATCAATATCGAGGGCAAAAGCGGCGGCCAAGCCGGCCATCACGCGGTCCATTGGCAGCTCCTCGCCAGGTCCGACAGGATCGGCAATTGCCGGGTCGGCCAGCCGTCCGGGAGGGGGGATTTCGAATGATGCGGAACCGGCCACCGGTGCGAATCTCCCGCGAAGATCATCGGTCATCGCCAGTCTCGAACACAGTTACTAACGAGAGATTAACCGGCCGATTCGGCCGAACCCCGATCGAGCGCCAAGGATACCAGGGTCCCAACGGCCCGGCCTGTGATAATGTTGGGACCTAAATTGCGGCGGATGACCGGTCGCCGCGCCGAACGGCGGCGGGGGCTCACGCGGCGCGCGGTCGCGTTCTAAAGGCGGGCGATAATCGGTCTTATCCACAGGGTCTTTTGACGGCCGAAACGATGATCGCCTGGCTTCACGCGTTGAAACCCTACGAACGCCATCTGTCGGCCGGCGGGATGATCGGCGGCTTCGCGTTCGACGATGTGTCGTACGGCCGGGTGGATCACCCCGTCACGCAGACGCTTCTGTTCGTTTATCTGATGGGGGCGGGCGGCTTCATCGTGCTGCTGCATTATCTGGAGGCGCATCCCGAATGGGAAGGGTTGCCGGCCAAACTGCGCGGCTGGCTGCCCGCGGCCATCCAGTTCGCCTTCGGCACCTTGTGGAGCGCCTTTCTGGTGTTCTATGCGCGCAGCGGCGTGCTGGCTTCGTCCTGGCCGTTCCTGCTGATTCTGGCCGGCATCTTCATCGGCGCCGAGGTCTTCCGCGCCTATCATTCGCGCTTGGTCTTCACCTCCGCGCTGTTCTTCTTCGCGCTTCTGTCCTACGCGATCTTCATGGTGCCGGTGTTCACGCGCACCATCGGCGTGGTGACTTTCGTGTTCAGCGGCGTGGCGGCGGCGCTGGTCTTCCTGGGTTTTGTCTGGCTGCTGAACCGGCTGAGCGCGGCGCGGCTGGGCAAGGTGCGCTGGCAGATGTTGGTCGGCGCGGCCTCGGTGTTCGTCGCGGTCAATGCGCTATATTTTCTCAACGTGCTGCCGCCGCTGCCGCTCGCCATGCAGCAGGCCGGCGTCTTTCATTCGATCAAGCGGATGGGTCCGGTCTATTACGCGATGACCGAGCATCAGTCCTGGCTCACCAATCTCGGCGTACCGGAGGTGATGCATGTCGAGGAGGGCGAGCCGCTCTACGTCTTCAGCGCCGTGTTCGCGCCGATCAAGCTGTCGACCACGATCATTCATGTCTGGCAGCGCTATGACGACGCGACCGGGCAATGGCGCACGGCGCAGTCGGTGTCCTATTCGATCGTCGGCGGACGCGGCCACGGCTTTCGCTGGTACACCAAGAAGACCGCTCCAGCGCCCGGCTTGTGGCGGGTCGACGTCGATACGGTCGACGGGCGGCTGATCGGGCGCACCGAATTCGTCGTGCTGAACGGGCCCGCGGAATCCTCGAACCAGATCGCGATCATGGACTGAGGGCTTGCATCTCGGAGCGAATTGCACATATCGCTCTTGAGAAGCCCGACCGCCGAGGCCCCCGTGACGTCAACAATCCCGACACGCCGCGAATTGCTGGCGTTTTCGTCCGTTGCCCCAATTTTTGTGTGGGTTTCGCCGGCGCGCGCGGATGCCCCTCAAGCAATCGTGATCACGGATTTTTCGGCTACGGGAAAGAACCTGGGAACCAAGAAAATGGAAAAGATCGTCAAGACCGACGCCGAATGGAAGAAGCAGCTCACCGAAGAACAGTATGAGGTCACCCGCCACGCCGGCACCGAGCGGGCCTTCACCGGCGCCACCTGGAACAACCACACCGACGGGCTTTATCGCTGCGTATGCTGCGGCACGGCGCTGTTCGACTCGAAGACCAAATTCGAATCCGGCACCGGCTGGCCGAGCTTCTGGCAGCCGATCGCCAAGACAAATGTAGTGGAGACGCGCGACGCCAGCCTGTTCATGGACCGCACCGCGGTGTCTTGCGCGCTGTGCGCCGCCCATCTCGGCCACGTCTTCGACGACGGGCCGAAGCCCACGGGCCTGCGTTATTGCATGAACTCGGCGGCGCTCAATTTTGTGCCGCGCGCATGAGGGAGAAGACGATGTTGCGATTTGCCCAATCGTTCGCCGCGCTGCTGATCTTGAGCGCCGGCGCGGCTTGTGCCGACGAAACCGCGAACGCCTTGCCCGCGCCCGCACTCGACAACGAACCCGTCCAGGCAAGCGAGACCGCGGTGCTGGCCGGCGGCTGCTTTTGGGGGATGCAAGGCGTCTTCCAGCATGTGAAGGGCGTCAAGCAGGTGCTGGCCGGCTATGCGGGCGGCGACACATCCATGGGCAGTTACGAATCCGTCTCGACCGGCATGACCGGCAACGCGGAATCAGTGCAGATCGTGTTTGATCCCAAGACCGTCTCCTACGGCCAAATTTTGCGCATCTATTTCTCGGTGATGGACCCGACGACGCTGAACTATCAGGCCCCCGACGAAGGCACGCAGTACCGCTCCGAGATCTTCACCGCCAACCCCGACCAGCAGCGCATCGCCAGCGCCTATATCGAGCAGCTCGGAAAGGCGCATGCATTCTCGGCGCCGATCGTCACCCAGATTGCCGCGTCGAAAAGCTTTGTCCGGGCGGAGGCCTATCATCAGGATTACCTGATCAACCATCCCACCCAGCCTTACATCGCCATCTACGACATGCCGAAGATCGAGAAGCTCAAGCGGCTCTATGGGCAATCCTATATGGAGCAGCTGGTCCTGGTGGCGCGGAACTGAAGAGTCTCACTGCAACCGTGTTGATCTAGCGCCCACGCAGATTGCTCCATCCCGCGATCACGCCACGTGTCACACACCAAGGAGGACGTAGAGAGCAAGGTGCTGTGCAGTCGCGCGCAATGTCGGCACCGCGGGAACGACAACCTTTGCGACAGAAATACGCGGACTCCGTCAAACTTTGCGGTCCATTTCTTGGTTAGCATTGCCATCCGCCTTCCACCGCGGAACGCCCAAGGCGTTTGTTCGCACAGCTGGCGCCAAAGATGTTCTTGACCGGAGTGGGCAAGAGTCAGACGAAGGAATCGCAACATGAAGAGGTCGACATTCACCGTTTCGCTTGCGCTAATTCTGGGCGTCAGCGCCGCTGCAATCGCGCAAGGCCAAAGTCAGCCTCAAACCGGACAATGGCATGATATATTCAACCAGGCTTGCGGCGCCGACATTCAGAAGTACTGTTCTTCATCGCAAGACCGTGAAGCTCGCCATACCTGCATCAAAGCGAACACGGATAAGTTCTCGGATGCCTGCAAGACCTTCCTTGCCAGCCACAACGACCACACGCACTGGCAGGGACACATGCACGGGCAGGACCAAACGCAAGGTCAGGCGCCGCAATGACGATGCACCGGGGTGGGCGCCCTGTGCGAAGTCGCTATTTCACGCAGGGCATTTCATCGCTTCTGCCCCGTATTCAGTAATTCCTTGGCATAAGGGGCCAGGTTCGAGTAATGCCCCAACATGGGCGCAAGCCGGTCGATATGCGCCGCCGTGAAATAACGCCCGCCTCGGCCCACTTCGCCTTTGTTAAAGCGATTTTCATGACGGACGCTCCAACGGCGAGCGATTACCGCCTGACACTCTTGGTGCGTGCGCCGGTGACCAACATGGTCGAGCGCTTTTTTCAGAGTGCTCGCCGGATCTTGGCGCAAATCGCGATAATCAAGGACGCAGACGCAATCGGGATCCGTTTCTGCATAGCGGAGCCATCCGGCGAAGTAGTTCGCATACCAAGGCCCAAGGATATCAACTAGGAAATCCGCCTTTGCACCATCAGATAGCTGCGGAAATTCCTCTGGAATATGACAGTTCAGACCTTCTGTGCGCGCCTGCGCATCGGTGTCCAGCATGTCCCAATAAGAGGCCAGCATATCCGGGATGCTTCGTTTCATGATGATCGGTCGGATATCGAATGCTTCGAGGAATTGCAGATTGGCTGGCAGTGCGAGCATATGAACGTGGCTGACGAGTGTGCTGTCCGTGACCCCACCGTTGTAGTAGTAGATGAATGTCGGTAGGTATGGCGTGGCATCGCGACCGCCTGCCGCCTGCACGACGCGCACTAACTGGCCATCAATTGCTTCGATGATCGCCGAGCGGAAGAAAGTGCCAGCTGCCTTGGGCGGAAAGACCAGCATGACGACGCTCCGCTTCATGCCAAGCAGTCGCAGCGTCTTGAGGGTGTCCCCTTCGAATGCGCCGTCAGAACGAACTGGCGCAAAAATCGCGCTCAATGAATCCGCGTCAATCTGGGGCATAGCACCGCTCTCCTAGAACGGGACCGACCCCAAGAACGTGGTCCGTATACCTCCCAGAATACTATTGATTCCGTTCTCCGCGGAAATGAAATCGAAGCAGGATCAAGAGCAGTTTTTTGCCCAGTTGAAACTGCCATTACGGCAGACAATGCCGGACTTGTCGCAAGGCTTGTCGGCATAACCATTTCTTAACCATGGGTTTGGCGGTGCGCGAGATCCCGCGCCTAGGCACGGTCCGTGCTTCGCACTTGGATGGTTGGAGCCAAAGTCAGGAGGAAATCCATGTCCATCAGCGGCATCGGGGCGGGCAACGCAAGTCAGCTTCTCGCAGCCATGCTCAGTCAACTCGACAGCGCCACGTCGGTAACGAACGCGGCGAATAGTTCTACTTCTTCCTCAATCTTATCGACCGCCGCAACCTCGATAGACAGCGACACAATGCTGACGGGAAGCGGCAAGGGCAATCTCAGCGATCAGATTCTGGGGCTGCTCATGATGATGCAGAACGACCCGAGCCTGTCGCAAACCACGACCGGCACAAACGCGACGGCCACGTCTTCCACTTCCATATCGGCTACGTCCTTGTCGGATCCGCTCGACAATCTGATCTCGGCCATCGATACGGACGGCGACGGTTCCATCAGCCAGAGCGAGATGGAAACGTACATTGAAGGCAAAGGCGGTACGCAGTCCCAAGCCGATGCGCTGTTTTCCGCACTTGATCAGAATGGCTCGGGCAATCTCACCAAGGCCCAACTGGCAAGCGATCTGCAGAATATTGCTCCGCCCGCCGCACAGGGTGCGCATGGTCATCATCACCATCACCACCACGGCTCGGCAGCGTCCGCTGACGACGTCGCTTCCAAGCTGGTCCAGGCGATGGATACGAATGGAGACGGTACGGTCGACCAATCGGAATTCGAAAGTTTTGTCACTGGTCTCGGCGGTACGACCAGCGAAGCCGATGCCGACTTCACGGCACTGGACACCTCCAACAGCGGAAGCGTTACGGCCAGCCAGTTCAGCAGCGCCATCAAGGCATTCGAAACGGACAGCCAAACCCAGAACGTTGCTGGTCTCTCTTCGACTTCGCCGATCCTGGCCTTGTTGGATGTGTTCGCGAAGAACACGTCGACCGGCGCGACGGCAAGTATTACCGTCTGAGAACGGCTACTTCTAAAGGCCCGGCAGGAGCCGGGCCTCTTGCCAATTTATCGACCGCGTCGCCACTTGGGCGAGAAGGCCGCGCGCAGCGCGTATTTGGTAATCGGCTCCCTACTCGTACCAGCTGTTGCCGTTGCGCTCGGTGAGCGCGAAGGCGGCCGACGGTCCCCAGGTGCCCGCGGTGTAGGGCGCCGATTTCATGTCGTGTTCCTTCCAGCCTTCGATGATGGCGTCGATCCATTTCCAGGCAGCTTCCACCTCGTCGCGGCGCACGAACAGGATGCGGTTGCCTTCCAGCGCCTCCAGGAACAGCCGCTCATAGGCGATGCGCCGGCGCTGGCGCTTGAAAGCCTCGCTCAGGCTGAGGTCGAGCGCCAAGGGCTTCAGCCGCATGCCGCCGCGGTCGAGGCTGGGCGTCTTGTTCATCAGCAGGAGCGAGATTTCCTCTTCCGGCTGCAGGCGGATGACGAGGCGGTTGGCGATCAGGTCGTGGTGCGGGAAGATCGAATGGGGCACCTGGCGGAACTGCACCACGATCTGGGTGCTGCGCACCGGCATGCGCTTGCCGGTGCGCAGATAGAACGGCACGCCCGCCCAGCGCCAATTGTCGATATGGGCGGCGATGGCGACGAAGGTCTCGGTGTTGCTTTTGCCGCCGCCGGTTTCCTCGGCGTAGCCGGGCACCGTCTTGTCGTCGGAAAAGCCCTTGCGGTACTGGCCGCGCACCGTTTCGCGTTCGACTTCTTTGCTGGTGATGCGGCGCAGCGATTGGAGCACCTTCACCTTCTCGTTGCGCACGGAATCCGGATCGAGGCTCGCCGGGGGCTCCATCGCCACCAGGCACACCAGCTGCAATAGATGGTTCTGCACGATGTCGCGCAGCGCGCCGTAGGAATCGTAATAAGACCAGCGCCGCTCGACGCCGAGGGTTTCGGCGACCGTGATCTGCACGTGCTCGATGGAATCCTTGTTCCACAGGGGCTCGAAGAAGGTGTTGGCGAAGCGCAGCGCGATCAGGTTCTGCACCGTCTCCTTGCCGAGATAATGGTCGACCCGGTAGATGTGGTCCTCGGCGAACGACTCGGCGAGCGCTTCTTCGATGCGGCGGCAGGAGGTGAGATCGTGGCCGATCGGTTTTTCGACGGCGATGCGCGCGCCGTCATGGGCGAGACCGGCCTGCTTCAGGCGGCGCGCGACGGTTCCGAAGAAGCTCGGCGAAATGGCGAGATAGAAGACGCAATCGTCATCGCCTAGCAGCTTGGCCAGGACGGCATAGTCCTTCTCCTCGTCCAGATTGCCGACGATATAGCGCAGGCGCGCGGCAAAGCGCTTCCAGGCGTCCTCGGAGAAGTCCTTGCCGGCGCGCTCCGCCACCGCATCGTGGGTATGGGCAAGAAAATCGGCTTCGCTCAACTGGGTGTGCGAGAATCCGCCCACCAGGAGGTTCTCCGGCAGATGGCCCTCGGCATCCAGGAAATAGAGCGAGGGGTAGAGCATCTTCTGTGCCAGATCGCCTGTCGCCCCGAAGATCACGATTGCTTTTCTGTCAGCCATCCATCTGTCCTGTGGTTGCGCCGCCACCCGGCTAGCGCATTCGTGTGACAAACTACGCGAATCCGGGCGGAAAGTGATAGAGGCGCGCACCGCTCTTTTGCGCTAGAATGGCCGCCTTCGCGGGGGGGCCATGCTGCATTACCAGCCCTTCGCCCTATTCGGGCGATCACATCTGATCGTGCTCGCGCTCGCCGTCGTGGTGCCGATTCTGCTGGCGATCCTTGTCCGCGCTATGCAGAGCCGCGCGCTGACGCGGGCGATCTGCTGGACCTTCGCGCTGGCCATCTCGGGCGTCTGGGTCGTCTGGTATTTCGTCTTCTATCACAATCGCTGGCTGGACCTGGGCAACGAGCTGCCCATGGACCTGTGCAGCTGGGCGGCCGTCGCCACTGTGATCACGCTCGTCCGCCCGAATCAGAAGAGCTACGAGCTGGCCTATTTCTGGGCCTTGGCGGGAACGCTGCAGGGCCTGCTGCGCCCCGGCATCCCTTACGATTTCCCCGAGTTCCGCTTCATCGATTTCAGCATCTTCCACGGCGGGATCATCGCCTCGGTGCTGTTCATGACGCTCGCCATGAAGCTGCGCCCCACTCCGTCATCGATCCCGCGGGTGGTCGCCTGGTCGCTGATCTATATGGCGGTTGCGGGTTTCATCGATTGGCAATTGGGCGTCGATTACGGCTTCCTGCGCTCCAAGCCGATCTATCCGAGCGTCTACGATCTGATGCCGGCCTGGCCCTATTACCTGCCGGTGGTCATGGCTTTGGGGCTGCTGTCCGTGGCGATCTATTATGCGCCGTTCTTCGTCTTCGACCGGCTCAAGGGTCTGCGCAAATAGAAAGGCCGGAAGCGGCGCCTCCGGCCTTCTCAGAAACTCTCAGGTGGAACCCTCAAAAGAGGCCGACCACCACCGCCCCCAGAAACAAGAACACCAAAGCGACGGTCATGAACTGTAACTCGCGTGCCAAGGGCTCCTCCCTAGCCTGAAGACTCTAGGAGTCTCGACTGAGGCTCCCGTGGCGTCAAGCCTGCGATCGGTTGGCAATGATTTTAGTCATATATTTCAGTCAGTTACGAAGAATTTCCCGCCTGGGCGCCGCAAGTTCGGCTGCAACTTTATTTCACCACGCAATTTCCTTTCCCTTGTAGTCAAGGAAGCGCCCAGAGCTCTTTGGGCTCAATTCGGCGATGCGGGCCCGCAGGCCGCTGACGCTGGCCTGTGCGAGGAGCGGCGCGCCCGCTCCTCCCATGTCGGTCTTAACCCAGCCGGGGTGGAGGATGCCGATCAGGATGCCGCGATCGGCCCATTCGCGCGCCAGCACATGCATCGTCATGTTCAGCGCCGCCTTCGAGGCGCGATAGGCGAGCGAGCCCGTGCTGCTGTCTGAAATCGAGCCCATCTTGCTGGTCAGGACGACGAGTTTCTTGTCGCGCCCGCGCAGCAGATTTTCGCGCAGCGCCTGGCTGACGATCAGCGCGCCCAAGCAGTTGACGTGCAAGGTGCGGGCGAATTCATCGTAGTAGCCTGGCGAGGCGCTCGTCTCCCCGGGGCCGTAGACGCCGGCGTTGTTGATCAGGATGTCGATGGCCTCGCCCTGCAGCGCTTTCGCCAGCCGCTCGGCCGAGGCCGGATCGCCGACATCCAGTTCCATCACCCTGACGTTTGCGATCTTGGCGAGGTTGGCGGCCTGGGCGGGCTTGCGGCAGCAGGCGATCACGCTGGCGCCGTCAGCTGAGTATTGCCGGACGAATTCCAGCCCGATCCCGCGATTGGCGCCCGTCACCAGAATTGTCGTCATCTTTGTCTCCGCCGGTTGTAATTCGGCCAAGTTTGCCGTTTAGGTCTGTGCCATGTCCATCTGGGGAAAAATAGGCGTCGGAGCGGTGGGCCTGTTGTTCGGCGGGCCGCTCGGCGCGGCGGTGGGCGTGCTGGCGGGTCACTACCTGATTGACCGCGACGCGGTGCCCGGCGACCCCGGTGTCGCCTTCACCATCGCGATGATCGCGCTCGCCGCCAAGATGGCCAAGGCCGATGGCGTGGTCAGCGACGAAGAGATTGCAGCCTTCGAGCGCGTCTTTCGCGTGCCGCCGGACGAAGAGGCCAGCGTGCGCCGCTTCTTCGATCTGGCGCGCCAGGACACCGCTGGATACGAATCCTATGCGGGCCAGATCGCGCGCCTCTATGCGGGCCAGCCGGCGCTCTTGGAAGACATTCTCGACGGGCTGTTCGAGATCGCCAAGGCGGACGGCGTGCTGCATCCGGGCGAGGACGAATTCCTGGCGCGCGTCGCCGACATCTTCGGCTTCGCGCCGGGCGAATACCGGCGCATCCGCGCCTCGCATTTCGAGCCCGATGCGGCCGATCCTTATGTCGTGCTCGGCGTCGGCTATGACGCGAGCGACGACGAGATCAAGCGCACCTATTACCGCCTGGTGCGCGAGAACCATCCCGACAGCCTGATGGCGCGCGGCGTGCCGGAGGAGTTCGTCCGGCTCGCCACAGACAAGCTCGCCGCCATCAACGGGGCGTATGAGAAGATTCTGGCCGAACGAACCGGGCATTGAACGGTCGTATTGGGCAGATGGGCTGAATCGATGCACAATGGCGGCCGGAGCGAACGCACAATGACTCTCCGTATCATCGAACGCCCATCGCCCAATCACGACGTGCGCGGCGCGCCTGTCGACATGCTGGTGCTGCACTACACCGGCATGAAGACGGCCGAGGAAGCGCTGGCGCGGCTGTGCGATCCGGCGGCCAAGGTGTCGGCCCATTACACCATCGACCGCGACGGCTCGGTTTACGCCCATGTGCCGGAGGAGCGCCGCGCCTGGCACGCCGGCGCCTCGCATTGGGCAGGCCGGGACGGCGTCAACGGCTGCTCCATCGGCATCGAGCTGGTCAATCCGGGGCACGAGTTCGGCTATGTTCCGTTTACGGACGAACAGATCGCCTCCCTGGTCGCGCTCGCGCAGGGCATCCTCAAGCGCCACACCATTGCGGCGCGCCACGTGTTGGGCCATTCCGACGTGGCGCCTTCGCGCAAGACCGATCCGGGTGAGCTGTTCCCCTGGAAGCATCTGGCCAAACACGGCATCGGTCTGTGGCCTGCCGCCCGAAGCGCGAAAGCGCCGGAGGGGGCGGACTTCGCCGCCGCTCTGGCCCGCTTCGGCTACGGCGTTCCGCCCGCGGTCGATGTCCCCCTTGAGGCCGTGATCGCCGCGTTCCAGCGCCACTTCCGCCCGTCATGCATCAATGGCGTGGCAGATGGCGAATGCGCGGCCATTCTAAAGGCCCTTCTCGCCGCGTAGTCTCCCTTGAAAGGGGGCGGCGCATGAAAACCATCGGCTTGCTCGGCGGCGTCAGCTGGGAATCCACCGCGATCTATTACCGGCTGATCAATCGCGCAGTGAACAAGCGGCTCGGCGGCTATCACTCCGCCAAGATCGTTCTATACTCCTACGACTTCTCCGACATGGAATTGCTGGCGCGCACCGCGCAATGGGAGGCGTTGGCCGGGCGATTGATCGACGGGGCGCAGCGTCTGCAGCGCGCGGGCGCCGACATGGTGGTGATGTGCGCCAATACGATGCATCACGAAGCCGAGGCGGTCGGGCGCGCGGTACCGCTGCCTTTACTGCACATCTGCGATTGCACAGCGGCGAAGATCAAGGCGGACGGGCTCAAGTGTGTCTCGCTTCTGGGCACGCGCTACACGATGGAAGAGGATTTCTACAAGGCACGGCTGAAGGCCAACGGGCTCGACGTCTTTGTGCCGGACGAGGCCGACCGCAAAACGGTGCACCGCGTGATTTTCGACGAACTGGTGCAGGGCCGCGTCGAGCCCGCTTCGCGTGCGGCCTATCGCGAACTCATCGCGCGGCAGGTGGAACGGGGCGCGGAGGGCATCGTGCTCGGCTGCACCGAAATCCCGATGCTGACCGGCCCCGAAGACAGCGCGGTTCCGCTGTTCGACACGACGGAACTTCACGCCCTTGCGGCGGTGGAGGCGGCGCTGGCATAATGGACGCGCGTCAGATGGCCGGATGGCCGCGGGGCTTCGCAAGAAGCGTCGAGGAAAGTCCGGGCTCCACGGAAGCACGGTGACGGATAACATCCGCCGGGGGCGACCCCAGGGAAAGCGCCACAGAAATGACACCGCCTAAGACCCTAAAGGTCCGGCAAGGTTGAAATGGTGCGGTAAGAGCGCACCGCGTCCTTGGCAACAAGGGTGGCACGGCAAGCCCCACCGGGAGCAAGACCAAATAGGGACGGCACGTAATCCGTTTCCGGATAGCCGTC
>Ga0182027_10000896_pt1 | contig 50494 bp, 51 predicted proteins | sample 712E1DmetaG_FD_121300 | JGI IMG/M metagenome (GOLD analysis project Ga0182027, IMG submission 121300) | Permafrost microbial communities from Stordalen Mire, Sweden - 712E1D metaG (Illumina Assembly) | ecosystem: Environmental > Terrestrial > Soil > Wetlands > Permafrost | place: Sweden...
ATATAATATCTACGATAAGACTGACGTGAAGAACCGCGTCGAGCTATCGCGACTATTTAACTGATAAACCCTGCCGCGCGCTCAAAATGTGAAGAACGGCATATACGCTATTTCCGAATACCGCGCTAATCATTCCTCATACTTAAAAGATTTCAAAATATTTTCCAAGAATCCACCCCTTAAGGAAGGTCGAAATGCCGAGCCGTCGAAGGATCGAAGTCTCTCTCATCGCCATGATACTGTCGGTCGCTACGGCCGTATCGGCTTTCGCGCAGACCACGGCGCCCGTCACGGGCCGCAAGACCCTGGCGCAGATTCCCTCGCCCCTCTCGCTCGAGGTCGTACCCTGCTTCGACTGCCGATTTCCGATTCGACATCGGATTTCGGGATGGGCGGAGGAGCCGACTTAGGCCTGAACTATGCGCTGCCTGGAACGCCGCTTACCCTCGACTTCGGCATAGACTATTCCTATTCGCCGGACAAGGCCTCAGACTCTCTGTCGATGGCGGCGGGTAGGCTGGGCGTCGGCCTGCAGTTGACTTTCGGACCTTCAGTCTCTGTATTCGCCAAGGCTCGAGGAGGCTACTACTACGCGGCGATGAACAACAACCTGGGCTCGAACGCGATGAACCCCTACGTAGGCGGACTCGCGGGCTTTCAATTCGCCCTCGCTCCGACCTTCAGGCTCATGGTCGGCGCCCAATACAAGTATTACCTAGGCCTCTGGCAGGGAGCGGGCGCGGTCCTGGGCGCGAGCATAGCCCTGGGCAATCTGGGCGGCAGCATGGATATTCCGACGATAGACCTCAAGCCGGCATTCCCCGTCTTCTATAAATACTACGACGACCATCCCATCGGAAAGCTTACGATAAAGAGCGGCCTCAAGGTCGCGGCGAGCGATCTCCAGGCGCGCGTCAACATCAAGCAGTTCATGGACGCGCCGAAGACGGAAAACCTGCCGGGGACTCTCGCGCCCGGCGCCTCGAGGGACATCGACCTCTACGCGCTGTTCACCGACAAAGTCCTCTCCCTCACCGAGGGAACGAAGGTCGCCGCGGAGATCACGATCTCCTACACCATCGACGGGCGGCGCTACGAAAGCGGAAGCGTAGAGACGATGAGCGTCATGGGCCGCAACGCGATGACATGGGACGACAACCGCAAGGCCGCGGCCTTCGTCGCGGCCAAGGATCCGCAAGTGCTGGGATTCTCGCGAGGGATCACGAGCTTCGTCAGGAGCAAGGAGGCACGGGCCATAAACGACAAGCTCGTGGCGGCCATGGCCCTTCACGAGGCCCTCGACCTCTACGGGCTCAACTACACGCCCAACCCCGTCACGCCCTATACCGAGGCCTCGAAGCGCACGGACGTCATCGACTTCCTTCAGTTCCCCATCGAGACCCTGAAGTATAGAGCAGGCGATTGCTCAGACATCTCGATACTCTACGCTTCCCTCCTCCAGGCGGCCGGGATCGACGCCGCCTTCATCACGGTGCCGGGCCATATTTTCGTCGCCGTGGACACGGGGATAGCGCCGGACAAGGCCGGCTCGGCCCTGCTGCCAGAGGGCATGTACATCGTGCGGAACGGTACGGCCTGGGTGCCCGTCGAGATCACGATGCGCCGAGCGGGATTCCTCAAGGCCTGGCAGCTCGGCGCGAAGGAGTGGACGGAGAACTCAGGCGCAGGGCAGGCCGGGTTCTGGCCCGTGAAGGAAGCGTGGGCCGCGTACGCTCCGGTCGGATTGCCCGGCGACGAGCCGGTCATCGCGCTTCCGGCCCTGGATCAAGTAGTCGCGCGCTATCAGGTTGAGGCCAGCAAGTACCTAAGCGAGGCTATCGGACCCCAGGTTGCGAGGCTGCAGGCCCAAACCGGGACGAGCGGCGCGACCGGCTTCGCGGCGATGAACTCCCTCGGCGTCCTCTACGCGAAAACCGGTCAGCCGGACAAGGCCTCCGAACTCTTCCGCAAAGTGCTCGCGTCGAAGAGTTACATGCCGGCCATCCTCAATATGGGAAATCTCCTCTTCACTCAGGGCGATTGGAAAGGCTCTCTGCAGTACTTCAACCAAGCGGCCGAGCTGGACCCCAAGAACGACCACGTCCTCCTCAGCCTCGCGAAGGCGAACCAGGAGCTTCAGAACTACGACGATGCCAAGAAGAATTACGACAGGCTAAAAGGCCTCAATCCCGGCCTGGCGGCGCAGTACGCCTACTTGGGCGGCGGCGGCGCGGATCAGGGCTCGCGAGCCACGGATGTCGCGACCGAGCGCAGCTCGGTGATCTGGGAGGACGACTAATGACCGGGAGGCCGATGATTATCGGGAAGAAAGCGCGCGCGCTCATGGCGACCGCGGCCCTTTCGCTTTGCCTTGCCCTAGCTTCCTTCGCCCAAGCCGCGAAGATCACCTATATCGAGGGCTCGCCCCAAGCCAAGACAAGCTCCGGATGGGCCGCGATGGCGATCGGCGACGCGCTCGCCGCCGACGCGGTCATCCGCCTGGCCGGTTCGAGCCTCGTCGAGCTGAAGACTGCCCGAGGCACGCTGACCCTGAGCCAGTCCGGGACCTACGACCTGAAGGATCTGCTCGCGACCAGCCAGCGCTTGGCATCGACCGGCGCGCTCAAGGCTTTGGCGGGCAAATTCTCGGGCCTGATGGGCGGTACGTCCGCGGCCAACCAAACGGCAGTCGCGGGAGTCCGCGGAGCGGACAAGAGCGAGGGCGATTCCGGCTACGTCGAGAGCGAGGCGCAGGTCCCCCTCGGCGAGGGAAAGTCCCTCATCGCGGCCCACGATTACGCGGGCGCGATCGCCAAGCTCGCGGAGGCCCGCGACTTGGCAGGGATCGACGAGCTTCCCGAGATACTCTTCACGCTCGGGCTAGCCCAATCCCTTCAGGGAGACGAGAGAGCCGCGATGGAATCCCTCGCCGACCTCAAGCCCGAGGGCGCCTCATGGGCCCCGGACTACTACCTCCTCGAGGCCGAGCTCCTCGTAGACGCCTTCGCCTACGACAAGGCTATAGCCCTGCTGCAAGGGGACGGCTCGGTCCTTACCCGCGACTCGAACCGCGCTACGGAAGCCTGGTTCCTCCTGGGCCTTGCCTATCAAGGCAAGGGGGACAATGCCTCTGCGAAGGAACAGTTATCGAAGGTAGTCGCAGCCGAGAGCGGCAGTGAGCTCGGAAAAGCGGCAGCAGCGTTGATTTCGACGCAACTATGAACATTACGCTAAGGAGAGACAGATGACGATGGTTGACTCAATTACCGGGACTATTCCATCGAGAAGATCGTCCGCGACCAAAAAAGCCGCAGTCTTTTCCGTCTTGGCCTTCGTCTTTGCCGGCTGTCAGAACACGATGCTTTTGAACGCCGTGCAGAAAAACGTCGCCGACGCCGCTGTCGCTCCCGCCCCTTCGCTAAAGGCGGTCGCGCCTCAGATCAGCGTAAGCTCGGGAACCTACCACAAGGACCAGAGCGTCACCATAAGCCCCGTCACCCCCGGCGCCTCGGTGTATTTCACGCTCGACGGCACGACGCCGACGAGCTCGTCCTCGCCCTTCGTGGTCGGGACCACGGACCCTATCGCTCTCGCGGGCTCCGTCTCTGCAAGCAAGGTCTTCACGGTCAAGGCCATCTCGACGAAGACCGGACTCACGGATTCGGACGTCGCCACGAGCCAGATCGTCATCAACTATCCAAAGCTCACCGTGATCGGCGACGGGAACTCGTCTTCGCCCAGTCCCAGCGCAACCCTGACCGCCGCGCCCGGCGCCGCTACAACGATCACCGACGGCACACCCACCGGCACCTATCAATTCAACGGCTGGACCGTTACCGCCGGGCAGCCCTCCTGGGCGATATTGGCTAACAGCAGCCTCGCGAGCACGACGGTGACGCTCACTGGAGATGGCGACGTCACTGTCACCTCCAATCACATCCTGCCAGGGATCGTATCCACGCCCCTTATCAGCCTCCCCACCGGGACCTACTCATCCGACAAAACGGTAACCCTCAGTGACTCGATCGTCGGCGCCACCATCTGGTATACGGTCGATGGCAGCGACCCGACTACGAGCGGCACGCGCCTGAGTTCGACTGCAAACGTGAATATATCTATCGACAACGATGGAACATCCATAAAGATTTGGGCCTACGCGACCAAGGCCGGTTGGACGGATTCGGATGCCGTCACATCGACGATAACTATCCAGTACCAACAAGTGGCCGACCCTGTCTTATCCTTGACGAGTAATACGTACTCGGCCAACCAATCGCTCACGATCTCGGATGCTACCCCTGGCGCCCAAATCTACTATACGACAAATGGAGATACTCCTACCACCGCTTCCACTCTCTATGCCGGGGCTATTTCCGTCCAGGGGAACAATACGAACGAGACTGTAAAGGCAATCGCCGTGCACTCTCAGATGATCGACTCGAATATGCTTTCGGTCACGATCTCGATCGTCTATCCCCAAGCCAGCGCGCCTACTTTCAACGTCGCCAGCGGCTATACGACCCCAAGCGCCTTCTATGTGACATTGTCATCGACCTCTCCGGGAACATCCTTCAAGTACTCCATCAACGGTGGAGCGAGCTGGACCACAGGTTCATCGACTGTGCATGTCATTTCCAGCGAGACCGTCCTCGCCATCACGACCGGAGGTTTGTTTAGCGATTCGAACCAGTCCACGGCGACTTATACCGTGATCACGGTGCCTGTGGTAACGGGCTCGAGTTCGAACAACGGTAGTACCGCAGTGAATTCAATGAGCTGGCCTGCGGTCACTGGGGCCACAAGCTACCCGATCACCAGAGACGGGGTAACGGTTCAAAACACAAGCGCGACTTCCTACACCGACAGCACAACATCATTATATGGATCCCAGCATAATTATACCGTGTCGGCATACTGCGCCAACGGCTCCACTTCGCCGCGCGGCTTGGCTCTGACATTCTACCAGCAAATACCCACTTCCATCTTTTCCGTGACAGGCGGCAGTACCATCGCCGAGGGTGCTTCGATTACCTTTAACGATACGTATGGCTCACTTACGTATAGATACACCAAAACGGCTGGGAGTACCGGGACAACGCCGACTTCTAGCTCGACGAGCGGCACGAGCTGCGCGTGGAGCCAGAGCCTGGGAAGTCCGTTCACGGTCGAGGTATACGCGACTCGCTCGGGCTACGCCGACAGCCAGGTGGCGACGGCGACGTACACCACCCAGCTACCATCCCCAACATGGGACGGAAAGGTCTACACGAGTTCGGGGACAGTGGACACGGCAGCGAACCCCGGATCCAGCCCTTACAATCTCAACGGCCGCCATATTATCGGCATGACCGCGGGTTCCTACACGCCAGCGGGCGTAATCTACTACTATACCAGCGGAGCGAGCGCGACAGCGCCGACACTATCTTCGTCCCATACGACGTCCCCTGGAACCTTGATTCAAGTGGCCACATCCGGTGCCTACGACTACTACGTGGAAGTCAGCGAATACGTTTCCGGTTGGGGCCTAAGCGATCCGCTAGTCTACGGATACACCAATGCGGGGGTTAATTGAATTGCCGCGTTGAAAGGTGCTTAGCCAGGAACCTAAAAAACGGGCATCTGTTTCAACTCGGTATGCGATTGCGTCAATGTATTCGAGTATCCACCGCCGCCGTCTTCGTGACCGGATCATACTTCACCGCGACCTGGCCGCCGGGCCGGTAGCGCGAGGGGTCGAGGCGCGGCACTAGGGCTGTCGCCTCGGCCTCGAAGCTCGGCGATCCGTCGGCGGGCCGTATCTCGAGGGTCAGCCTGATCTGGATGTTCCGGTTGATCGTCGCGCCGGTATCCCGAACTTCCTCGATGAGGCCGGTGCCCGGCTTTCCCGATTCCTCGAGCCTTCGCCTTTTAGAGGCGGGTCGGATCATAGAAAAGTAGAAGGGCAGGAAGAGGATGACCAAAAAGGCCAGGACCGATGCCGCGATCAGGATGAATAGGGAACTCATGTTATTTGGCGACCACCATGTCGTCCACCGCGGCCTTGATGCCGTCGTAGATGTCCGGATCGTCGAGGCTCGGGACGAGGAAGCCAAAAAAGAAGGTCTTGCCCTTGATCGCCGTATTGTCCAGGAGCCCGAAAAAACCGTCCATAGTGGTGCCGTCTTCCGAAGTGTACTTGCCGCGTCCGTAGCCGAATGCGAGCCCTTTGGGATTGCCAAGGGCGACGAACTTGAATCCCTTGACCCCGTAGGCCGCAGCTGCCTTCGCTACGACGCTCCGGTTTATGTCCCCGGCCGCGATGGTAACGTCGTATTTCTCGAACATCACCGAAGTTCCCGTGCTTTCGGACGTGGCCATCCAAGTGCCGGTGTCCACGGAAGTCTCCGCGTCGTCGGGCAGGATGAGCGCGACCTTTGCGTCCGGATACACTTGATTGGGCTTCGATGTCGACTGAGCCGAGGCTCCGAGCGCGAGGGCTGCCACGATCGCCACAACCGCTGCGATTCGCTTCATGATTCCTCCTGTGCAACATTTCGAATTTGTTATAACCTATAACATCTTCGCGCCCGATTCTACATTGTTTGCGCCGTGCGTCAAGGCGATAATTTAAAAACCCCGTATCCAATGCTCCCGGCCGTCAGCCCCTCCACCCGCCCGTCCCGAGCATCTCCCCGAGGGACTTGGGAAAGCCGCCGAGCTCCTCGAGGTCGGCGGCGGTGACGACCGACTCGCGTTGAGAGGCGAGCTCGCGGCTCGTGGAGCCGAGTCGCCTCAGGAGGCTGTAGATGACGAAGCCGAATATCTTGAGGCCGGCGCGGGGGTTGCGCTCGCAGTAGGCGAAGAGGCGGTCGCGGCTGACGGCGGCGACGAGGCAGGGCGAGCGGGCGATAGCGCTGGCGGTGCGCGGCAGATCCATGAAAATCGAGGCCTCGCCGAGGACATCGCCCTTGCGGACCTCGCTCACGCGCACGTCCTCGCCGCTCTGCCCGCGGACCGAGATGTCCACGGCGCCCTCGAGAAGGATGTGGAGGTCGGAACCGAGGGCGTCCTGCTCGACGAGGCGCTCGAGCGCGTCGTAGTCCCTCGGCTCGCAGATCTTGGCGAAGCGCTTGAGCTCGGAAGCGTTCAGGTTTTGGAGGATTATCGAGCCCTTAAGGGCGGCGATGAGCCGATCGTTGGGAATGGTCCTTGTTCTCAAGCCTTGTACCCCTGACTTTAGTTGCTATGGCTGCCCTTAACTTACCGCGACAAGCCACGTCCGGCAAAGGGTCGGAGCGCAAATTAAGGGCACTTTCACAATGACCTCAAGATGAATTACGATATGCAACCGGGAGAACGGCCATGAACAATCGCGAGAGACTAAAAGCGATCCTCAACTATGAGTCCTATGACCGTTTACCGGTCCTTCATTTCGGCTTCTGGACCGAAACCCTGGGAAAATGGGCTTCCGAGGGACATCTGGGAGCGGACGAGATCCGGGGCGTCGATGACGGGAACGACAAGGAAAACGCCATTTCGCGGCGACTCGGCTTTGATTTCAATTACTATACGACCTTTACCGATCGATCCGGCTTCTCCTCTCTATTCCCTGCCTTCGAGACGATCGTCCTCGAGGAATTCGCCGATGGATCTTATCATTACCGGAACGAAGACGGGGTGATCGAGCTTCGAAAGAAAGGCGTCGTATCGATACCGGGAGAGATAGGCCACTCGCTCGTCGATCGAGCTTCCTGGGAATCCCTATACCTGCCGCGCCTTCAATTCTCCGAAGACAGATTCGACGAAGGCATCCTGAGGCGCTTGGCCGGCGGATCCAAGGACAGAACGGAACCCCTCGGCCTGTACTGCAAGAGCCTCTTCGGCCAGATACGGAGCTGGATGGGTGTGGAGGGAATCAGCTACCTGCAGTACGACGACGAGGCCCTGTATCGCGAGATGATCGATACGGTCGGCGAGCTCAGCTTCCAGATCGTCCAAAGGCTTCTCGCGTCCGGCATCGAATTCGATTTTGCCCATTATTGGGAGGATATCTGCTTTAAAAACGGACCGCTTGTGTCGCCCGAGGTGTTCGCGAAGCTTGTGGGTCCGCACTACCGGAGGATAAACGACCTGTTGAACAGCCATGGCATCACGACGATATCCTTGGATTGCGACGGTTGCATCGACAAGCTGATCCCCGTCTGGCTCGAGAATGGCGTCAATACGATGTTTCCTATCGAGGTCGGAACCTGGGGCGGGAGCATAGGGCCGTGGAGGGGAAGCTACGGGAGGCGCATCCGCGGCGTGGGGGGCATGGACAAGAGAGTCCTGGCCTTGGACTACGCCGCCATCGACCTCGAGATCGAGCGCCTCAAGGCCCTCGTGGATCTCGGCGGCTTTATCCCTTGTCCCGATCACCGATTGCCCATCGACGCGGAATGGGACAACGTTTCATATTACTGCGACAGGATGCGGAAGGTTTTCGGCTAAACGTCCGAGCATTGGCGAGCGAGGCCCGAGTCGTGTAGAATGACGCCATGGAATACCTGAAGCGCACCACTACCTGCGGCGCCCTGCGCAAGGCCGATGCCGGCCAGAAAGTCGTACTCAACGGATGGGTGCATCGCAAGAGGGACCACGGTCCCATATCCTTCATCAATCTCAGGGATCGCTACGGCATCACCCAGGTAGTCGTCGAGGCCGAGGCCCCGAGCGAGCTCAAGGCCGCCGCCGCCGAGCTCAAGTTCGAGTACTGCGTCGCCATTCGGGGACGAGTCCGCGCCCGCCCCGACACGATGGTCAATAGGGACATGGACACGGGCGATATCGAAGTCGTCGCGGACTCGATCCAAATACTAAACCGCTGCGAGACCCTCCCCTTCATGATCGACGAAAAAAGCGACGCCAAGGAAGACCTCCGCCTCAAGTACCGCTACCTGGACCTGCGATCTTTCTCCATGCAGCGCAAGATCGAGCTGCGCCATAAGGTCGCCTTCGCCGTGCGCGAGTACTTGAGCGAAAAGGGCTTCTTCGAGATCGAGACGCCGACTTTTATCAAGTCGACCCCCGAAGGCGCTCGCGATTACCTCGTGCCTTCTCGGCTCTATCCCGGCAAGTTTTATGCCTTGCCCCAATCGCCCCAGCTGTATAAGCAGCTCCTCATGGTGAGCGGGATGGACAAGTACTTCCAGCTCGCGCGCTGTTACCGCGACGAAGACGCCCGCGGCGACAGGCAGCCCGAGTTCACTCAGATCGACATCGAGATGTCTTTCGTGAAGCGCGACGACATCCTCGAGCTCGTCGAGGCCATGTTCGGCCAGGTGTTCCAGAGGACCCTCGGCGTCGAGCTTCCGCCTAAATTCTGCCGGATCTCCTACGAGGATGCCATGGAGCTCTACGGGACCGACAAGCCCGACCTCCGCTTCGAAATGGAGATGAAGGATGTCTCGGCCTTCGCCAGACGATCCTCCTTCCAGGCCTTCAAGGACGCGCTGGATGAGAGCGAGGCGCGCAGGTTCAAGGACGCGCAAGGCGGCTTACGATCCCAAGACGGCGCGGTCAAGGCCCTCGTCGTGCATGGAAAATCCGATTATTCGCGCAAACAGATCGAGGAGCTCGAGGCGGCGGCCAAAGTCTATCGCGCCAAAGGCCTCGCCTGGATGAAAGTGAACGCCGACGGCCTGCTCGAGGGCGGGGTGTCGAAGTTTTTCGCGGGAGAAGGCTCCGGCGACTTGGCCGCCGAGCTCATCGCCTTTCTCGGGGCAAAGCCGGGCGACCTCATACTCATGGTAGCCGACTCGAAGCGCAAGATCGCGAATCAGTCTCTCGGCGCGGTCCGCTCGAAGCTCGGCAGGGACCTCGGCTACTGCGACCCTAAGGCCTTCAAGTTCGCGTGGATCCTCGACTTCCCCATGTTCGAGTACAACGAGGACGAGGGCAGATGGGAGGCCGCGCACCACATGTTCACGATGCCGCAGGAGAAGTACCACGCCACGCTCGAGTCCGACCCCGGCTCCGTGAAGGGCGACCTCTACGACCTCGTCCTCAACGGCTTCGAGCTGGCCTCGGGCTCGATCCGCATCCACGACGGCGAGCTGCAGAAGCGCGTCTTCAAGATCGTCGGCTTCGACGAGGAAGAGGGCATGCGCAAGTTCGGCTTCCTCACCGAGGCCTTCAAGTACGGCGCTCCGCCCCACGGCGGCATAGCCCCCGGCCTCGACCGCCTGGTAATGCTCATGGCCGGCGAGACCTCCATCAAGGAAGTGATAGCCTTCCCGAAAAACAGCTTCGCGGTGAACCCGATGGACGACTGCCCCAGCGAAGTCGACCAGAAACAGCTCGATGAGCTGCATCTTGCGATCGTAAAGAAGGCGGAGTGACAAACACCCGAAGACCGATTCGACGACGCCTCTCAGCTCGAGGATCCGCGGTCATCGCCTTCGCGATTGTCGCGCTCGCGGCTTCCGCCGAAGAGCTAAAACCGGCGGCGACGATCTGCGCGCCCTACTATGACGAACTGCAATCCAAGGGAAAGGTCCTGCGCACGAACGACAAAGGCAGTCCCTCGCTGCTGCCGATTGACGCGTCCGCGGATCGAATACGCGCCGCCATCGCGGCCGACAAACCGGGCATCCTCGTCGAAACGGTGTTCTTCCTACCTAGATCGGCCCCCGCCGAGCCGGCTGCTCGCAGAGGGGAACTGGCGCGCATCTACGGCCTCCTTCGATCCTTCTCGACCCTCGAGGGCATCCAGTATTTCTCGGTTTCCCATAATGCGATGCGCACCCTTTACGCCGAGTCCTATCGCATCGACGATCCGAAAACGAGGCTCCGCCTGCCCGATCCGCCCTCCCCGCTTCCTAGCGAGATCCCCGCCGAGGAGACCCTTTTCGCTTTCCAACGGGACCTGAGCTTCGGCGCGAATGTCTACAGCTATGTCTTCACCGGCAACCCCGGTTCCGTGATCGCGGAGATAAGCAACCTGACCCGCATGAGCGTCGGGATCATTCCCCTCGTGGCGCCGAAGGCGCTCAAGATGAGGCTTTTCGTGATGCCCGCGTCGGACGGCATCGTCTTCTACACCGAGAGCGATTCATCGTCGCCCGGTCCTTTCAGGTCGAGGCTCGAGGGATCCTTCGCCAATCGAGCGGCGGCCCTCTTCGCGTGGTTCTCGGCGAAGTCGGCGTATTTCCTCCCTCGCTGATTCGCGGACGGGTCCATGCCTCGCGGCTCGCTTTGCAGTCCTCACATTATGCGATAATGCCGAAAAGGCCAAAGCAAAGGCGGATTGACTTGCGCGGATTTGATCAGTAGTGTATTAGGACATTAATACACAAAGGAGAAACGATGATCGAGATCCGATCCCTGACTTTCGGATACGGACGGTCGCCCCTCTTCGACTCCCTGGACCTCCGCCTCGAGGGCGGCCGCGCATACGGCCTGCTCGGCCTCAACGGCGCGGGAAAAACGAGCCTGCTCAAGCTCTTGGCCGGAGCGCTGATCCCCCTTTCCGGGAAGGCCGAAGTCTTCGGCCGCGTTCCTGCGAAGCGCGAGGCCGCTCATCTCGCCGATGTCGCCTTCGTACCGGAGGATCCCTGGCTCCCCTCGATCCCGCCCTCGGCCTGGCTGGCGCGATATGCGATCTTCCGGCCCGCCTTCGACCGCGAGCGCTTCGACGAACTGCGTCGAGAGTTCGTCATCGGCGAGCAGAAGGCTCTCTCCAAGCTGTCCTACGGCCAGCGCAAGAAATTCGCCCTCGCCGCCGCCTTGGCCAGCGGCGCGCGTACGATACTCCTCGACGAGCCGACGAACGGCCTGGACATACCCTCCAAAATGCAGTTCCGAAAGGCTCTCGTCTCCGCCCTGTCCGAGGACAGGGTGATCGTAGTCTCGACGCACCAGGTGCGCGACCTCGAAAGCCTAATCGATCCGATCCTGATCCTCGACAAGGGAAGGCTCGCCATCGAGCTCGATGCCGAGGAGCTCTCGACTACCCTCGCCTCGGCCCATGTATCCAGCTTGGAAGGAATGCAGGTAGTGTATGCCGAGCGCGACGCCCTCGGATGGAGCGCCCTCGTCGCGCGCCGCGGCGGCGACGGATTTTCGCCTGCCGCGGCCGTATCCTCGGCGGCCGTATCCTCGGCGGCCGTATCCTCGGCGGCCGTATCCTCGGCGGCCGTATCCTCGGCGGATCTCGAGCTTGTGTTCAACGCCGCCTTGGCCGAACCCTCGCGCCTCGCCGCCGCGGTCGCAGGCGGCGAGCTCGCGCCCTACGTCCCCGCCGCCGACATGGAAGGGAAGGAATAATCATGGAAGCCCAATCGCTGGATCGGCGCTTTAGCCTAGTCCGAGTCGCCCGCCTGCTTCGCAATCGCGTCCTCGACGAGGCGTCCACGATAGGCATAGGCGCGGCTATCGTCCTCGCCTGCAATCTATTGAGCCTCCTCGTCTCGCATCGGGCTTTTTACAACTCCCAGGGCATCGGCCCGAGCCCGTGGATCGTCACTATCGTCCTTGGAGGCCTGCTCCTCGCGGGAGGGTCCCTCAAAGCCATGCACGACGGCAAGTCGGGGACAGAATGGCTGCTCCTCCCGGCGACGCCCCTCGAAAAATACGCGGCAGCCCTCGCGGACAGCATTCTCTTCTTCCCCCTCGCCGCCGCGATCGGCGCCATAGCCATGTCCGCCCTACTCGCCCTGCTCGAACGCGCGGCCGGAGGCCCCGGGGACCGGGTCTGGGCGCCTTTCGACGCGAGGGCCCTCGTCGCCTGGGCCGACTATGCCGTCGCCGCCCTCGTTCTTCTTGCCGGCTCGGCCGCTTTCCGCAAAGCCGCCCTGCTGAAGACGGCCGCCATATTCGTCGCCTTCGGGATCGCTTTCCTCGGCCTCTCCGCCCTCGGGCTTTTGGCCTTTTTCGGGAAGCATGGCGGCTCGGCATCCCAGCTCCGCTTTTTCAGCGGCTGGCTCCACATCGAAGGGGCCGGCGGCAATCTTTCGGAAAGGGCTCAAAAGGCCCTCGCCGTCGGTTTTAAAATAGCGCGTTATGCGATTCTACCAATCTTCGCGATCCTCTTCGGCGCCGCCCGCGTCGCCGAAAAGGAGGCGCGCGATGAGGTTCAGTAGCGAGAAGCCGATCTTCGCGCAGATCGCCGAGCTCCTGACCGGACAGGTGCTGGACGGCAAGCTGGGCCCCGGTCAGCGCATGCCCTCGGCGCGCGAGCTCGCCGCTTCGCTCGAGGTCAACCCCAACACCGCGGCGCGCGCCTTGCAGGAGCTCGCCGATTCGGGCCTCGCGCGATGCGAACGCGGGACCGGCTATTTCGTGGCCGACAAGGGCCCGGCCCTCGCGAAGGCGGACAGGAAGAAGCGCTTCTTCGGCGAGGACCTGCCCCGCCTCTTCAAACGCATGGACGAGCTCGGCATAGAGCCTTCGGAGATACTGGATCGGTTCGCCGCCCGGAGCGGGAGCAAAGGAGTCAGGTCATGAAAGCCAGCGGCAAGATACTTATCGCCTTCGGCGCCCTCAGCCTAGCGTTGCTCGCCATAGCCCTCGCAGTCATAGCTTGGGTATGAAATCCTGCCTGGCCGCCGCCGTTCAGGCCCCGGAAGCGACATCGTCGCGGCCTTCAGCGTAAAGCGCCGCGGACTGTGCTTCGCTTACTGTATGACCGCGAAGTCCGACAGCCACACTTCCGTCACTTTGCCGAGGGATAGCCGCGCGTTGAAGGCGTCGCGCAGGGCGGCTTTGAGCGCGCCCTCGAAGGCTGGGGCGAGATCGGCCGCTTTCTTGGCCGAAAGCACGGAGACGGCGGCGGCCCTGAGCACAGGCGCCTTTCGGCCTAGCTCCTCCGCGAAGGGTCTGTCGCCCGAGTCGAAGGGGAAGGCGATCGTGGCCACCACGACCGCGGACTTCGGATCGGCGCTTCTGGCTCTAACCGTGCCTATGCCCGTATAAGAAGCGCTTCCTTTGAGCTCGGCGGCGACCTGGGCGCTCTCGGCCTCACGCTCGAGTTTTTTTTGCCGCGTGCCGGCGGCGAGGCTATAAACGCTTCCCACGGCCAGGACTATGGCCAGGATGGCCGCCGTGACGGCCAGGACCTTTACCGAAGTCGCGCCGCGGTTCGCGGCGCTGCCGCCGCGTTCACTCTTGCTTCGAAGCTCGACATCGTCATCGGACCATAATGCCATGCTCGCATCCTACCCCAGCGCAGTGGCCAGAGCAAGCGAGAGAAAAAGCCCGGACAGGGATCGATGTTTCTATAAGTAATTACATTACAGCGAATTAGGATGTTTCTTCTTGCATGTGACCGAAGCCGAGAGTTACACTTGGCAAGGATACCGGAGGCCTGGATGGAGTTTCCCTTTGCCGAACCCTATAGGATTAAAACGATCGAGGTGATAAAGCGCATCAACCGCGAAGAGCGCGAGCGCATCATAGCCGAGGCAAAATACAATCTCTTCAATATAAAGGCCGAGGCGGTCTACATCGACTTCCTCACCGATTCAGGCACCGGCGCCATGTCCTCCGCCCAGTGGGCCGAAATGATGCTCGGCGACGAGAGCTACGCCGGCGCCACCTCGTATTACAAGCTTAAGAACGCTGTGCGCGAGATACTCGGCTTCGACTATTTCCTGCCGACTCATCAAGGCCGAGCCGCGGAGAACGTCCTCTTCTCGACCCTCATCGGCGTCGGGTCGGAGGGCGCGGGTAAGGTAGTGCCGGGCAACGCGCACTTCGACACGACCAAGGGCCATATCGAGTTCAGGCGGGCGACAGCCTCCGATTGCACGACCGCGGAAGCCCTCGACCCCGCTACTGACTATCCTTTTAAGGGAAATGTAGATCTCGAAAAGCTCGAGTCGGTTCTTAAAGGACGAGCGCGCGGCGAAGTTCCCCTCTGCATGCTCACGGTCACCTGCAATTCATCGGGCGGACAGCCCGTGTCCATGGCCAACGTCCGCGCTGTTTCAGGCCTCTGCCGAAAGTACGCAGTGCCCCTCTTCATCGATGCGGCGCGCTTCGCCGAGAACTCCTTCTTCATAAAGAAGCGCGAGAAGGGCTATGCGGACAAGGGCATCAGAGAGATCGCTCTTGAAATGTTCTCCTATGCCGACGGCTGTACGATGTCGAGCAAGAAAGACGGCCTGGTGAACATCGGCGGGCTGCTTTGCTTCCGCGACGAGGCCCTTATGCGCGAGGCCATGCCCTTCAACATCATGTACGAGGGTTTTAACACCTATGGTGGAATGGCCGGCAGGGACTTAGGCGCCCTCTCGGTGGGCCTGCGCGAGGCGACCGAGCTCGACTACCTCGAGGCGAGGATAGGGCAGGTGGCGCATCTAGGCCTCCGTCTCGAGGCCTGCGGCGTCCCGGTCTTGCGGCCTTACGGGGGCCACGCCATCTTCGTGGACGCCGGCGCCTTTCTTCCCCTCGTTCCGCGGAAGGAGTTCGTCGCCCAGACCCTCGCCGTAGAGGCCTATATCGAAGGAGGCCTGCGCGGCGTCGAGATAGGCGCAATACTCGCCGACCGCGATCCATCCACCAGGGAGAACCGATTCCCGAGCCTCGAGCTCCTGCGCCTCGCGGTGCCGCGCCGCGCCTACACGAACGACCACATGAACTATGCCGCGGCCGTTCTCGGCTCGGTCTACGAACGGCGCGATCGCATACGGCGCGGCTACCGAATAACGAGCGAGGCGCCGATCATGAGGCACTTTACGGTGGAGTTGGAGAGGGCGGATCGCTGAGCGTTTGCAGCTTTTCTCTACTAGAGGGACAAGGAGTATACACCCCTATTCCGAGAGCGCAAGGGGCTCTCGCCCCTAGGACTTGATCCTTCGTAGCTTTTCTCCTATACTGCAAATAAGACCAAGGTTTTTCCATCATATAGCGAAAAACCGCAGAGCTTTCAACGAAAGCCCGTGCTTTCGACCCCCTGGAGACTGATATGGCTATCGACATCCACACGATGCGCAACATCGGCATCAGCGCGCACATCGATTCCGGCAAAACTACGCTGTCCGAGCGTATCCTCTTTTATTGCAATAAGATCCACGCAATCCACGAAGTCCATGGCAAGGACGCGGTAGGCGCGACGATGGATTCGATGGACCTCGAGCGCGAGCGCGGGATCACGATCCAATCTGCGGCGACAAACGTCCAGTGGAAAGACTTCGACATCAACCTCATCGACACTCCTGGCCACGTCGACTTCACGATCGAAGTCGAGCGATCCTTGCGCGTTCTCGACGGCGCCATCCTCGTGCTCTGCGCGGTGGCCGGCGTCCAGTCCCAGTCGATCACGGTCGATCGCCAGCTCAAGCGCTACCATGTACCCAGGCTCGCCTTTATAAATAAGTGCGACCGCACGGGCGCCAATCCTTTCAAAGTCAAGGCCCAGCTCGCCGAGAAGCTCGGCCTAAATCCCGTATTCCTCACCATCCCCATCGGCCTCGAGGACAAGCTTGAGGGCATAGTGGACCTCATCGACATGAAGGCTGTCTATTTCGACGGGGACAATGGCGAGGACCTGCGCTACGCCGAGATCCCCGCCCATCTCGTGCCTGACGCCGAGAAGTACCGCGAGGAGCTCCTCGAGTCCGCCTCGATGTACGACGACGAGCTCATGGAGGCCGTGCTCGAAGGCACAGCCACCAACGAGCAGGTCATCCGCGGCCTGCGCAAGGGCTGCGTCGCCGAGCAGGTCGTGCCCGTGTTCGTGGGCTCGGCCTACAAGAACAAGGGCGTGCAGGTCCTTCTCGACGGCGTCACCCGCTACCTCCCCGACCCCACCGAGGTCGTGAACATAGCCCTCGACCTGGACAACAACGAGCAGGAGGTCGTCCTCAAGGCCGACCCCGCCGAGAAGACCGTCGCCCTCGGCTTCAAACTCGAGGACGGCCAATACGGCCAGCTCACCTACGTTCGCATCTATCAGGGAGATATTAAAAAGGGCACCGAACTCTTCAACACGCGCTCGCACAGGAAGTTCAAGGTCGGTCGCCTCGTGCGCATGCACGCCAACGCCATGGAAGACATCGCCGAGGGCTACAACGGCGACATCGTCGCCCTCTTCGGCGTCGAATGCGCTTCGGGCGACACCTTCTGCGACCCCTCGCTCAATTACGCGCTGACCTCGATGTTCGTTCCCGAGCCCGTCATCTCCCTCTCCATCGAGCCCAAGGACCAGAAGTCCTCCGACCAGATGGGCAAGGCGCTGAACAGGTTCACCAAGGAAGACCCGACCTTCAGGGTGCACATCGACAGCGAGTCCAACCAGACCATCATCCGCGGCATGGGCGAGCTCCACCTCGAGGTTTATATCGAGCGCATGAAGCGCGAGTACAAGTGCGAGGTGACGACGGGCATGCCCCAGGTCGCCTATCGCGAGGCCATCACCCAGCGCGCCGACTTCAACTACACGCACAAGAAACAGACGGGCGGCTCGGGCCAGTACGGCCGCGTCGCCGGCTTCATGGAGCCCTCGGAAGAGAAGAACTACGAGTTCGTCAATTCGATCAAGGGCGGTTCCATACCGAACGAATTTATCCCTAGCTGCGACAAGGGCTTTAAGGAAGCCATAAAGAGGGGCTCCCTCATCGGCTTACCCATCGTCAACACCAAGATGACGATTAACGACGGCGCCTCCCACCCCGTCGATTCCTCGGATATCGCCTTCCATCTAGCCGCGATCGGTGCCTTCCGCGAGGCCTACGAAAAAGCCAAGCCCGTGATCCTCGAGCCCATCATGAAGGTCGAGGTCGAGGGTCCCAACGAGTTCCAGGGAAACATCTTCGCCTCGATAAACCAGAGGCGAGGCATGATCTCCTCCTCCAGCGAAGACGGTCTCTTCTGTAAGGTCGAAGCCGAAGTGCCGCTCTCCGAGATGTTCGGCTACTCCACCGTCATCCGCTCCCTCAGCCAGGGCAAAGCGGAGTTCACGATGGAATTCCTGAAGTACGGCAAGGTGCCCGTGAGCGTCTCCGAGCAGCTGCGCAAGGAATACCTGGAGAAACGCAAGGCTGAGCAGGGTCGTTGATGCTTTTTGCCCTGGCGGGCGTTTGGGTCTATAATTATCATCACAAGGAGTCAATATGGTAAAAGAGGAGCTTATCGCCAAGAGTCCCGTTCGCCTCCTTGAGAAGTCCATCGAGGGCGGCCTCAAGGCGGGCAATATCGGAGTGATCGCGAGCCGTAAAGGCATAGGCAAGACGAGCGTCCTGGTGCAGCTCGCCCTCGACAAGCTCCTTCAGGGCGAGAAGGTCATCCACGTCTCTTTCACCGCCCACACTAGCTACGTCATCTCCTGGTACGAGAACATCTTCTCCGAAGTAGCGCGTCGAAGAAACCTCGAAAAGCTCGGCGACGTCAAGGATTCCCTGGTCAAGAATCGCGTCATCATGAACTTCGCCCAAGAAGCGGTCAGCATCGACCAGATCATCCACTCCCTGCGCGCGATGATCAATGAAGGCGGTTTCAAGGCGAACACCCTCATCGTCGATGGCTACGATTTCACGAAGTCCTCGGGCGACCGCCTCGCCAAGGTCAAGGCCTTCGCCGTCGAGGCCGGCCTCGAGGTCTGGTATTCCGCCACGCTCGCCGGCGAGGAGCCCTTGCTGGACAAGAACAACGTCCCCGTCCTGCTGCATGACTGTCTCGACTCGATCTCCGTCCTCATACTCCTCGAGCCCAAGGCCGAGTACATTCATTTCACGGTGGTCAAGGATCATAACCGGATGAACCCCCAGGATCTCAAGCTAAAGCTCGACGCGAAGACGCTATTGATTGCTGAGACGTGAGCGGGACCGCATGGCATTCTACGACCTGTCACGAGATGAGCTTTCCGAATACAAGCCCGAACGCCGCGAGGAGAAGGATTTCGACGCGTTTTGGGCATCGACCCTCGCGGATGCCGCGGCCAAGCCCCTTGACGCCCGATTCGTCCCGGTTGGAGGACTCGATGCGCTCGAGGCATTCGATGTCTCCTTCGCGGGCTTCGGCGGCCACCGCGTCGCGGGATGGCTTATCCTGCCCGCGGCGGCCCTGCGCCCTTCACTGCCCGCTTCCCGCAACGGGCGCCTGCCTTGCGTGGTCGAGTTCCTCGGCTACGGCGGGGGCCGCTCCTTCCCCTGGGACTGGCTCTTCTGGGCCTCTGCGGGTTATGCGAACTTCGTTATGGACAGCCGCGGCCAGGGTGCGAGCTGGTCGCCCGGCGACACGAGCGACGAAGGTCCCTCAGGCCCGTCCATCCCCGGCTTCATGACGCGGGGCATCGAGTCGCCGGAGACCTACTACTACCGCCGCATCATGACCGATACCGTCCGGGCGGTGGAAGCCGCGGCCTCCCACCCCGCCGTAGACGGCGCGCGAATGGCCGTTACGGGCGGCTCGCAGGGCGGCGGCCTTTCGATCGCGGCGGCGGCCCTCTCTACGCGCGTCGCCTTCCTCATGCCCGAAGTGCCCTTCCTCTGCCATTACCGCCGCGCCACCGAGATAACGGACGCCGATCCTTACGGCGAGATCGCCCGCTACCTTCACACCCACCGCGACGCCGAGGAGAGGACATTCCGCACCCTGTCCTATTTCGACGGCGTCAACTTCGCCGCTAGGACGCAAGTCCCCGCGCTCTACTCGGTCGGCCTCATGGACACGATCTGCCCGCCCTCCACGGTCTACGCAGCCTACAACGCTCACGCCGGCCCCAAGGAAATCAAGGTCTATCCCTACAACAACCACGAGGGCGGCGGCACTTACCACGCCCGCGAGAAGCTGGCCTTCGCGCGAAAGCACTTCGCGGAGCCCTAATCGGAGGATGAGCGGGGCAAGACACCTTTTCGAAAGGTTTCCCGCCCCGCGCCCCTCCCTTCCAAACGAAAGACACGCTTGACATTATATTTCTATATGGTATTATATTATATAATATCTTTTCAGGAGATGGCGATGAACAAAAAGGAACTCGAAGAGCTCGCCCGCGACATCATGGGGAGAGCCGATATGCTCGCCCTTGCCACGATGGGCGATGATCCCTATCCCCACGTTCGGGCCCTCTTCAACTTGAGGAACGCCGGTCGCTTCCCCAGCCTTTCCGCCTTCCATGACGACAAGGGCCTCTCGGTTTTCTTGAGCACCAATGCCTCGTCCATTAAGCTCCGCGAAATCGGCGCGGAGCCCTGGGTCAGCGTCTACTATATGATCCCCGCGGAGTTCAAGGGCATTTGCGTGAGCGGCAGGGCCGTCGCCGATCCGGAGGCCCGCGCCGCCCTTTGGGTCGAAGGCTGGGAGATGTACTACCCGAAGGGGAAAGAGGATCCGGACTACGCGGTCCTCCGGGTCGATCCGGTTCGGGCGCGCGGCTGGAGCGACTTCGCGGCCTTCGATGTCGAGCTATAAATGGCTTCAGGCCAACGCATGAGCTCGCCCGGGAAACAGCTCTCCGAGGGCGGTTACCTCGTCGCAAAGGCGCACCAGATAGGGGGTCGCGTTTTCGCCAAGCTGCTCAGGGAAAAGGGAGGGGCCGAGATCAACCCGGCCCAGGGACGTATCCTCTTCGCGCTGTGGAAGGACCAAGGCATGAGCATCACACAGCTGTCCAAGGAAACCGCCCTCGAGCCTTCGACGCTCACTAGCATGCTCGACAGACTAGAGGCCGCCGGCCTCGCGCGGCGCGCGCCCTCGCCTGCGGACCGCAGGGCCATTGTCGTCGAATGCACCGAGGCCGGGCGCGCCCTCGAAAAAAAGCATTCCGCCCTATCCAAGAAGATGACGGCGATCTACTACGAAGGCATGGACGCCTCCGAGATCGAAGCCTTCGAGAACGCGTTGCGAAAGATCATCGCCAATCTAGTCGCGGCTGAATGAGGGCGATGAGGACAGCTTGAACTTTACTATTTCCCAGGATATCCGCCAGATATGTCATGTGTCGCCGCGATGCGCAAGCCGGGCCTTGCTAGAAAGCCTCTCCGCGCTCTCGATGAGGTCCTTGAAGAATATATCAAGCGAAGAGAATCCCATTCCCCGCAACACATACGATATGCAACCGAGGTGGCGCGAGGCTATCGCTTTCGCATACGCGTAGCCATTCGCGCAATCGAAGCAGGACCAGAGCACCTGCAGGGCATAATAGTATACCCTCGGTATCCTGTCGTGTAGGAACCTCAGTTGCTCGTCGAGCTCGGCGAAATTGTAAGCCTTCCCGTAAAGCTGTTCGATACTCTTCGATACGTAGTCCATCGATGCCGCATAGGCTTTGTTCTTCCTTACCGCTTTCTCGCTCACGGGGAGGCCTCGCGCGACCAGGTCACAGAGCTCGCTCATGAAGGTTTCCGCGTCGTATCGGAAGTTTTCAGAAAGGAACCCGACCACGGCAAGCTCTGCCAGCCGGTCGGTTGCCGCGAGATAGTCCCTTTTGAGCTCGTCGAAATCGACGGATTTATCGCGCTCGGGCCGGCTGTCGGGATGGTACTTCTTGATGAACTGCCGGTAGAGCGAGCGGAGCTCCTCCTTCGTGCGGATCTTCCCCGTATCGATGAGGTCTAGAAAGAAGTTCAAAGCTTTCCCGCCTGGGCCTCGGTCATCTCGCCGCCCGTACTGTCAGCTTTTTTCCGCCGGGCGCCGGCGTATCAAGACGAATGCGGCCGGGATGACGAGAGCGGCGCCGACCGATACTAGAAGGACCTCTGTCCGCCCTACGTGGATCCGCGCCTCGACCGCCTTGTCTTCGAAGACCATTCGGGTGGCGGTGAAGGAGATGGCCGCGGCGCCGACGTAGACTAGCCATCGCGCCTTGTCTATTAGGCTCGAGATGAGGCCTCCTGCGATCATTAGGAGGGGCATGCTGATGAGGAGACCGGCAATGAGGAGAAAGACCGAGCCGTGCGCCGAACCGGCCACAGCGATGACGTTATCGAGACTCATCATGAAATCGGCCGCGACGATGAAAAATATTGCCTGCCTAAAGCCATGGTCCCCCGTGGAACCGACCTTCTTCGAACCGGGCTGCTCTGCGCTCGCGGCCTCGGGCTTCAATAACCTGTACACAACCCAAACGAGGACGAGGCCGCCGGCTGCGGAGAGATATGGTACCAGCATAAGGAAGGTCGCGGCCGATGTCAGAGCTATTCGTAGGACGATCGCGAGAGCGCCGCCGATAACGATGGTCAGTTTCCTGCGTTCACGCGGCAAGGTCGCCGCCGCCATGCCTATGACGATGGCGTTGTCGCCGCTCAGGGCGATGTCTATGACCGTGATGTTGAGGAAACGGAGAACCTGATCCCAGAATCCCGCGTCGGTCATCGTCGAACCCTTTTGCTCAATCCATAATGCCGGGAATGCCGAAGAAAGAACGCGCGTTGCGGTAAGATATATCCATTATTATGCCGCCTAACGCGGTAAAATCGGCGGGAGCTTCGCCGCGCTCGACCCAAGCGCCGACTAGGCGGCACAGAATGCGGCGGAAATACTCGTGCCTTGGGAAGGAGAGGAAGCTACGCGAGTCGGTAAGCATGCCGACGAAGCGCGACAGCAGGCCGAGGTTCGAGAGCGCGCGGAGCTGAAGCTCTATGCCGTCGATATGGTCGTTAAACCACCATGCCGATCCGAGCTGCATCTTCCCTGGAATCGATCCGTCCTGGAAACAGCCCATTACGCTCGCCATGACCTCATAGTCGTTGGGATTAAGCGAGTACAGCATCGTTTTAGGGAGGAGCCCATCCCTTTCGAGGGCGTCGAGAAAGATTGCCAGGGACTTCCCGCGCACTGGGTCGTTGGCCGAGTCGTAGCCCGTATCCGGTCCGAGAGCGGCGAACATCCTCGAGTTTAAGTTGCGCATCGAGGCGAGATGGAGCTGCATAGTCCACCCTCGCTTGGCGTCCATTCGACCCACCACGAGGAGCAGAGCCGTCTTGAGCTCCTCGGCCTCTTCGGGTAAAAGCCCCTTCCCCGAGAAAACGCGGGAGAAAAGCTCTTCGGCGCGGCTATCCGGTATCGGCCTGCCCGGAACCTGGACGAGGGCGTGGTCGGAAAGCCTACAGCCCATCTCATGGAAAAAGGCGTGCCTTTTCTCGAGCGCTTCGACGAGTGTCCTGAAGGAACGCACTTCCAGCGCGGACGAGGCGCCAAGCTTCGGGAGGTACTCCTTCCAGGCATCCGGGGACTCTATCCCCATGGCCTTGTCGGGCCGGAAGGCGGGCGCCATGACGGGCTCGTCGGCTGCCGCCGCGGCGCTCGCGCGATATGCGGCATAGGCGGCGTGGTGCTCAAGCGAGTCTGCGGGATCGTCGGTCGTGCAGACCGCCTTTACGCGCATCCTGCGGAGGAGAGCGCGCGCGCCGAAGTCTGGCCCGGCTATTCTCTCGTTGCAAGCCTCCCAGATGGACTCGGCGGAAACTTCGCTCAACGTTTCCTTTATGCCGAAGTAGCGCCTTAGCTCGAGGTGAGTCCAATGGTAGAGGGGGTTTCCTACGAGGGCGGGCACGGTCTTCGCCCAGGCGAGGAAGCTGCGGTAGTCGGGCGGGTGGCCCGTCACGTCCTCCTCGCTCACGCCGTTGGCTCTCATCGCGCGCCACTTGTAGTGGTCGCCGCCGAGCCAGGCTTGCGCGATATTCGGGAAGCGCGCGTCGGACGCGATGTCCGCCGGCGGCAAATGGCAATGGTAGTCGATGATGGGCATTCCCTCGGCGTAATCGTGGAAGAGACGCCTTGAGCTCCTGTCAGGCAGCAGGAAATCCTCGTCCATGAATTTTTTCATCGGGCGAGCCAACCTCCATCGACTGCCAGCGTATAGCCGGTCACGTAATCGGATGCGGGAGAGGACAGGAATACCACGGCGCCCGCGACGTCCTCGCCCGTGCCCCACCTACCGGCAGGAATACGAGCGAGTATATCCTCGGAACGCTTCTCGTCGGCCCGTAAGGGCGCGGTGTTGTCCGTCGCCATGTAGCCGGGCGCGATCGCGTTGACCTGAATATTATGCTTTGCCCATTCGTTGGCCATCAACATCGTGATGCCCTTGACGCCGCTTTTGGACGCGGTATACGAGGGCACGCGGATCCCTCCCTGGAAGGAGAGCATCGACGCGATATTGACGATCTTTCCGCCCCGACCCTTATCGATCATCACCTTGGCGACCGCTTGGGAGAGGAAGAATACGGTCTTTAGATTGATGTCCATGACATCGTCCCACTCTTTCTCGGTGAAGGCGACGGCGTCGTTGCGCAATATGATTCCCGCGTTGTTCACGAGGATGTCGATGCGCCCGAACTCCTTTAGCGCGGTCGCGATGATGCCGGGGATGGGCTCGAGGGTCATGAGGTTAGCCTTGAGGTGGACGTAGCGCCTGCCGGCGGCCTTGACCGCCGCGGCCGTATCGGCCGCGGCCGCGGCGTCGGCATAAGTGACGCCGAGAATATCCGCCCCCGCCTGGGCGAGGGCGGTCGCGTAGCCCTTGCCGAGGCCCCGCTCCGAGCCAGTGACTATTGCGAGCTTGCCATCAAGCTTGAAGGAATCGAGTATACCAGCCATGATTGTTCTCCTCTTTAACGGATATCGGAAGGGGCGAGATTGTCCATGTCGTCGAAGTTCTGGTTCTCGCCGGCCATGCCCCAGATGAAAGTGTAGGCGCCCGTGCTCACGCCCGAGTGGATGGACCACGAGGGTGAAATTACCGCCTGCTCATTGGCCATCACTATGTGCCTCGTCTCGTCGGGCCTGCCGTGGAGATGGAAGACGCGCGTGGCTTCGGCCATATTGAAGTAGAAGTAGACTTCCATGCGCCGCTCGTGGGTGTGGGGAGGCCAGGTGTTCCAGACGCTGCCCGGCTCGAGGACGGTCATGCCCATCACGAGCTGGCAGCTCTTGCAGACCGCCGGATGGACATATTGATAGATAGTGCGCACGTTGCACGATTCCGGCGATCCGAGCTTGCGCGGGTTGGCCTTGGAGAATTCGATCTTGGCCGCGGGGTAGGACTGGTGGGCGGGACAGCTCAGCATGTAGAACTTGGCCGGGTCCGATGGATCGGCGTTCTCGAAGCCGACGCTCGCCGTCCCCATCCCGACGTAGAGGCCGTCCCCCTTCGCGAGATCGATCGTCTTGCCATCCAGGATCGCCCGGCCAGAACCGCCGATATTTATGACGCCGAGCTCGCGGCGGTCGAGGAAACGCTCGGTCCCCAGCTCTTTGCCCCCGACAAGCTCGAGGCGGGAGCCCTTGGGCATGGCGCCTCCGAAGATAACTCTATCGACGTGGGTATAGGTCAATTTAAGCTCGCCAGCCGAGAATACTCTCTCGACGAGGAAGTGCCTCCTAAGGTCGGCGGTATCGTATCGCCTAACGTCTTCGGGATGGTTGCCGTATCGCATATCCAGGTTCATATCATTGCTCCTTCTTGAGAAAGTCTTCGCGCTGGGGCGAGAAGGCATCGAGGAGCCGGCCTTCGGCGACACAGACAGTGCCGTGGCGGACTCCACCGGGAACGAATACGCTATCTCCGGGTTTCAAAATACCCGTCTCAGCGCCGACCGAAAAGCGGAACGCGCCCGCGAGGCAGTAGGTCGCCTGATCGTGGGGATGTTCGTGCTCCGTCCCCGCTGCGCCAGCGGCGAAGGATACCTCCACGATCATCAGCTTGCCGCCTCGGGCGCGAACCTTACGCGTAACCTTGCCGGGTTCTATCGTGTCGCTCGCGATCTCGCCGTCGGGGAAGAATAACCTATCCACGCTCGCCTCCTGCAGCTATCGACTGACTCGGCCCGAGCCTTCTCCCGCCGCCAGCCGCTCGACATCCTCCCTCGTCGCAAGGTTGAAATCCCCCGGGATCGAGTGCTTGAGCGCGGACGCGGCGACCGCGAACTCGAGGGCCCGCGCCTCGTCGCCGTACTCGAGAAGCCCGAAGATGAGCCCGGCCACGAAGGAATCCCCGCCGCCGACTCGGTCCACTATATCCTCGAGCTCGTAAATGCGCGAGGAGCGGAAGCCCGACTCTCCGAGGAGGAGGGCCGACCATCCGTTGCGATCGGCAGACTTGCTCTCACGCAGCGTAATGGCGATTATTTTCAGGTTCGGATAGCGCGCCTTAGTATTTTCGGCGAGGGTTCGATAGGTCTCGGCCCCGATGCGCGGCGGAGAAGGATCGCCGCCGGCATCGAGCGCGATGCCTAGGCCCAACTGGATATCCTCTTCGTTCGCGATGAGGACATCGGCGAGAGCGGCCAATTTTGCCATCATCTCGGGAGCCTTGACGCCGTAGTTCCAAAGCTTACGGCGGTAGTTGAGGTCCACCGAGACCATTGCCCCCGCCGCCTTGGCCGCTGCGGCCGCCTCGATGGCGGCCTCGGCTGCCGAGCGCGAGAGCGCGGGCGTGATGCCCGTGACGTGAAACCAATCGGCGTCCACGAGTATGGCCGGCCAATCGAAATCGCCGACCCTCATCGCGGAGGCGGCGCTTCCCGCGCGATCGTAGACGACCTGCGAGCCGCGCTGATCGGCGCCCGTCTCGAGAAAGTAGATGCCCGTCCTATCGGCCGTCCGCCGTACCTTCGATGTATCGACGCCGTACGCCCGAAGCGCTCGCAATCCCGCATCGCCGACCGCATCTTTGGAAAGGGCGCCGACAAAGGACGCGGCCATGCCGAAGATCGAGAGCGACACCGCGACGTTAGCCTCTCCTCCGCCGAAGCTAGCCTCGAGGCGAGGCGACTGGAAAAGACGCTCGTGCTCAGGAGACTTAAGGCGGAGCATCAGCTCGCCGAAGGTGACGATCTTCTTCATTTATAGACCTCGGGCCTATTTTAGCACGCGGGGCGGGGGCATGCAATATTGATTTTGGAACGTTGTTCCATTTATTTGTATCGTGCTATACTCGCCCCGGCGAAAAGGAGATCCCCTATGAACGAAACCATGAAGAGGATAGCGGATATCGGCATCGTCCCTGTGATAAAGCTCGATAGTGCCGACAAGGCCGCGCCCCTCGGCAAGGCTCTGGCGGCCGGGGGCATTCCCGTCGCCGAGATAACCTTCCGCACGGACGCGGCGAGCGAGGCGATCCGCGCCATGTCGGAGGGAGCGCCGGAAGTCCTCGTCGGCGCGGGTACGGTCACCTCCGTCCCCCTCGCCGAGGCTGCCGTCGCCGCCGGCGCCCGCTTTGTCGTCTGCCCGGCTTGGGACGAGGGCGTCGTCGATTACTGCCTGAGTCGCAAGATACCGGTCCTCCCCGGGACTTCCGGCCCCGACGGCGTGGCGCGGGCCCTTGCCAAGGGACTCGAGGCGGTTAAATTCTTCCCCGCCGAGGCGTCGGGCGGCGTGACGCTGCTTGACGCCCTCTCGGGCCCCTTCGGGTCGATGCGCTACGTGCCGACCGGAGGGATCGGCGCGGCTAACATTGGCGCCTACGCCAAGCGCAGGCAAGTCCTCGCCGTGGGCGGATCGTGGATGGTAACGAGCGAGCTTATCGCGGCGGGCGATTGGGCCGGCATCGAGAGACTCTGCCGCGAGGCGGTCTTCGCCATGCACGGCTTCTCCTTCGTCCACGTCGGCGTGAACGGCACGACCGCCGAATCGGCCGCCGCGGACGCGGCTTCCTTCGCCTCGCTCTTCGGCCTCGCGATCAAGGACGGCGCTGGCTCCATTTTTATATCCGAAGCGATCGAGCTGCTCAAAGGCCCCTACCTCGGCGAGCGCGGACACCTCGCCATCAGGTGCAACGACGTCGAGCGCGCCGTAGCGCGCTTCCGCGGCATGGGAATAAAAACCCTGGCCGACACCGAGCGTCTCGACCAGGGCAAACTCAAGACCGTCTACCTCGACTTCTCTATAGGCGGCTTCGCCATCCACCTCATCCGAGCTTGATGCCCGGTACTAGGCCCTGAAGCCGAAAAGCCTCGGCATGAAGGTCGAGATATCCGGCAGGTAGGTGATTAGCATGAGCACCACGAACATGGTCAGGTAGAATGGTATCATCCCCTTCATGATCTTCTCGATCTTGATCCCCCCTATCGCGCAGCCCACGTAGAGCGCCGAGCCGACCGGCGGCGTTAGCAGCCCTATGCCTAGGTTGAGCATGAGGATGACGCCGAAGTGGACGGGTGTGACGCCGAAGCCGGCCCAGCCCGGATAGCCAGCCAAGGCCGGAAGCAGGATAGGCGTGCAGATGAGGATGAGGGGCGCCATGTCCATGATGCAACCCAGGACCAAGAGCAGCAGGTTGACCATGAGCAGCACGACGATCTTGTTGTGCGAGATGGAGAGCAGCACGGTCGTGATTCGCTGCGGTATCTGCAGGGTCGCGAGGATGTAGCCGAAGGCGCTCGCGGTGGCGATGAGGCTCATGACTATTGCCAGGGTCTTGGTCGCTTTGAAGAGCACCTTCTTCATATGCGGGAGCGAGACTTCGCGGTAGACGAAGAAGGTAATAATGAAGGCGTAGACGACGGCCACGGCCGAGGATTCTGCGGCGGTGAAGACGCCGGAAAGGATGCCCACCATGATGATGACCGCCGTGAGGAGGCCGAGGATCGAATCCTTCAGCGCTATCATGACGGCTTTGAAAGAAGATTTTTCGCCCCTTGGGTATTTTCGGATCAGGGCGATTATATAGGCGATGATCATGAGGGTGATGCCGAGGGTGACGCCGGGCACTATGCCCGCGAGGAAGAGCGCGCCGACCGAGGCCCCGCCCGCGACCGTGCCCGCCGCGATGGAGTACAGGAGCATGTTGTGGCTCGGGGGAACGAGCACTCCCTGAACCGAGGCGGAAATGGTGATGCCTACCGAATAATCGTCGTCGTAGCCCTTCTTCTTCATCATGGGGATCATGATGGAGCCGATCGCCGATACGTCCGCGACGCTCGAGCCAGTGATGCCGCCGAAGAAGAAGCAAGCTACGACGTCGACCATGGCGAGGCCGCCGCGGAGCCTGCCGAACATCGCATTGGCGAGCGCGACGAGGCGCTGAGAAATGCCGCCTTCGCTCATGATCTCGCCCGCGACGATAAACAAGGGAATCGTCATCAAGGACATGGATTGGACGCCCGTCTTCATCTGTTGAGCCAGGACGGCGATAGGCAGGCGCATGTAGACGGCCGCCGCGATCGCCGATATGACGAGGGTAAAGGCGATGGGTACGCGGAGGAGCACCAGGATCACGAAGGTGGCGAAGAGGATCGTGATGGCAATCGAAGCGCTATACATGTCAGCCCGCCTTTCCTAGGAACACGGTGTCCAGGATGTCCGTCTTTTCCTCGGCCGAAGCCGCCGACCTCACGAAGTCGTCGAAGGCCGAGAAGAGGACGAGGGCGCCGCTCACCGGCACGAAGGCGTATTCAAAATACGAGGGCAGGTTGACCGACGCCAGGGTCGAGAATGAGCCGATCTTGATCAGTTCGATCCCGAAATATATGAGGACGCCGCCGAAGCCGAAGGTCAGGAAATCGACGAATCGGCGAGCGACGCTGTCCAGGAATTTCTTAGGAAGCCAGTAGACGAGGAAGTCGATGGCGAAATGGATCTTCTTGCGCACGCCGATCGCGAGGGCTATGAAGACGAACCATACCAAGAGGACGAGGCTGATCTCGTCGGCCCAGGCGATGCTGAACTGCAGGACGTACCTGCAGAACACGTTGGAGAAGGTTATTAGCGACATGGCGACCAACAAAGCGAAGGCGAACCATGTAAGGGCCAAGAAAATCTTGTCGAAGGCGAGCCTGATGAGCCTCATACGGACACTCCTAGGGATTGCGGGACCGAGAAAAAAGCGGGGTCGGCTGTTTCGCCGACCCCGCGCAAGCGTAGGGCCTTCTACTTAACGGCTTGGATCTGAGCGATAAGGTCGGCGAATTCCTTGTAATCCGCGTACATCGGCTGGACGGCCTTCTGGAATTCGGCGAGGGTCTTCGCGTCTAGATAGGTGATGATGCAACCGGCGGCCTTGGCCTTGGCCTCGTTGTCCTTTTCCGACTTGGCCCATAAGGCCTTCTGATAATCGATCGAAGCGGCTGCGGACTTCATTACGACGTCCTGATCGGCCTTGGTGAGCTTCGAGAGCGATATCTTGCTGGCCACGAGGACTTCGGGAACCCTCGTGTGGCCATCGACGGTGAAATACTTCGCGACCTCGTAGTGGCTGAAAGAGATGTACGAGGGCCAGTTGTTCTCGGCGCCGTCGATGACGTGAGTCTGGATCGCGGAATAAACGTCGCCAGTCGCCATTGGGGTGGGGGAGGCGCCGAGGGCGGTGACCATGTCCATGGGGAGCTTGGCCTGCTGGACGCGGAACTTCAGGCCCTTGAGATCGGCGAGGGACTTTATTTCCTTCTTGCTATTGTAGAAATTGCGAGCGCCGGCGTCGTAGTAGGCTAGGCCGACGAGGTTGGCCTTGTCGATCCCGGAGAGGAGCTTTTGTCCGATCGGTCCCTGCAAAACCTTCCACATGTGGATGCCGTCGCGATAGATGTAGGGAAGGGTGAGGACGTTGAGGGCGGGAACGAACTGCGCGAGCGGGGCGAGGCTGATGCGGGCGAAGTCCATGGCGCCCATCTGGGTCTGCTCGACGATCGCCTTCTCGTCCTGGCCGAGCTGGCCGTTGTCGTAGACGGTGATGTGGACGCGGCCCTGGGTGCCTACATTGACCAGACGGGCAAACTCGATATCGCCCTGCGTCGTCGGGTAGGTCGTCTCGTGGATCTCGTAAAGCTTGAACTCGAACTGGGGCTTCGCCGCCTGGGCGGAAAGGATCGAGGCGATGGCCACAGCCATGGCGAGGATCAGCAATCCTCTTTTGCTCATAAAATACCCTCCTATTAGGAAATCAAGTGTTTTGACATTTTAGCGGCGTATCGAAACACGCTGTTGAGGAGAATAACGCTATTCCCGGTATTCTGATGCTCTCCGCTCCCTATTTTATGGAGCGGATGCGCGCGACAAGGGCGCGAATTTCGGGGCTCTGAGCCGCATAGATGGGCTGTACGAGCGCGCGCCAGGAGGCGGGATCGGAGGCCGGGACGATGGACACGCCGGCCGCCCGCAGCTTGTCGGCGGCTAGGGCCTCGTATTTTTTCCATTCCGCTCTCTGGTAATCGATCGTATCCATGGCCGCCTTGGCGATGAGTTCCCTATCGGCGACCGTTAGCTCGGAGAAACTCAAGGCGGAGCCGACGACGATCTCGGGGATCCTCGCGTGCTCGGTCAGCGTGTAGTACTTAGCGATCTGGTAGTGCCGAGACGAATAATAGGTCGGGATGTTGTTCTCGGCGCCGTCGACGGAGCCTCGCAGTATCGCGCCGTAGCTCTCTCCGAAGGCCAAGGCGACCGATTCGGCCCCGTAGGCGGCGACTATGTCGTCCGTAATCCCGCCCTCCTGCACCCTGATCCTGAGGCCCGCGAGGTCGGAGGGCCGGCGCACTTCCTTGCGCGCGTTGTAGAAATTCCGCGCGCCCGCCTCGAACCAGCCGAGGCCCACGAAACCCGCCTGGCCTACGCTCGCGAGAAGCTCCTTGCCGATGCCGCCTTTGAGTACCCGCCACATCTGGTCCTCGTCGCGATAGAGGTAGGGCATCTGGAGGGCGTCGAGCCTGGGCACGTACGAGGAGACTGCGGCGAGGGAGACGCGCGCGATGTCGATCGACCCGAACTTCAGCTGCTCGAGCACCTCCAGCTCCTGACCCAGGACCGAGTCGGCGTAGACCGAGATCTGTATCCGGCCCCCGGATCGTTCGCGCGTCAGGCGAGCGAATTCGTAATCGGCCTTGGCGGTCGGGTGGTCCGAGGGGTGCAGCTCTGCGAGGCGCAGCCTCACTTCCTGGCCCGCGGACGGGGCGGCGAAAGCGATGGCGGCCGCCAAGAGGAGAATCGGCCTTCCCCAGGAAGTCGCGGCCCTCGATGATCTACGATCCATTCTCGGCCTCCCCTCCGCCCGCGCCGCGCCCGGAGCGGTACTCGGCCGGGCTCATCCCGCAGAAGCGCCTGAAGACGCGCGCGAAGTAGGCTGGGTCGCGGAAGCCGACCATGACCGATGCTTCCTTTATTGAGTTCCTGCCCGACGCGAGGAAGGCCTTCGCCCTCTCGACCCGAAGGCGCCCGAGGCAATCCGCGAAACCCAACCCCGCCTGCCTGCCGAGGAGGCGCGACAGGTGCGAGGGGGATACGCCGAGCTCGGCGGCGACCGCGTCGAGGGAAAGGTCTTCCGCATAACGCTCCTCCATGAGCTCGAGCGCCCGTTGGGCGGCCCCGTTGCCGGCTCGCCAGTCTTCGCGGATCCCGTCCTCGACGGGCGAAGGCGAGGATGAGAGGGAGAGCAGGACTAGGGACTGCGTCGATCCGGCGAGGGCGAGGGCGCGCAGCGCGGCCTGGGCGAGCGCCTGGGCGGCGGGAGGCGCCGCGCCCGGCTCGGGGAGAGCTCCCGCTCGGCGCCTCGAGGGCGCCGGCAGGGCCGCGCCGACGGCGAGCGATATCCCGAGCTCGGAGCGCGCCGCCTCGATGAGGGCCTCGAGTTCGAGGCGCAGAGCTTCCTCGTCCTCGACTTCGGCGGCGGCGGCGGCGCACAGCGCCCGCTCTGCGCCCGCGCCGGCCAGGACGATGCGGCGCTCGGAGCCGAGGCGCCTCTCGGCGAGCGACGCCGCCGTGCGAAGCGCCTCCTGGGCGGCGCCCGGCCGCGCCGCGCGCTGCGAACGATCGGCCGTGTCCTCGGCATCGCTCTTGAGGGCGACGACAACGGAGACGCGCGCCCCGCCTCCGACTATCTCGGCGTAGCGCGCCAGACCCTTGCCATCGACGCGGCCCGCAGCCAGCTCGGCGCGCAGCTCGTCGGCCATATACGCGACGGCGCTCTCGAGCCGAGTGGCGTCGGCCCTCGAGCTGCGTTCCTTCTCGCCGCCCGCTTCCGCCGAGGCTAGGGCGCGGCGAAGGGCCCCTGTCACCTCATCGGCGGAGGCGGGCTTTAGAAGAAAGTCTTCCACGCGCAACCTGAGCGCGCTCCGCGCGTACTCGAAGCTGTCGTGGGCCGTCAGGAAGACGATCGGCAGATCGGGCCTTGCCTCGCGAAGCAGGCGCGCGGCCTCGATCCCGTCTATGCCCGGCATTTTTATGTCCAAGAAGGCTGCGTCGAGCCGCCCTTCCCCCACGATCTCCAGGGCCTCGCGGCCATTGGCCGCCTCCAGTATCTCGAGCTCGGGCAGACCCTCGCCCGAGAGTATGCGAGCGAGCGCGCGGCGCTCGAGCTCCTCGTCGTCGGCCACGAGGATCCTAAACGGCATCGCCGATCCCCTGGGCGGGAAGGGATATCCGCACCAACGTTCCCCTCCCCGGGCGAGACGCCACGGCGAGGACGACGCTTCCCGCGTATCGGTAGGCGAGACGCGTCTCGAGATTGGCCATGCCAATCCCGCCGCCGTCGCGGGCGGCGGGCCCGTCCGGAACGGCCTCCCAGGCTTCGTCGTCCCGTCCGACATCGCCGCCCCGCGCGGCAGCGCGAAGGCGGGCGAGGGTAGTCTCGTCCATTCCTGTTCCGGAATCCGCCACGACGAGCCGGACGCGGCCTCCCCGTCTGCGCGCCGAGACGACGACCTTCCCGCCCTCTACCTTGGGCTCGATCCCGTGCCGCACCGCGTTCTCCACGATGGGTTGAAGGGTGAAGCGCGGGATCGGCAGGGCTTCGACGCCGGCTTCGGATCGAATCTCCCACGTTAGGCGAGTCCCGAAGCGGATGCCCTGGAAGGAAAGGTACTCGCGCAGCGTCGCGAGCTCCTCGCCCAGCGTGACGAAAGCGCCCCCCTCCGAGAGCGAGTAGCGCATGAGCTTGCCCAAGCTGGTCGCGAGCCTCTCGGTATCGGGCGCCCCCTCGAACAGGGCGCTCCTCGAGATCGTGTTGAGCGCATTGAAGAGGAAATGCGGTCGAATCTGGTCCTGGAGGTTCATGAATTGCGCCTCCCTGAGCGCTCGGCCCATCGATACGCGCTCGATATCCCGCTCGTGGACAAGACGCTCCAGCTCGGCTTTCTCTTTTAGGCCCTCCACGAGCTCCCGTATGTTCGCGCTCATCGCGTTGAAGCTCCTCGCGAGAGCGGCGACCTCGTCCCCGGCGGCAGCATCGACGGGCTCGACATCGAGGTCGCCCGCGGCCATGCGGCCGGTGGCCTCGGCCAGGCGGCGTATGGGAGCGGCTATCGAGGAGGCGAAGATCGCGGCGAAGGCGAGGGCGATGGCTCCCGCTCCGATGAGGCCGATGAGGGCGAGACGGCGGGAGGCGGCACTCCTCTCGGCCGCCTCGCGGTAACTCGAAGCGCCCGACGCCATCGATATGGAAAGGAGCTTGCCTAGATAGCCATCGACGAAGGAGGCGATCCTATCGGCTTTCGCATAGCCCTGATAGGCATCGGCCGTGTCGGCGGCGCGTCTGCTCAGCGCCGTCCTGATAAGCGGCTCCCAAGCGTCGAAACCGCGGCGCGCGGCCCTCGCCTCGAAAAACGCGTCCCGCGATTCGGCGCCGAGAGGCGCTAGCGATGGTGCCTTGGAGATGATTCCCTTGAGCGAGGACTCGAGGGACGCGGCCTCTTCGGGCAGGCCCTCGCGCATGTAGAGCTCGCCGAGAACGCGGAAGTCCTCGAGCGAGGATCGAAGCCCCTGCACGGCGTGGTAGCGGCCGAGCCTCTCCTCGAAATCGCTCCCTGCGCGGATGGCGGCATCCTGCGCCACGATCTCGAGCGCGACGACTATAGCGAGGGTCGCGCCGTAGAATCCGAGGATCTTGCCCCGAATGCCGATCCTGGGATGACTCATCGCGAAATGATTCGCCCCGCGAGGGCCGCGCGTCAAGCCCTGAGATTCCGGATATTCCGGATTGACAAGCCCTTTAGTTAACCATAGAATATATTTGTGCCAACGATGGCACAAATAGGACAATATCGTTGATCACTATCAAGGATATCGCGCGCGAGGCCGAATGCTCCATTCGCACCGTCTCGCGAGTCCTCAACGACGCGAGCAACGTCAACGAGGAGACCCGAGGGCGCGTTCTCGACATCATGCGACTGCGTAACTATTCGCCCGACACTAACGCGCAGTCCTTGAAAACCAAGCGCAAGCGTACGGTCGGCGTCATCGTCAATTCAGTCACCAGCGACGTAAACCGGCAGCGCATCGAGACGATCGCGCGGCTTTTCAACACCGCGGGTTATGCCATCCTCATCAACTACGCGGACTACATCGCGCTGGAGGAGGAGATAATGCGTCGTTTCGCCGCGCGTACCGACGCCCTCGTCGTCTTCACGAACCTCCAGTCGATGCGCTCCCCCATCCTCGACGATTTCGTCCAGAGGGGCTTTCCCTTCATCCTCGTGGACCCTCCGGTTCGAGGGCCCTACCCTTGCGTGGAGATCGACCGCGCCGCAGGATACCGAGAGGCCGTGCGTCACCTCGCCTCGAAGGGTCGGCACGCGATTGCCCTCGTGCTCGAGGAGTTCCGCAGCCTGGACAGGCTCGAGGGCTACCGCGAGGGCCTCGCGAACGCGAGCCTCCCCTTCGACGAGGGCCTCGTCCTGCGCACCGGGAAGGGCTTCCGAGGCGGGCGCGACGCCGGGGAGGCGGTGCTCGCCCTCAAGAAGTCGCGCGGCGTCGATGCGGCGCTTTGCCACAACGACAAGGTCGCGACAGGCATCCTCTCCGTCCTCCAAGAACGCGGCGCGAGGGTACCCGAGGAGATCGCCATCATCGGCTTCGACGACGACGACTACTCGAGCTATCTCTGTCCTCCGCTTACGACTATCGCCCAGGGCGGCAGCGAAGTGGGCGTCCATATCTACGAGCAGCTCTTCAACCGCCTCGAGCTGGGCAGCCCGATCTCGAGCAGGACCTTCCATACCTCGCTCGTGCTCAGGCATAGCGCCTAAGGCGACAAGGAGACGATGAGTGGAATTGATCAAAGGCGGCCTGAGTCCCATTCCCCCGAGCGAGGCCTACTCCCTGCTCGAGAATGCGCTCGCCCACGAGAATTTGGCGGGCAAGTCGGTACTCTTCATCATCCCCGACTCGACGCGCTCCTTCCCCTCGAATTTCATCTTCACCTCGATCCATAAACTTCTTTCGGGCAAGGCGCGCAAGCTCGATTTCCTCATTGCGCTCGGCACCCACCGAGCGATGGGCGACGAGGCCATCCGCGAGATGCTCGGCGTCTCGGCGGACGAGATGAAGGGCAAGTACTCCGATGTACGAGTATTCAACCACGCTTGGGACGATCCCTCGGCCCTTCGGGAGATCGGCGTCATCGGGAAGGCGCGCATCGCCGAGCTCACCGGGGGGCGCTTCGCCCAGGACGTGCCCATCGCCGTGAATAGACTGCTTTTCGATTACGACAGAGTCCTGATCGTGGGGCCGGTTTTCCCCCACGAGGTGGTCGGCTTCTCGGGCGGCCACAAGTACATATTCCCCGGTGTGGGCGCCCCGGAGTTCATCAACTTCTTCCACTGGTTCGCCGCCGTCATCACGAACCCCAAGATCATCGGCAACAAGGACACGCCCGTGCGGGCCCTCATCGAGGAGGCCGCGTCGATGCTGCCCTTCAAGGTCGGTGCCTTCTGCCTGTCGGTGCTCGGCGACGACCTCATGGGCATCGCCTACTCGGACTCCGCGTATCGCGCCTGGGAGGTCGCGGCCGAGCTCTCGAACAAGCTGCACATCGTCTATTGCGACCATCCCTACCGTTCAGTCCTGGCCTGCGCCCCGACCATGTACGACGACCTGTGGACGGGAGGGAAATGCGCCTACAAGACCGAGAGCGTGATCGCCGACGGGGGCGAGATCATCATCTACGCCCCCCATATCACCGAAGTCTCCTACACGCACGGCAAAGTCCTCGACGCGATCGGCTACCATACGAGAGATTTTTTCCTCGCTCGGTGGGACGAGTACAAGGACTACCCATGGGGAGTCATCGCGCACTCGACCCATGTAAAAGGAATCGGTACCTGCGAGGGCGGCGTCGAGAAGCCCCGCATAAGCGTGAAACTGGCGACAGGAATCCCCCGCGAACGCTGCGAGAGGATCAACCTGGAATACGCGGATTTCAGGAGCATAGACAGCGCCGAATGGCAGGACAGGCCGGACCGCCTCTACTTGAACCACGCCGGCGAGATGCTCTATCGACTGAAGCGGCCGCCCGAGTGGCAAAGGAGCATCGAATGAGTCACGCAGACATCGGATTAATAGGCCTCGCGGTGATGGGCGAGAACCTCGTCCTCAACATGGAGAGCAAGGGATTCACCGTCGCCGTATATAATCGCACGGTCTCGAAGGTCGACGACTTTACGAACGGGCGCGGCGCGGGCAAGAAGATCATCGGCTGCCACTCCGTAGATACGCTGGCGCGCGATCTCAAGAGCCCGCGCAAGGTGATGATCATGGTGAAAGCGGGCGAGGCCGTCGATGAGACGATCGAAGCCCTGATCCCCGTCCTGTCCCCGGGCGATATCATCATCGACGGCGGCAACTCCAACTACGAGGACACTATCCGCCGCACGAACTACGTCGAGTCGAGGGGCCTCCTCTTCGTCGGGACCGGCGTCTCCGGCGGCGAGGAGGGCGCCCTCCTCGGCCCCTCCATCATGCCGGGGGGCTCGGCAAAGGCCTGGCCGGCGGTTAAGCATATCTTCCAGGCCATAGCGGCCAAAGCCCCGGACGGCTCGCCCTGCTGCGACTGGGTCGGCAACGACGGCGCGGGCCACTTCGTGAAGATGGTGCACAATGGCATAGAGTACGGCGACATGCAGCTCATCTGCGAGGTCTACCAGGTGATGAAGGACGCCCTGGGCATGAAGAGCAGCGAGATAAGCTCGGTCTTCGCCGAGTGGAACGAGGGCGATCTCGGGTCCTACCTCATCGAGATCACGCGCGACATCCTCGCCTTCAAGGACGCTGACGGTTCGCCCCTCGTCGATAAGATTCTCGACACGGCCGGGCAGAAGGGCACCGGCAAATGGACGGGCATAGCGGCGCTCAACCAAGGAGTGCCCCTCACCATCATCGCCGAAGCGGTCTTCTCGCGCTGCCTCTCCGCGGCGAAGGACGAGCGCGTCGCCGCGAGCGCCGTCTTCGGCGGTCCGAAGCGCGCCTTCTCCGGCAACAAGGGCGTCTTTCTCGCGGCGCTCAAGGACGCTCTCTACGCAGCCAAAGTAGTCTCCTATGCCCAAGGCTACCTCCTCCTCCGCGCCGCGGCGGCGGAGTACGGCTGGAAGCTCAACTATGGCGGCATCGCCCTCATGTGGAGGGGCGGCTGCATCATCCGCTCGGTCTTCCTCGGGAAAATAAAGGAAGCCTTCGACGCCGATCCCGCGCTGTCGAATCTACTCCTCGCGCCCTTCTTCAGGGACAAGATACTCAAGGCCGAGAAAGGCTGGCGCGATGTAGTCGCCTCCGCCATTATCAACGGCATCCCCGTCCCGGCCCTCTCGGCGGCCCTGAGCTATTTCGACGGCTTCCGCTGCGAACGCCTGCCGGCAAATCTACTTCAAGCCCAGCGCGACTATTTCGGCGCGCACACCTACGAGCGCCTCGACTCGCCGCGCGGCAAGTTTTTCCACACGAACTGGACGGGACGCGGCGGCTCGACGAGCTCCTCGTCATACTCGGCCTAAGGCCCTGCGGGCCTTGACCGCAAGGAAGTAGATTGCGTGGGTCGCCTTTGGCGACCTGCGTATAACGGAGGTTCTATGTCGGCACTGACCATCCCGCCCGCGGCGGGCGCAAGGCACGATTTCCTGGCCCTCGGCGCCCTCGTCACGCGGCTCGATCCGGGGATCGTCCCCTTCTCCATGGCCAGCCGGTACGAGCTCCACGTCTCCGGCGGAGAATACAACGTAGCGGCCAACCTCTCGCGCTGCTTCGGGATGAGGACGGCCATCGCCAGCGCGATGGTCGACAATCTCCCGATAGCGCTCAAGGTGCAGAACAGCGTGCGCGAGGCGGGCGTCGAATCCTATTACGAGCGCTTCAAGCACGACGGCGTGCGCGGCCCCAATATCGCCCAGGTCTGGAGCGACCGCGGCAAGGGAGTTCGGGCGCCCGTCGTCTTTTACAACCGCGCGAACGAAGCGGCCGCCCTCCTCAAGCCCGGCAGCTTCGACTGGCCGGCGATCTTCGCCCTTCGCCCAGGCGAAGGCGCCCTTCGCCTGGGCGAAGGGCGTGGCGTGCGCTGGTTCCACTCGGGCGGCATCTTCTCCGCCCTCTCGCCCACTACCCCCGAGCTCGTCATCGAGGCGATGAAGGCCGCTAAAAAAGCGGGCGCGGTGACCTCTTTCGACCTCAATTACCGCGCCAAGCTCTGGGCCGCCTCGGACCAGAGCGCTCCCGAGATCCTCGGGCGAATCGTCGGACTCACCGACGTCCTCGTCGGCAACGAGGAAGACCTACAGCTCGGCCTCGGCCTTGCCGGGCCAAGCCTCGGGCCGCGGGGGCCAAAGGCGGACAAAGCCGCCTCGAAGCTCGACCCCGCCGCCTTCCTTAGGCTGATGGACGAAGTAAAACAGCGATTCCCCAACATAAAGGCCGTGGCGACCACCCTGCGCGACGTGCACTCGACCGACCGCCACGACTGGAGCGCCGTGCTCTGGTACGAGGGTCAGAGTTTCGTCGCCCCCACCTGCCGACTTGAGGTCTACGACCGCGTGGGCGGCGGCGACGGCTTCGCGGCCGGCCTCTTTTACGGCCTTATGAGCGGCCGCTCGCCCGAGGAGTCCCTGGCCCTGGGCTGGGCCCACGGCGCGTTGCTCACTACCTTCCCCGGCGATACCACGATGGCGACCCTCGACCAGGTCGAAGCCTTCGCGCAGGGCGGCTCGGCGAGGATACAGCGCTAGTCCATAAACCCGAACAGCGGCGCTGGATTCGATCTATTCCTTATTGACAAGCCTGGCCAGCCTTGCTAACGTAATATAATGAACGCAACCGTTCATTATATTACGCGACGGAGGCAGGGCAATGAAACTTGACTTTGGCGAGAAGGCCATGGATATCGGAACCAGCACCTTCAATTTCGTGCGGGCTCTGATGGTCGCCCAGACGGGCGGCGCCGAACTCAATGACTGTCTCGTAGCAGCTCAGCGGATCAAGGACCGCGATATCGAAAGCTGGATTCGCGAATGGGCGATTTTGGCCGACAAGGCCTCGCAAGCCGCCGGCAAAGCCATGGAGGCAGGGCAAACAATAACGGCCCGTCAGGCTTATTTACGGGCGAGCAATTATTATCGGACGGTCATGTCCGCGATTCCCTGCACGGAAAAAGGCTTCGATCGCTACTTGAGCCTCAGCCGCGAATCTTTTCACAAGGCAGCAAAACTGTTTTCCCCTCAGATCGAAGTCGTAGATATTCCCCTAGGCTCCGCTCGAATGCCGGCCTATTTCCTGTCGGCCGGGTCAAGCAAGAGACCGACCCTCGTCGTCGTCAACGGCGGAGACTCCACCAACGAGGAGATGGTTCATTGGGCGGGATTCGCGGCGCTTGAGCGGGGCTGGAACTGCCTTGTCTTCGAAGGGCCGGGTCAAATGAGCGCATTGCAATTGAACCCCGGATTGCCGTTACGGCCCGACTGGGAAGTTCCGGTGAAGGCAGTCGTGGACTACGCCATAAGTCGATATGACGTCGATCAGGACAAGATCGCCTTGTACGGTCCCTCATTGGGGTCGCTGCTGGCGGCGCGCGCGGCCGCCTACGAAAAGCGACTCTGCGCCTGCATCTGCCAGGGCCTGGTTGTCGACGTATACGAGGCCTGGCACGGCATCTGGCCCGAGTGGCTGCAGAAGGCCAAACCCGGGACCTTCGACCGGCTTTTCGGCGTGCTCGAAAAGGCCAGTCCGCAAGTTCATAAATTGGCCAGCATCTTCCGACGCATGCATGGCGTTTCCTCGGCCTCAGAGATGATCGAAGCCTGGCGGCCTTTTAGCGTCAAGGAACTCGGCTCGAAGATAGAATGCCCCTTATTGCTGCTCTATGGAGAGGCGGAATACGCTGAGCAACAAAACGGACCATTGGTTAAGAGCATCGCTCACTTCATGAGCGAGCTTGGCTGTCCATCCTTTATCCATGAGTTTGCTTTTGAGGAGGGCTGGGCGGCCACGCATTGCCAGGTCGGTGCCTCGAGCGCATTCCAGGCGGTACTCTTCGATTGGCTCGACAAGGTAGTGATAAAAAAGGATTTTTCGCAGAAGTCGAAATTCTCGATGGACCTCATACTAAAGCACTATGGGAACGATAAAGACCTAGTGGCCTCTTTTAAAAATGTTCGCCTAGGCTCCGTTTAGCGGCCACGGGCTTTCTAGGAGGAGTCAGTATGGAAGAGCAGCCTCGTTCGCCCCTGCCGCCGGGACGCTCCCGGGGGCGGCCCAGCGACAAATCGATCGATCTCGCGCTGACCGAGGCAGCCCTCCAGGAATTCACCGAGCGCGGTTACCACGCCATGAGCATGGAATCTATAGCCGCCAGGGCGGGCGTCAGCAAAGTCTCCCTCTATCGGCGTTGGAGCTCAAAGCCGGCCATCGTAGCCGAAGTCTTCAGGTACCTGAGCGAAGCGGCCCCGCCTAAGGATCATGGGAGCTTCGAAGCCGATATCCGCGCCCTCCTCGACGAATCCATCGGCACGAGCGGCGCGGCGTCCGCAGGGAAAGCGCTCATGAGGACGATGGGAGAGATCGCCGGCAACCCCGAGCTCCTCGCCCTGTATCGCACTCAGCTGCTCGCGCCCCGCCTCGAGCAGCTTCGCGGTCTTGTGGAACGCTCCCGAGCGCGTGGAGAATTGCGCGCCGACATGCCGACCGACATCGCCTGCGCCATGATCGCCGGCCCGCTCTTCTTGTATTATCTGGCCCTTCTCGCCGAGGCCGAAGTGAATACTTCACGCGATCTAGTAGAGCAACTGACACGCGCAATTATCGGCGGAATAACACAATAGTTTGCAGGCACGAGTTATGTATTATACTTGCCATAGAACCAATAGTATGATAATTTGAACCATGGAGGTGAACCATGAGCTCGATCACCATTCATACTATCGAAAAAGGTCTCGATCAGCGGCTAACGGAAGAAGCCCGACGCAATAAAAAAAGTAAAAACATGTTTGTCAAAGAACTCTTGGCCCATTCCCTGGGCATGCCGGTAGAGGGGCGCTATGCCGATGATTACCGCGAATTTTGCGGGATCTGGACCTCCGCCGAGCGCGAGTCCTTCGAATCGTTTCAGAAAGACAATGCTCAAGTAGATGCCGGGGATTGGCGCGCGTGAATCGGGTTTTACTCGATACCAACGCCTATACCGCACTGATGGCCGGGGACGGACGAATCGCCGACGAGCTAGCCCGTAACGAAGCCATTCTCCTATCGCCCATAGTCGTCGGCGAGCTCTATGATGGTTTCCTCAACGGCACGCGTAGCCAGCAAAATCGCACCATTCTTTCCAGGTTCCGGGAAAAGCCGCGCACCCTCTGCGTGCCCATCACCGATACTACGGCCGATTGGTTCGCAGAGATCAAGCGCATGCTCCGAAAAAAAGGCAGACCCATCCCCATAAACGATGTCTGGATTGCCGCAAGTTGCATGGAACACGGTGCGCGGATTATTAGCTTCGATAGGCATTTCGCCGAGATAGACGGTTTGCTGCGATGGGAAACCTAAACTGCTGCGCGCATGCCGCGATATTTGGCTTTATACCCAACTGTAGGTATATTCCTCCTATCTCTGCTATATATTGATAGGAGTATATACATGAATCGCCATTCTTTGACCTCGAAGGGACTGATGCAGCTCGTTATCGGATTGGCGCTGACCGTGCTTGGGGGCATATCACTCGCGGCCCAATCTACCATGCTGACGCCATCGGTCGTTGTCCAGGACCAGTCGATCGTGGACTCGCGCGTCGTCATTCTCAAAATAGTCAGCGCAACGCCCGGCTGGATCGTCATCCATATCGACAATGCGGGTAAACCCGGCCCCGTCGTCGGCTACGCGGCCGTGCGCGCAGGCGAGAACCTTGACGTAGTCGTCGCCATCGACGCGAAAAAGGCCACGCCGGTCCTTTACGCCATGCTCCATGTGGACGCCGGCGTCGTGGGCAGCTACGAATTTCCCGGGGCCGATACGCCTACGATGAACATGGGAGCCATGGTGAGTCCGCTCTTCAAGGCATTGCCCTAGATTCTTAAATATTGTCCGTAAGATAGCCGCCGTCCACGGGGATGGTGACGCCCGTCACGAAGCCGCTCGCAGCCTCGCTCGACAGGAAAATCGCGGCGCCGCGCAGCTCGGATTTCTCGCCGAAGCGGCCGTAGGGCGTTCGGGCGACGATGGATTTGCCGCGCGCGGTGAGGTCGCCCGTCTTCTCGTCGATGAGGAGGGCCTTATTCTGGTGGCCGACGAAGAAACCGGGCGCGATGCCGTTGACCCGGATGCCGTGGGGGGCGAGTTCCTTGGCGAGGGCGGCGGTCAGATTGAGGACTCCCGCCTTCGCCGCGTCGTAGGCCCAGATGCCGGAGAGGGGCACGTAGCTCCCCATCGAGGACATATTGATGACCGAACCCTTGATGCCCTTGGCAATCCAATAGCGGGCGAAGGCCCGTGTCGGCGTGACGAGGCCCGCCATCAAGTTGAGCTCCACGACTTCCATGAAGATTTTCTCGTCCATATCGACGAAGGGAGCCTTGCCCCTGTTGCCGCCGACGCCGTTTACCAGGACGCTAGGCGCGCCGATGAGCTTCTCGGTCTCGGCGATGGCGGCCCCGCAGGCGGCGGTATCGGCGGTGTCGATCGTGACGGCCTCGACGCGGCCAGCGTCTAGGCTGCCGAGGGCGGCGCGCACGGCAGCAAGGGCCTCGGCCATGGGGTGATTGGTCCCGCGGCCCCAGAGACAGACATCGGCGCCGACTTTGGCCATCCCTATCGCCAGCTCGGCGGGAATGCCCCCCGCCCCGCCGGTAATGACTACGCGCTTTCCCTTGAGCGAAAACAGTTCCTCGAGGTACGACATCGGATCCTCCATCAAGAGAGGAAAAGCGGTGCGATATGCCGCTCCCATAGATTGACGGTAACATTGCGCGAAACCGAGGCCTCGTGCTTGGCTAGCGCGTCGAGGTATCGCGGCCCCATCTTGGCGGCGACCCTGAAAGCGATGTGCACGAGCTGCCTCATGCTGGGGTTGAATCGCGGATCCGATTTGACGTGGCGGAGGGCTGCCACGAGGGCGGGGCCATCCCACTTATCGACCGCCGAGGGCGCAGGCAGCTTGGCGCGGTCGATGTCGACTACCGTGGCGTAGGGCACCACGACTTCGTCGATGCTTTCGTAGGCGGCGCGGTAGACTTCCTTGGCCATCGCGAGGCCGTCGCCCCCCGCGTCCGCGAGGCCGACTATCTCCTCGAGCCAGGTAGTGCCGGCGGTCTTGAGGTGGAGGCCGGCGTCCTCTCTCCTGATGATCGCGCCGATGCCCTTGTAAAGGCTGAATTTATCGCTGCCCGAGTGGATGGAAAGTTTGAGACTCTCGGGCAGGCCTAAGGCTTCGGAGGCCCACCTCGCGACGCGCACGTCGGCCTCGAATTCCTTGAGGAAGGCCCCGACGTCGCCGACATAATCGACGCCTTTATTGAAGCGGCCCGAGAATTTAGGCGCCAGGGTCTGCACGGGAACGCACTCGTCGGAGAGGGCGGCGAGAATGACGGCGAGTTCGGCAGGACTCTGGGGCGTCTCGGTCTCGTCCATCGACACCTCGGTGACGAAATCGTCCTCGTCGGCCAGGGCGAGGCCGCGGAGCTCGCGGACGCGGCGATAGGTCTTGGCCGCCTCGCCGACGGCGAAAAGGTAGCGTCCGGCCGCGGCCCGCATGGACGCGAGGTCGAGGCGCGCGGGAAGGCCGGGGGACGAGGGCAGGTCCTCATGCCTTTTTAGGAAAGCTTCGACTGCCTCCGCGTCGGCCTTCTTCCCGATAAAATCGGCGACGTCGAGGGTGAAGAAGTCGCAGTAGGGCGCGAAGGCGTCCACCGTCGCGAGGCCGACGTGGTCCGCATCGACATAGCAGGGGCCGTCCCAGCCGCTCATCTGTATCGCTCGGTCCGCGGCGGCTCGCTGGTCGGCGGGCTGGCTCCCTATGAGCTTGTGCTCGCGGTTGCTCTTGTTCCACACGATGGCGGCCGTCACGCCTTTCTCCCGGGCCTTCTTGAAAGCGGCGATCTGCGCGATGCCCTGGCGACCGAAGCGGTCTCCGGTCCCGATGGAGTATCTTTCAATCGTCTTCATGCGGAGGAGTCTAGCATCAATGGCGGAGGCGGACAAGATTGCGAGAAGTTCAGCTTTCGTAGCCGAGGAGGACGGACACCTTATCGGCTGCGGCCGCGACAGCGGCAGCTTTCTCGGCCTCCTTGCCCCCCTCGAAGCGGAAGAGCGGCCATGATACGGATAAGGCCGCCGCGACCGCGCCGTCATGGTCGAAGATAGGGGCCCCCAGGCATCTGATCCCCTCCTCGTGCTCCTCGGCGTCGCGCCCGTATCCCTGCGTCCTGATCCGCTTGAGCTCGGCCTCGAGGGCGGAACGCGTTGTGATGGTATTGGGCGTGAAGGCCACCAAGCGGACTCCCTCCATGGCAGCTCTGCGCCCATCGGGGCTGGAGTAGGCAAGGAGAATCTTGCCGATCGCGGTGCAGTACAGGGGGATGCGCCTGCCCACGCGCGAGAACATGCGAATCGTGTACTTGGACTCGATCTTGAGGACATACACGGCCGAATCGCCCTCGAGCACGCCCATGTGAACGGTTTCGCCGAGTTCCTCGGCAAGATCCTCGGCGATGGGGCGCGCCGCGGAATAGAGGTCGATGTGGTCGAGGGCGCGCGATCCCACGTTGAAGGTCTTGAGCGTCATCGCCCAACGGTCGCGCTCGTCGCGCCGAGCGTATCCGAGCTCCTGCAGCGTTTGAAGGAAGCGGTAGACCGTGGGTTTGGCCAAGCCCAGCTCGCGCGAAAGCTCCTCGAGGCCCACGGATCGCTTTCGCGACAGGCTCTCGAGCACGGCCAGGGCGCGCGCCGCCGCGCTTACAAGGGGCACAGGGGCTAGGGCCCCCCTTTTTTTTGGCATTTCGGACTCCCGTTCCATTTTGCTGGTCGTAACCGGCATAGTCAATGCAATTATTGAGGAGTAAGGATAGCCGCGAGCATCTCGATGCCTGCGGCTAGTCCCGCGGCATCCTGCTCCTCGAGGATCAAGGGCGCGCCCGGGGCCGAGGCGACCGCGGCTCGCGCGACACGTCCCCAGTCCAGGAGCCCCTTCCCCGGGACCGCCGGGGCCTTGGCTCCGCCTCGCAAGACGAAATCTTTCACATGGACGGCGACCACGCGGTCGCCGAAGAGCGCGAGGGCCTCGAGGGCGGGCAGGGCGGGGTCGGCCCTCGATCCGGGATCGACGAGGTTCACGGGATCGAGCACGACGCCGAGGAAAGGCGAGCCGATCGCTTCCAGGAGCTCGGCCATGGAGCGCGGCGTATCGATGGCATGGCCCCAGACGGGCTCGACGCAGATCGAGGCGCCTCCGCGTTCCGCCTCGCCGACGAGTTCTCGCAACGCGCCTCGCAGGTAGGCGCCCGCCTGAAGCGCCGACCCTCCCGAAAGCGGCGTCTCCGTGGCCACCGCGCGGGTACCGAAAGCGCGGGCGAGCGACAGGTTATGCGCGAGCCTTTCGACCGCCGCTCGGCGCGCGGGAGGGTCGGGAGCGCATAGGTCCACGTAGCAACCCAATACGGCGACGCGTATGCCCTCGGCGGCTAGGGCGGCGGCGACTTCCCGCGCCCAACTCGCGACCATCGGCTCGGACGGGGGCGGGCAGTCGGCGAGGGCCTTGGCAGGCGCGAGCTGCAGACAGACGACCCCCGCCCTCCGTGCCGCTTCGGCGATGAAGGACGCGTCCCCGCGCCCGAGATCATGAGCCCTCGCCCCCATGTCCGCCATGATACCCTCCTGGGCGGCGATATCGTCTGAGCTTTCCAACATTTTAGTAAACCCGGCAATATTTTGGTACTTTCCCGACTTTCTTACGTTTCTCTAACGTCGAGCACTTCATCGACGACCGGTTTCAAGGCATGGACAAGAGCCTCTCGCCCCAGACCCTGGACCTTGAGCGTAAGCAGCCATTCGGCCCCGGAAGGCCCAGCGCCGTCGCTTATGCCGAGGCCTACGATATCTCCGCCCACGCCCGCGACGGCGCCGGCTACCGCGGCCACCGTGCCCTTGGCCCCCGCGATCGACGCGGTGACGCGGACGCCCGAGCGCCTTCCGCCAAGTAAATGCAACAGGGCCCGCAATATGTCGGTCTCGGTAATTATGCCGACGAGGGCTCCGTCGCGCAGGACAGGCAAGCCGCCTATCCTCTTATCGACCATGATGCGCGCGGCCTCCTCAAGGGGCAGGTCCTCGAGGATGGTTACGAGCTTCTTGGTCATGATGCTATCGACCTTGAGCTTGGCCATGATCGATGGTATCTCCCAGGAACTGAGGGTAGTGCTCGGCGAAGGCGAGGCATAGAGGAGGTCCTTCTCGGAGACCATGCCGATGAGCTTGCCGTGCGCGTCGAGCACGGGAAGGCGCCGCACTTTTTTTTCGCGCATGAGATCGAGGGCCTCGGGCACGCTGGCCTCGGGTTGTATGGTGACGGGATTGGCGGTCATTTTATCGCGGACGAACATGGATTCCTCCCGGCTTTCGCCTCGTAGAATCGAATTATAGTGCCGCAAGGGGAGCGCCAACCAGAGCGGCACGCTATATTTACTGGACCAGTCGATCTATGGAGGGAAGAATGAACAGAATCGCTAAAGCCGCGGCCTTCGCGACGGCGATCGCGGCGATCGCCGCCTTGCCCTGCTCCGCCCAAGCACAATCCGCGCTTCCGGTCACCAAGGTCGTCCTCTTCTCCTCAGGCGTCGGCTATTTCGAGCACCGAGGCTTGGTATCGGGCGATAGTGTCGTATCGCTTCCCTTCGCCTCGGACGAGGTCAACGACGCGCTCAAGTCCCTCGTCGTAACCGACGGCGCGGGCGCGGGGGACCAGTCGGCCTCCCCCTCCGTGAGCTACCCCTCCCAAGAAAGCCTCGACCGCGCGCTGAAAGCCTTCCGCGTCGATCTCTCGGGCTCGCCCCGCGTTGCCGATCTCCTCGCCCGTCTCCGCGGCGCCGAGGTTTCGGTGGACATGCCCGAGACCCTTACCGGGCGCATCGTATCGGTCGAGGCAAGGCCGACGAAGGATCAAGCCATCGCTCCTCCCTACCTGGTCCTTCTCACGAAGACCGGGCTGCGCTCGATAGCCCTCGACGACGCCCAGGCCATCCGTTTTTCCGATAAAGGCATCGGCGAGGATTTCGACCGCGCCCTCTCCCTCATCCTCGGCGCGCGCGACGATAGAAAGCGCAGTCTCGACGTGCGGCTCCCGGGCACGGGCAGCCGCCAGGCGGCGATCGGCTACGTCATCGCCGCGCCCGTGTGGAAGGCCACCTATCGACTCGACCTCGCCCCGGATAAGCCTCAATTCCAGGGCTGGGCCATAGTAGACAACCCGAGCGAGCAAGACTGGAAGAACGTCGCCCTCTCTCTTGTTTCGGGCAGGCCGGTGTCCTTCATCCAGGACCTCTACCCCCCGCTGTACCTCGATCGCCCCACCCTGCCCCTCGCGATAGCGGGGATAGCCGCCGCTCGCAGCTTCGATTCGGGCTTCGGCGGCGCCGCGGAAGGCGAAGATCAGCTGTCGGCGGAACGCGAGGCGCCTTCGGCCTCGAGTGCCGATAGAGCCGAAATGCCGGCGCCTGCGCCCGCCCTCGCGCGCAAATCGGCCGGCAGGGCTTACGCGCCGGAGCCCTCGGCGAGCCCCATGGGTCCTGGCTCTGCCCTGGAGACCACCAAAGCGGGCAAGGCGGGCGACCAGTTCCAGTTCTCCGTCAAAAAGCCCGTTACCCTCGAGCGAGGAAGAAGCGCGATGCTGCCCCTCGTCGCGGGCGACATCGCCGCCGAGCGCGTCTCGATCTACTCGCCAGCGACGAATTCGGACCCGAGCACGGGCCCGAGCACAGGCTCGGGACACCCCATGCTCGGCGCCAAGCTCTCTAATACGACGGGCATCCGGCTTCCGGCCGGGCCCATCGTCGTGTTCGACGGCGGCGTCTACGCGGGCGACGCCCTCCTCGACTTCTTTCCCGAAAAGGACTCCCGCCTCATAGTCTTCGGCGAGGACCTGGGCGTCACGACCGACGTATCCGCCTCGAGCTCGCAGGAAACGGTTGGTGTCGCCATCTCCAAGGGAGTGATGACCTTCTCCCGCAGAGTGACCTTCTCCAAGACTTACGCCTTCAAGAATGCCGGATCCAACGCTAAAAAAATCGTAATCGAGCACTCGATCACCCCGGGCGCCGAGCTCTTCGAGCCAAAGACCAGCGACGAGAAGACCGAGAGCGTCTACCGCTTCTCTCTCGCCCTGCCGTCGGCGGGCGAGGCCAAGCTCATCGTAAAGGAACGCAGTCCTCGCCGCGACAGCGTCGTCCTCGGCTCCCTCCGACCGGACGACTTCCTCTCCTACTCGAGCTCGCAGGAGATTCCCCCTAACGTCAGGGACGCGCTCAAGAAAGCCATAGAGCTCCGCAAAAAGCTCGATGACGCCCAGAGAAGCCTTGCCGATTTTCAGGCGCGCAAGGGAACCCTCGCGACCGATCAGGCCCGATATCGGGATAACTTGGACTCGGTCGGCAGAGACAGCACGCAGGGTCAGCAATACCTAAAACGGCTTATGGACGCCGAGACCGCGATCGATCAGACCAATACAAAGCTTATGGACGCTCAAAAGGCTGTCCAAGACGCCCAGAAGGCTTACGAGGCATACATCGGTGGTCTTAGTTTATAGTCCCTAATGGCTTAAAACCTGTCGGTGTTCGATTGCCCTAGTCCTAGCCGACAGGTTTTGGAAGCTTTTGTTATTATTAATAGTAACTGAAATTACGCGAATACAGTTGAATCCAAGATACCCATAACAGTTTTACAGAAATCAAACTGTACTCTAAATAATTCAATTTTTCTGGCTCTGTTTTACTTCCTAAGATCAGTATATATTTCAAATAGACATTTAGTTGTTTTGAATACCGAAATAGGGGGTTGGCTATGAACAAGACCATAAGACTATCGACGATTCTCCAAGTACAAGGTTCTATCGCCTCCGATTTAGCCAGGCGCCTTTCTCCCGGACAGGTAGTTTCGATGGAACATAGTAGAGGCCGGCAGATTCGATGCACGGCAGGCCAGCTTTGGGTTACCCTCGAGCACGATTCCGGCGATTATATCCTCGAAGCAGATCAAAACTTCGACATAGACGAAAACGGGCGCGTGGTCATAAGCGCCTTAGATTCGGGTTCGTTCAAAGTCGCCTGACGCTTCGCTGATATGATGTGACCTCGTCAATAGCTATTTTTATTTTCTTTCTCTTTCTCAGCAGGGCTGTACGAGCAAAGGCCGAAGAAGCTGTAGCCGACGGTTGATCACTCTGATA
>Ga0182027_10000897_pt1 | contig 50437 bp, 40 predicted proteins | sample 712E1DmetaG_FD_121300 | JGI IMG/M metagenome (GOLD analysis project Ga0182027, IMG submission 121300) | Permafrost microbial communities from Stordalen Mire, Sweden - 712E1D metaG (Illumina Assembly) | ecosystem: Environmental > Terrestrial > Soil > Wetlands > Permafrost | place: Sweden...
CCCCCGACCAGCTATAGATCACATGGTCCTTCGGGTTCAGACCGCCAGCCGTCGCGGTTACGGTGACCGGATCGCCGGGATAGACCGTTTCCGGGCTCGCCGAGCAGGCCAGTGTTATCGGCGCCGGAGGTGCGATGGAACCAGAGTGGAACACCAGGCCCGTGCTCAGACGCGCCGCATTGATGTTGGCGCGGCCGCCTGGAGGAGAGGCCTGGGGACCGAAGTCGGCGTGCATATACTCATAGTCGGCCTGGAAGAGCCGGATGGCCAGATGATGGTTGAACCATGGCGTCTCATAGTCCATGCCTCCTCCCACCGTCAGGTCAGGACCCCACGTTTTGACCTGATGGTATGGCCCATCGATCAGCGCCCCACCCACGAGTCCGTGCGCGAACGGGGTAATGTATCCGTAAGGAAAGCGAAAGATCACGCCACCGGCGATGGTCATAAAGCCGTCATCGTTGCCATGTGTGCCGATGGGATTGCCGCCGACGCCGTTGCGTTGGTCACCGTACTCGTGCTCGGCAAATTCCGCCTGAACACCGACAAAGCGGTTGAAGAAATACGCGCCGCTAAAGATCCCACCTACGTTCACGGCATCGTAAGACCAGGGCACAGTGGTGCCGTTCTGATAAGGAACCTGCACCGTCCCCTTGGGGGCAAGATAGCTGTAACCAACAAAGACATCCCACCGCGATGGAGAGTCATTGGTAGACCCTTTTGCAGATGGCGCAACCTGAGCCCCAAGAGCCAGGGGCAGAAGCGACGCAATAACCAAGACCAAAACCTGACCGACAGATTTCAAAGCAAAAGTTCGCATGCGTTTTTCCTCCGCAGATTGGCGAATGTAACTAGAATGGAAACATGCTGTTTGTGTGCACGACGAATTACCCGCGCTTCGCCGATTTCGCGCGTCGTGCTAAACGCGAAGACTTCTCAACAGCACAATCAGCGTACCACAGGGTCTTCGCCGAGATCACATTTTTTCAACGAGTTGCTTCATGTGAGTACACACGACACGAGAGCATTACCAGCAATTATTACTTTGGTAATGTCGCCAAAGAATGCGTTTTCTCATGCATCCCCCCTGGAGGACTTCGCTGCGTCAGGCGCTGCGTTTTGTCATCTGGAAGCGTAATCGTCCAACAAACTCGCTTTGTCGACCCCCGGATGGAGTGCCCGGCACCTGGCACATCTCGGCAGATTCAGGAGGTTGAAGCATGTGCGGCGCTATTGGCTGATGCCGGCGGAGGGACACCTGACGCGAGTACGTGTCGCGGCGACGTTGCTTAGGATCGGGCCTCGGATAGGCGACACAAAGTCAAAGCCCTACGTTAACGTTAAGGAGTCTGAATTTCGTGCGATTTCCAAATGCAAAAGTTCAGAGGCGTGGCATCCCGAGAAATCCTTTTCTTCTGTTAATGCTCGCGGCCCTTGCTTCTCTCTATTGCAATCTCTTCCGTTTTCCTTTCATTCCTATATGGGGAGGATTCGACCAAGTCGGGTTTTTCATTATGGCCTCAAGCCGGTTTTGGGCCGGAGAAAGGTTCTACCTGGACTTCTTCGATCTGACAACCCCGGGCATTGAATTGGTGCATGTGTTCTTCTTTCGCTTCTTCGGCCAACGGAACTGGATCCCCAATGTCGATTTGATTGTCGTGGGCCTCGTACTTACAACCTTGGTTGCATTCATCGGCTGCAAAGTGATTCGAACGGGCCGCTTCCTGCCCTTGCTCCCTGCCTTCCTCTTTCTTGCGTTCGGATTCTTGCCCGTGATGGTGGACTCACATCGTTGGTTTAGTTCCGCAGCTTCATTCGCGGCCCTGGCTGTGGTCATGGAGGAAAGAACACTTAGGCGTTTGGCGATTGCGGGCGGGCTCTGTGGGATCGCTTCGTTCTTTACGCAAACCCAGGGAGTCTTTGCAGTAGCTGGTCTTGCAGTCTTCCTGCTCTGGGAGGAACGCACAGGCAGATCTGGTTGGCGGAAGTCGTCCATGAAGGTAGCTTGCGTTGCGGCTTCTTTCATCGTCATTGTTTTAGCGACAGAGGCGTATTTCGTTTGGAAGGGAGGCTTAGAGGCTTTTCTGGATTGCCTTTTCCGTTTCCCTGCCGTGTATGCTCCGCTCGATCGCGCCGATGACTCCTTCCATGTGTACTTGAGCGAGATTCCTCGTGGTTTGCCTCTCGCTCATTTACTCATTGCGCAGGGCCGCTACTTTCTCATTCACGCCCTAGTGCCACTTATCTATCTTGCTTTTTTGATTTGGTATTGGCGAAGAGGCACAAAGAACGAAGAGGGAACCCGGTTGATGCTCATAAGTATCATGGGGCTGTCCTTCTTTGCGGGTGTCGCCCCGTCTCCGTCCTATTTCAGATTGTGCACGGTTTCCGGACCCGCCCTGGTTCTGCTGATCTACTCCCTTCGGAAGCAGCGGATACTGCAGCGGACGGCGATTGCTTTCCTGTGGATCGCGGCATTGTTCTCCGTTGCCCATCACCCTATGCAGATGCAGACCTCACCCATGAGCGTTTTGCAGTTGCCTCGGGGACCGTTCGCTTTTCCCAACAAGGATTTCCCTGATTACCAGCTCCTGGATTGGCTTTCCGTTCACACCCGACCCGGCGACATCTTCTTTTCCGCGGGAGAAACAGGTATCTTCTTCCCCCTCGCCCTCCGACCGATGGACAGGACTACAGGCTACGACAATACGGGGTTTACACGGCCCGAGGATGTTCAGAATGCGATCACGACTCTGGAAAAGTATCCTGTGAGATTCATTGAATGGCCGCCTGGCACCAGTGATCCAAAGTTCTATCATGCGGAAGAAGATCACCTGGGGCCACTAAAGAGATACGTAGAAGTGAACTATCATCTGGTGAAACGATTTGATAGCCTTGACGGCAGTGAATCGAGGGAGATTTGGCAAAGGAATGAATAAGTGAATTTGCTGCGCTCCACTTTTTCCAGGTCTCGCATTTGGAACCTGGAAATACAGGATCCCCATTGAAGGAATCCCGTGCGAAGAAGGAGACTCCGCTTGATCCCGGATGGAAGTGAGGGCGCATGATCGTGCCGGAACATCGCATTAGCAAGTTCATCCAGCCGGTGCTGTTTGTCTCACTAGCCTTATTGGTTCTGCTGACGATCGCGCATGCCTGGGTCAGTTGGCGTACAGACTTCAATATGAGCGGCGCTGCCGGAGCTTGGACCGCGCTGGCCGCGGATTTGAAAAACGGCGTTTTCTACCGACCCCTGTACGGTCCGCTGGGTTACGGGGGAACTCGTTACTTTCCGCTTCATTTTGTGATTCAAGCTGGTTTGATGAGCGCGGGGTTGCACGAAGTGGCGGCAGGCCGGTTGATTGAATTGGTCTCTTTGGTCACGCTTCTGGTTGGTATCTACCTGCTTCTGCGGAGATTGGGGGTGCAGGTCTGGCTAAGCGCTTCTTCGGCTCTTGTGGCCCTAGCCACACCATCCGTACAGGCAGTTGTGGGGAACATCCGCGGCGACGTGCTGCCGGCATCCTTGAATCTGCTTGGATTGGTTCTTTGTGTGAAAGAGGCGCCGAGCTGGCGGCGAATTTTCGCAGCTTCGACTTTATTCACGTTGGCTTTTGCCGCGAAACCGACCACCGTCTTTGGCCTGATCACAGCGGTCGTCGCCTTCCTCCTGACTCGTCGCTCCAGGGACGCTTGGAAGCTTCTCGCAATGACCGCAGGAGGTTATGTTCTGGTTCTTTGCGCGATTCAATTCGCTAGTGGAGGTCGCGCATTTCACATTTTTGCTGCCTGCGCTCTCAGTGGTGGAAACTGGGTGTCCATTTTTCTTAAAGGACCCCTTAACACCGTAATTGCGGCCGCGAGCGACTCGCCCCGCAATGGGGTGGCTTTCATGATTCTGGGATTCGCCGCCCTTCTGGGCTGGCGCGCCGATTTGGGGCCCATACCGCCGCTCCTCCTGGCATCGACAACGTTGGTCACCGCCGTAATCATGGGCACGCCGGGAGCCGATGGCAATCATCTTCTGGATCTCTACGTGGCGTCGATAATCGTGTTCGCCACATGGCTAAGCAAACAGTCGGAGCGCGGCATGAACTTCGGCATATGCCTCATAGCTGTTGCTACACTGTTCACTTTGCCCGAGCAACTAGTGACGCTTAGGCATGATGTTATAAACGGAGAGTCAAATCGCCAGGATTCTGAGCGGGTTTTGCAACTCGTGGAGAATCTGCAAAAGCCCGTTCTGGCAGACAACCCGCTGCTTTGCATCCGCGCAGGACAAGTCCCCTATGTTCTAGATCCCTTTTTTTTCAGCGTAATCAATGCGCGAGATTCCTCTTTCGCGGAGCCATTGTGGCAGAAGATGCGGGCGCAGGCATTTGGCGCCGTTGTGCTTGATACCGATCCGCAATCAGCCTTCGGGCAGTCCTGGTACGGGTCTATCGATTTCGGCCCCCGCTTCCTTGATGAGTTGTACCGCAGCTACTACCTCGCGAATCGCATAGGCGATCAGGTTATATTCCTGCCCAAAGAAGAATGAGGAATTGAAACCTTCGCTGATGATCTGCACGCTGGCTTAGGAGACACAACAGATGTTGCCAACAAAACAGAAGATCATCGCATTCCGTTCCAAGGTCATTGATATTCCAACTGTCCTCTTCTTACTTGGCGCACTGAGCTTTCTTTACTGCTTTCTCTTTATTCCGCCTTTCCTCCCCGTTGAAGGGAATGGCATTGGGGATTGTTTTGCTTACTTAGCTCCAGGGCAGCGGATGTATCAAGGGGAAATGATCTACCGCGATGTTTTTGAATTTGTGACCCCGGGCACCGCCCTTGTCAACTTACTCATGTTCAAGCTTTTCGGGCTCCGGCTCTGGATTCCCGATGTGTTGGCGTTGCTTCTGGAGCTTGGGCTGGTCTGGCTTGGTGTCGTGATCTCAAGAAAGCTGATGCGCCCCAGCCTTGCACTACTGCCGAGCATGATGTTCCTCGTTTCGGCGCGCACATACCTACTCGACCCCACCCAGCATTGGTACAGTTTGCTGGCCGCAATCGCAGCCATCGCCGTACTGATAGAACGGCGAACTCCGGCACGAATTGCTGCCGCAGGGTTCTTATGCGGCCTCAGCGCCTGCTTCAACCAAGCCACCGGGTTAGTTGCTGTCGCGGGATTTGCTCTCTTTCTACTGTGGGAATCCCGGCAAAGGCAAGAGTCGTGGCGAAGGTTGCTCAAAAAGGAGGTTTCGCTGGCCACCAGCTTCCTTACAACTCTCCTGGCCGTGAACGCTTACTTTATTTGGAAGGCAGGCCCGGCCCGCTTCTTCTGGTGCACGATCGTCTTCGTCCTTAAGTATCACTCCAAACAGGCCGATGTGAACTCATTCCTTGCTCTTGAGACATTCTTTCCCGCATTTACCTCCCTGCGCGAATTTCTTCATCCATTTGCAGCTTGGCTATTTCTGTTTGCAGTGATTCCGCTCGCCTACATACTATTCTTTGCTCGTTACTGGCGGGAGTGCCGCAAGAAGCCTTTGGAGTATTGGGAGCGCCCAATGTTGGTCGCAATAGTGGGCTTCTTCATGCTTCTGAGCGCGGCCCGCGCCCCGGACTGGGTTAGGATGGCAACTGTTTCGTTGCCCGCGCTCATTCTTTTGGGTTGGTTGCTCGATTCCCCACGTAAGCTCACTCGAATGCTTGTTGTTGCATTGACAGTGGGTACTCTGCTCTTCGCCCTACGTGCGGTAGCGAGACAACGGCCCATCCCTGTCGGCATCCTCGACACTCCCCAAGGTAGACTCGCTTTTACCGGCCAAATCCCATTCCTGAAATATACCTGGATCCAGCAACATACACAGCCATTGGATTACTTTTATGATCCGATGGATCCAGAACAATCCTTTGTGCTAAACCTACGCAACCCGACGCCACTATCGCTCACCATGAACAATGGCTATACGACGCAAGAGCAGGTGACGGAGGTAATTCGGGGCTTGGAACAACATCGGGTACGTTATATTTTGTGGCCACCTGGTGGTCTGGATAAACTTCCAGGGTGGGAGAATCCTTCTGACGATCATCTTGGACCGCTGCGAGACTATATCCACGGTCACTATACGCGGGTCACGGTCTTTCCGGACGCCGACGAAATCTGGGAGAGACAGGCTGAGCAGGACCGGTAGCTCAGGAGACACAAAAGATGTTGCCAACAAAACTGAAGATCATCGCATTACGTTCCAAGGCTATTGATATTCCAACTGTCCTCTTCTTACTTGGCGCGCTGGGTTTTCTTTATTGCTTTCTCTTTATTCCGCCTTTTCTCCCTGTCGATGGCAATGGTGCTGGAGATACTTTTATTAACTTAGCTCCAGGCCAGCGGATGTTCCAGGGCGACATGATCTACCGGGACGTTTTCGAGTTTCTGCCCCCGGGCACCGCCCTCGTCAACTTCTTCATGTTCAAGCTTTTCGGGCTTCGGCTCTGGATTCCAGATCTGTTGGCGGTGCTTTTAGGATCCGCGCTGGCATGGCTTGGTGTCGTAGTTTCAAGAAAGCTGATGCGCCCCGGTGTGGCGCTGTTGCCGAGCGCTATATTCCTCGTTTCGGCACACACTTCCCTGTGCGACCCTACTCATCACTGGTACAGTTTGCTGGCAACAGTCGCAGCCATCGCGGCGTTGATAGAATCGCGAACCCCGACACGGATTGCTGCTGCCGGGTTTTTTTCGGGCCTCAGCTTATGTTTTACCCAGACCGTCGGATTAGCTGCTGTCGCGGGATTTGCTCTTTTTCTATTGTGGGAATCCCGGCAAAGGCAAGAGGGATGGCGAAGGTTACTCAGGAAGGAGGCTTGGCTCGCCGTGAGTTTCTTTACAACCTTCCTGGCCATAAACACTTATTTTATTTGGAAGGCAGGTCCGGCTCGCTTTTTCTGGTGCACGGTCGTATTCGTCCTCAAGTACTATCCCAAACAAGCCGACCTGAACTCGTTCAACGCTCTTAAGATATTTTTTCCCGCGTTTGTTTCCCTGCGAACATTTCTTCATCCATTTGCGGAATGGCTACTTCTGTTAGCAGTGATTCCACTCACTTTCATCATCTTCTTTATTCGTTACTGGCGGGAGTCTCGCAAGAAGCCTTTGGAGTACTGGGAGCGCCCGATGATGGTGGCAATAGTTGGTTTCTTCCTGTTCTTGAGCTCCGCGCCGGCGCCAAGCGTGGCTCGGATGGCGGCCATTTCGTTGCCCGCGTTCATTCTCCTGGGTTGGTGGCTCGATTCCCCACGCAAGCTCGCTCGGATATTTGTGGTGGTGTTGACGGTGGGGACCCCGCTCGAGGCAGTCCATTTGGTAGCACGAGGACGCCCTACTGCGGTCGGCATCCTCGAGACCCCCCAAGGGAAGCTTGCATCTGTGGACCGAGATCGTTTCAACGAACTCACCTGGATTCAGCAACATACACAGCCATTGGATTATCTTTATGCTCCAACAGACAGGTCACTGTACTTTTATCTGAACCTTCGCAACCCGACGCCACAATCAATCATTTCCAACACCGGCTATACGACACCACAGCAGGTGGCGGAGGCAATTCGAGGCTTGGAACAACATCAAGCTCGTTACATCTTATGGTCATCGGGTGATATGGACTTACTCCCAGCATGGGAGAATCCTTCTGACGGTCATCTCGGACCGCTGCGGAATTATCTGCACAGTAATTACAAGCTCGTCAAAACTTTTCCGAATGACTTCGAAATCTGGGAGAAACAGGCTGAGCAGGTCCGGTAGTCTTCAGTTCGCTTCATGGCTCCCGGTTCCATGTTCCCGCGTGACTAGACAGTGAAGACCTGCAACGTCCGCTCGAAAGGTCGGAATGAAAGGCCGTGACCCCACGGCAACTTTTGCTCTAGGATAATCAAGGAACTCTTTCCGATCCGGTGATTCCATGCGAAATTCCACGGAGAGGTATTACCGTCCCGGATTGGACGCGGTGCGGCTCATCGCCTTCCTGATGGTCTTCCTTAATCATTCGCTGCCTGTGTCCGACTCGCGGTTCATCAAATACCTGGGGCCCGACCTGACCGCCCTCTATGATTTGACAGACCAATGCTGGCGCTTCGGCCTTTCCTTATTCTTCACGCTAAGTGCGTTTCTCATATTCGAACTCCTCCAGCGTGAGCGTCACTTGACTGGAAGCGTTGGGGTTAAACAATTCTATTTGCGACGAATCCTTCGCATCTGGCCTCTTTACTATCTGGCACTTTTACTTGGAGTATGGTGGGCATTTCGCTTCGGCAACGGCGTCGGCGATCTGCCGCAACTCGGCTGGTTCGCGGTGTTTCTTGGCTCCTGGTTTGTTAACACCCATGGTTGGATCGTGAACGGAGCCTACCCCTTGTGGAGTATCTCGGTCGAAGAGCAGTTCTATCTGTTCGCGCCCTGGCTTACGAAGTACTGCGGCCGCAGACTCCTGTTCGGTTTTTGCGCCCTTATCGTGGTCATTGCCAATTGGACTCTGTATCTCGTGGCAAGAGAACCGGGTACATATCACGATACCTGGACCAATTCCCTGATTCAGTTTGAATGTTTTGCTGCCGGAATGCTCCTTAGCCTATGTCTGAACGGCGGGATTCCGAAAACCCACACGAGCTTCCGCGTTCTTGCGCTGGTGGGGGCAGCCGTTTTCTGGCTGGTCGCGGGAAACATCTTCAGCGCATTCGATGAACTGCGCACGCCCTCCGGAAGCTGGCAACTCATGATTGCCTATGGATTGGCGGCGGTCGGATCGAGCCTGATTGTATGGGCCATGCTCGATTTCCAGGGGGGACGTTATTCCCAATGGGCCATTCATCTGGGGCGAATTTCGTACGGTCTGTACGTCTTCCATAGTTTCGCTCTATTTCTTTTTGCAATGATTCCCATGGAGAATACGGGGATGAATGGACTGCATTCCCATGTTCTGAGAGCCGCTCTAATTCTAGCTGTACGGGTCGCCGCGCCGTTGCTCGCCACCTACATCCTCGCCGAGCTCTCGTACCGTTTCTTTGAGCGTCCCTTTCTGCGCATGAAGCAACGGCATACGGTGATCGTCAGCCAACCGCAGGAGATCCCCTAAACATCAACTGTTGCCGATCTGTGCCAGAGAGCGAGCTGCCACAAACCCATCAAGGGTTCCGAGATCATGAGTCCAAAACAAGTCACCCATCAGATTGCTATAGACAAAACCAATCACTTAGCCCGGCAGAATCCGGCGAATCGCGGCAGAGTCTGGAACCCTCGCGCAGCAATCAGAGCGTCTCATAACGAATCTTATTTGTGCTTAAGTCCCGTTGTAACGCAGACGGCTTGAGTCAACGCGTCGTCAAGGTTGCCCATGGGAGCATCGAAATGTCGATCTTGTCATCGGGGAGGGGAACCTGCAGGTTCTCTTTGGCGGGGTCGCGCACCTGACCACCAGGCAGCGGGTGAAGTTTGAACAGCAACAGGACCTGGCGGCTAGGATCCTCGAAAGCGCGGAAACTGGCAACCAGTTCGAGAGAAAAATGGGTATGAATGACCTCGAGGGTGTCTTGGTCGATGCCGTCCCATTCGGCATACCAGCCTGGCTGGTAACGAGCGAGTTCAGAAGCGGGGTCTGGAAATGAGTTGCATGGCATGGATGTCGGATCGCAAAGCGTGGGCAGGTTGGTAACCAGCGCGATCTGGTCTCCGCTGATTGAGACCAGCAGCCTCTTGCCGTTGGGGTGATCGTCTATATATTGGGTGAGCTGCCGGGCCGCGTTGACGAACGTAAACTTCGGGTGGGCGGCGTAATTGATGGTCCGGGCACCATTGATACTCAACGCCAGGGCGGCCACTCCGATCAAAGACCAACCTAGTAAGCGGGTCCAGGCTGAGCGCGCCTTTGGAGACCGGTTGCTATTGGGGTCTTGCGCAGGAGAGGTTTGACCGAGCAACGCCCCAGCGCCCTGCGCAACGATCAGGAAGCAGAACACTGTTACTACTGCAAAGTAGCGCGGAATGACATAGCAATGGTAGATCATGAACAGGAAATAACCGACGACAGCCCACATGGACGCTCCAAAGACCGGGTCCATCAGAAGCATGCGGCTCCGCGCGTAGCGCAAGCCGATTACGGACCCCAACACGACTGCAGCGGCCAATGGAATTAGAATGTGGTCCGCACCCCATGCAGTCTCAAGCGCAAAATGGAGAATGCCCAGCGGCCAATAGAATTCTGTCGGCCAGGGGAATGAGTTGATAGAAAGGAAGAATCGGTAGTCGTGGAGCATGCCAGAGCTAACAACTAAAACCATCCACAGGCCATAAATGACGATGCTCGATCCCGTGGCAGCAAACGCGCACCTCAGGGCTAGATTGCGGTCCTTCCATAGCGGCAGCATAATCGCCCACACCAATGCCGGCAGCAGAAAAACGGCTGAGGTCTTGGTAAGCGTCATCAGCGCAAACAGAAGACCAATGGTAATTGAGACCCGAACCCGACGCTGGAATCGCGGTAGTCTGACCGCAAGGTTCAATGCCGCCAGCGTGAAAGTCGTCAGCGGCGGCTCCAGAATCGCTAGCCGGCTGAATGAATAGAGAAAAGGGCTCGTGACCAATAAGCTAACTGCCAATAGCGCCACCCAGCGCGGGCCCGTCGCTCGCAGCAACAGATAACTCAGAAACAGGTTGGCAAAGAACATTGCTATGGCAAGCCCTCGCGCCGCCTCGATCGTTACCCCTGTAAAGCAGAATAGGACCCACTCTAGAAAAGGCCACACAGGCACTGCCGGCGCAGGGTTGTAGTCTAACGTCGGATACCAGTTACCCGTCAGGTGCGCGTGGATGGCTGCGTTCGCCCACCAACCCTCATCGGTATACATGGAACCGTCGAAATTCAAGGGTGGATAACTGGGAAAATCGGCGCGCAGATTGAGCGCGTGAAGCACAGCGAAGCTACAGATCAGAACCAGCCAAGCGGAGTAAAGCCAGTGTTTGAACGAAATCGTCATTGGATTTCTTGATCGCGAATGGGTCCCCAGTGCGAATCTACTAAATCATGGTACTAGGGCCTTACCAAAGAACTTGGCACGCTTGCTAAGGCGATCGATGAGTGGCGAAAAAATGTGCCATTGACCGATGGTAATATTGCGCTGCTCCCTGGCCGTAATAACGCATAATCCCATCGCGCAGACACACTTGTGCTGGGCCACCGAACGAGAGATCGTAAAGCATCAATGTCACAAAACTGGCCACAATGCTCACCGCCAACGCCGCCCTTATCCATCTACTGAACCGGGCAAATGTCGCCAGCATTGCCTTGTCGGTAACCGTAAAATACAGCCCAAGAAAAGCCAACAAATCGATTTCCGGATAGAACTCCATCCGAAAGCGGTAAGCCAGGTAAACAAAAGTGAGCACGAGCAAGCAAGGCACCAGCAGGCCAATTCCAATGGCTGCCAACTGGCGCAGAATAGGCTGGTCAGCGGGACGGCGCCGCCACAGAGCGATCGCGAAAAGCGCGATGAAGCACAAGGGAAGCAGATCGGTAAGGAAGAAACTGCCCGGGGGTAACTCGACGTAATCGAACAACCGTGTTTGCGTCTTTTCCATGAAAAGCTGGCCGCTACTGCCGTGCAGCACCCAAACCGGGAAGAAGTAATAAATCAGGCCGAAAGGAATGCGCTTGAAGTTGAACAAGACGGAGAGAAACAGGTGCTTTGGATCGTTTGAGCAACGATCACAATACTGCGAGTAGTTGACGAAAGCCGTCGGGTTCCCCCAGCGAAAGTAGTTGACTAAGCCAGTCATTGCCACAAGGAGAGTGAGGACCCCCAGCGCCGCGAGTATGCGGCGCTGCGTAAGGGCCCGCCCCAGCCGCTGCATCGACGCCCAACGGCCTGTGGCTTCGATCATTGCAGGCTCGAGAGCGAGCACAATGAGCAGCAACACCATCGCCATCAGGAGGCCGATGCCTGTGGAGACTCGCGTGAGCATAGCGAGTCCGGCACATAGCGCCATCGCGCACAGCGTCGCCATGTCAAACCGGCGGATTACAATCCCTTTCACCGCAAAATAGACAAAGACTGCGGCAAAAGCACTCGCCCACAAGATCACTTCCTGATAAATGGAGACCCTCAAATAACCTACTTCGCTTCCTCCAAGCAGGATGTAGGCCAGCACGGAGCCAATTGCCAACCTGGAAACCGAATCCTGTGCGCCGTGGCGCCGCACCAGCAGCACCGCGCGGACCTTTGCCATTCCCGCAATGCAAACGGCGGCCAAGCAGGACCACATGGTCATGTCCATGTCCATACGGCGCATGATCCAAAGCGGAAGCCGCAACAGGGCAGGCCAAATACCCCAATAGGCGTAGACTCGCCCGTTGTATGAATATCCTTCATAACTGACGATCTTCGGGTCCACATCGAATTGGCCATGCAGAAGATGGCTGAGCATGCTGTTGAAGGTAAGTCGGATTGGATCGCTCCATGCGAGCCTCCATGAGATTCCCAGCAACGTGCCATAACAAAGAAGCATGAAAGCAAGCAGCGCAAGTTGCAACTGGTGGTCGTTGCGATAGACGCTGCGAGCCATGGCCGCCAGTCCTCGGCCGTTTGAACCCAGGCTGATGCGACCATCATCGCTCGATTGCTTCGCCGACAATTCGTGCGTCGCGTCGCGGGTTTTGATCATCTCGGCCATTGCGGAATCATATCAGCATGGATTTCCATATTGGCTTTCTTACTAAGATATCGTCCCGGTAATCCCCAAGCCGGCGATATGCCGCCGCGAGATTTCCGCGCTTTCCATTGTGGCCCCAGCGAAAAAGCCGCGCTTCCACTCATCGGCAAGGCCCTTGGCGCGGTGGAGCTTTGAGACATGCTTCTCAAAACTGACGCTCTCCCAAACGTCGTCAGCGGCGGTGGGGTGCAACTGGCCCAGGACTTCGCAGAATTCAATGAAATTCGATTGTGCGGCGGTGCACTCCGTGAGAGTGACAGCCTCGGAAAGTTCGACAACCCAGTAAGCCGAAGCCGCGCCGGCGTCCTTGTGCGCAGTCCACTTTTCGCTAAGCGAGTAAACTCCATACCATCATGTCAGCGCCGATACTCTTGCAGGGCTACTGGCACGGCAAGTCCTCGGGCACCAAGTCATGCCCAGTCCAGCGAAATAAAGCCGTTCGTTCATCCAGCACCCACCTTCCGCCCGGTGCGCTTCGCGTCAGGTCAACTGGATCGCGCAATACGATCGTGCTTCTGTTGTCGATGCATTCTACCTCTCCGGTAACGAAGACGTTGCAATGTTCGCAACGCTGCCTTATTGCATAACCGAGCAAGGCGCCGTCGTGCTCACCAAAATACGATAGCTCGACCGTTCCATGGCTTATAGAACTCGCCCCCGCTACGACAACAATAGTAACCCCACTTACTTCATAAGGAGATGCGGAAAGCCAGCGATCAAGCTGGCGAATAGTTTGCGCTTCCGCAGTGGAGGTCAATACATAGTGAACGCCGATACCAGTCGACGTCCAGCCCAAAACGGCAACAATGCCCAATATCATTGCCCCACCCACAGCGCGAAACCAGTTGTTCACATTTCCGCTATGGATCAGAGTCGATACAACAGCGATCACAACAATGGCAACACCCATGCTCGCAGCGTAGTTTTCACGAGTATCGTAGCGTGATATATACCCTTGTAATATGAGTGCTATTCGCGATCCTAAAAAGATACCCCATCCCAAAAGCACAGAATGCCAGAGCGGAACACTATTATTCGTAAGACTGCCATCCCGGCACTTCCGTATCCAGACGTAGCCGAGCACCAAAAGAATTGCGGCCTCGATTGCAAAGCAGAGTACGCCACACGTCGAATGAAATGCCTTGTCCGCATTCAGGAAGGCCCAGCGCCACTGCGTGTCCAGCGGCCATTGCGCTGCCCGTAAATGAACAAGCGCCAGTAAAGCGGGAAGACGAGAGAGCCTCAGGCTAATCCTATCTGAAATCTCTGAGCTTGGGGCAATCCAACAAAGAACCCCGTATACGACAAAGGGTACAGCTATCTTCCCATAGCGCCACAAACTGTCAGGGTTTCTCTGTAAGGACTTCCTGTTTGCAGTCGCCAGATCACTTTTCTCGGTGTTTTGGTGATACCAGTCAAGCGCCGCAAAGAAAATGAATCCCCCAAGCCAGAGTTCATATAGAAGTAAGCTAAGTACAACCAAGCAGGCATAAGCAATTAACCATCTGCGGAAATGGGTCTCGCGCCATAAGATCAAGCAGTGCGCCGCTCCAAGCACTAATATTGTCGCCCAGATTGTCGTGGCCGCTGCCCACCAATAAACGGCCTGAGAGATCCAAGGAAAAGCACAAAATAGCATCCCCGCCGCAAGCGACGCCGGAGTAGACCATTTGACTCGTTTCAGTAGAGTGTAGAACAGAATGACACAAATAATGTGACTTGCGAACTGAAGAATGTGAGCATAACTGGGGCCCAGCCAGCAACCAAGATATCCCTCGAGGGGGTATTTCAATAGCCTATAGGGCGACCAGTGTCCGGCGCCGCCCATCATAAATGCTGTTCGCCAATCTGGAACAGCAGATGAAACACCAAATACCTCGTTATAGTCGTCGCTAAGCCAACCTATTCGTGGACCGCATAATCCATAGGAGAATATGCAGGTTGAGATTAGTGCCAAGATCGGAGCAATCTGGGAAACGGCTTTGACATCGAAATGCAGGTTGGCGAAGGTTCTCTTCATAGACGCCTGCTGAGGAGGCTTTGTCATTGGTGATTTGACCTTTTGGCCGCCCTGATCATGCGTTCAAGCCCAACGAGGGAGTTGATCATGTTGACTTCAGGGAGACCACGGAGATCAATTCGAAGTTGCGCGCGATGCGGATGCTGCCGCGGTTCTCAGGCCTGACGCCAGGAGCCGGGGCGCCTCTTGCTTGAACTCAAACGTGTAACGTCCCCGCGTTGCCTTCGCCGTGCTCGCCACTCTTTCGCTGGTACAACTGGTCGCTGGAATGCATTTGGCGCGAGCAAGGTCACTGCCATCGATGTGACAACGCGTGGATAATGTGTCTGAGTCCCCTCTTCAGCCGTGAGCGTATGCCAAACCTGACGCGCCAGTCGCGAAACCTCTTTAGCCCTCCCCAGCAAACTCCAAGAGCAAATTCAATAAGTGAATCGTCAGGGCCGATATAAATCCGGCGCAGAAGATGCGGGTCGCCGCGGAGATAGTTCATACCCTCTTCCACACCGAACGCCAGGTCGAACTCCCCCTTGACCCGTTCGTAAACGGCCTCATCGTACTCTCCGTGGGGATAGGCAAACGAGACGACAGGCGAATTCAGCAGGACAGCAAGGTCATTCTTGCTACCCACGATCTCGTCCGAGCATTCGGCTACAGACAGTTTCGTCAAATCAGCGTGCGTGCGGCCGTGCGCACCAAACTCAATTCCCTGCCCGGCCCAGTATCGAATCTGTTCCGCGGTCATCAGTTGAAGCGTACCGCAACCTTGGGCTTCGTCCCACGTATTCGTTCCACCGATTCGCTGGGTGACAACGAATACGGCGGCGCCAAATCCGTATCGGCGAAGAATGGGTAAGGCATACTCGGCTGTATCCGAGTACGCGTCATCAAACGTAAGAAGGATTGGCTTTTCGGGGAGCCCTGTGCCTTCTCTCCGCCAGCGAAGCCAATCGGAAGGTCTGATACCGGCATAGCCCCGGCGGGCAAGCCACCGGATCTGACGCTCGAATCGCTTCGGCGATACTGTCCACTCGCGAAAAATACCGGGGCGCATAGGCCCAACGTGGTGATACATGAGTGCTGGACAACGGCGTCCAAATTCACTTTCCAGTGCTTTCCATGAACCGGCGGCACTCCGGGCACTGCGCAAGCGCGTTGTTCTCTCGGCGATATGAAGCAGACGCAGCCCTGCCCTACGCATCGGAACAAAGCGATAGAACCAGTTCTCAAAACGAAGAGGGGCGGCCAGAAGCGGCACCGCAGATACTGGCATCCCCAACAATGCGCGTCGTAACCACCTCTTTAGGAGGCCCGTTTCTGCGATGGGCGCCAGCAATGAGAATGGCCTATACTCGGAGTGCTTACGGCAGATACGGAGATCCCCGGGGGCCGCTGTTATCGCCTGCCACTCCAGGTATTCCCGGGAAGTTTTCACATAATATTCGTACGCGATCGCGGTGGGCCGGAAGTGGAAGGGAACCCCCATCTTCCACAATCGCAAACCTAATTCGAGATCCTCTGACACCCGAATCTCCTCGTCGAAGCCCCCGCACCGAAGAAAAGTATCTCGGGGCATGGAACTGTTTGCCACGGACGAAAGGACGGCAATGGAAGGGGCAAAGTTGGCCGGATAGCGCAGCTCCATGTTTGGATTGAGAGAACGATAGTAATCCTTATAGCCAATCTCAAAGTAATACCGGGGAATGGTTTTAGAACTTTCGCTCGCAACGTAGATAGGACCGTGTACCACCTGAGGCTCGGAGCCAGAATGAGCTGCGCAATGCTGCCGAAGAAGATTGGGAACTCCCATGAGGTCGTCATCCAGGAAGAGCACCATCTCACCGACAGAGGCCCGTATGCCCACATTCCGTGCCGCGCTCGGACCACGGTGAGGCGCTTGCAATGCGCGAAACGCACACTTCGGCTTCCATTCGCGCAGCAACTCTGCCGTGCCGTCCGTCGATCCGTCCATGACAACGATCACCTCGTACTCTTCCGGCGGAAGGTCCTGCGCCAATAGCGCCGGAAGTGTGCGCTCCAGAACATGCCGGCGGTTAAACGTGGGAATGATAACGGAGAGCTTAATCATCGCGGATCTGAGTCAGAGGTTGGGTTTCACAAACACATATGAAAAATACGGAGAGAAGTATCTATTGATGCATTCGACTCTAAACTCGGAAAATCCCTTTGTCTCCAGCAGTTTCAGGCCCAGGGCTTCAGTCTGCTTCACCACAAAGCGCGGTGCTGCGTAAAACGTATGCACCCCTTCTTCCAACACATATGCACACTCTTTGAACGCTGTGGCACTGTTGCGCAGTTTCCATCGCAAGCGGTTGCCGTAGTACGGCGAAAACCAGTGCAAAGATTTCACATTGTGCGAGGAATAGATGAAGGTGCCTCCGGGCTTGAGGACGCGAGCACATTCCCGCAGAGCTGCGATCCTCTGTGCTGCGGGAAATGCATAGTCGATCCCGTTATGCGAGATTAGTATGTGGCAATATGAGGAGTCCGGTTCATTGATTCGATCATAACTTCCCACCTGTAAATCCAGATATGGCAAGCGCCGTTTCGCTAGTTCGATGAAGACATCGGAACGGTCGACCCCGCGCACCTTAAGCCCCATCTCATACAGCAGCAGGGTCGTTCTCCCCATTCCACATGCGAGATCGAGAACATTGTCTCCGGGTTTGTAGTATTTAGGAAACAGATACTCTTCGTCTGGATGGAGCCGGTAGTAGGCGAACTCCGCGACCGCACTTGAAGTCCGAAAAGCCGCGAGGTTCTCCGCTAACTCCAAAGGAACTTCTTCTGGCACGGGGGTTTCTCCTTCCTTCCGGATAGGAAAACTCGCTAAGTCTCGCCTTCGTAGCGTTCTTTCGAAAACTGGCGAAGGATGCCGTTCATGTCGAACGCTCTGCCAGTGAAGATGCTAGCGGGCGGACGCGTAACTTGAAATAGGCACGGGCACAAAGCCGCGAAAACCAGCGCCGGTTCCAGATCAGCAACCGGTACGTTTGATGGTACCCGGTGGACCATCGCATCTTATAGGATTCCTCGCCGTTCAAGAAATCGAATTCGTCAAACCCATGCGTAAAGCCATAATCGATCACCATGGGAATGAGCATAGTGCCGGGTGAAAGGCTTGAGAAGTGATGATCGTAAGCGGTGAGATAGCCCCAGAGACTCTTACCACAACGGTACAGAAGCTGCCAAGCCACTAAGCGATCTTTCCATTCCAAGAGTACAACGGAGATCCAGCCTCGTGGTCCCAAGGTGTCAAACAAAAGTTGAAATACTTCCGGATATTTACCGAGAAAGGGTGGCGACGGCTTGCCTCCAACGTGTTTCTGCGCCTCTATAGCAATCAACCTTTCCAGCAACTGAGGCTCTTTCTGCGGATCTTCAACGATCCGCACTTTCAACCCCTTCCGAGTCATTTCTATAAGCCCGTGATACACGCGCCGGGTGGAACGAGAATGACGATTTGACATCTCCGACCATGGGCCGTCAATCGGCATATACGGACACTTTTCCTGTTCAGGAAGGAGGTGATACGACAATCCCGCGCGCGTTAAGGTGCTCTCAATGCGTGCGATCCGGCCTCCGGTGTCGCGCAGGTCTCGAAGATCGATTAGGTCCCATTCTTTGGAGGTGTGGTTCAGAAAATTCACTATGGCTTCCGTTTGTTCCTCCATATCGCTCCCCAGCACTAAGTCGTTGTAATCCCATTCGTGCTCGCGCGCCAAGAACTGGAGCCGTCGCAGGGAAAAGCCAAACCGCGAGGAAATTGTTTGGATAAGGGGCGATATTCCGGTTACGGTCCCGTTCTTCCTCAGCACCAGAATATTTGAGCGATGTCTGCCGGAGCCTTCTTGTCTGACAAGACGCTGGTACCAGGCCTGAAACCAGTCAAAGGTCATGAAGACGTTAGGGCTATCGGATGCGAGGCTGAGGCGGTTCCAATCTTCCTGGAGATGGAGGACTTCATCTTCGGCAGTGATGGTGTCGATAGTATAGGGTTGCCTTGTCACGGCGCGTTAATCTCTGTCAGGGCGTGTAATCGAAAAACTTGGTTTCCTGCAACGATCATTTCTGAATTAAATGCGTTTACGTAAGAGCCAGTTAACCGCTGACCTGAGGTCGTAATAGATGAATTTACGAACTCGCGATATTTTTCGTCGATTCCAAATTAGTACACGGAGCCGGCGTTGACACCCGGTGCCCCAGATCATCTTGTATGGCTCTTCGCCACGCAGGAAGTCGTACTCGCGAAATCCACGCCCAAAGCCGTAGTCCAGCAGTGCCAGCAGCAGCAAAGTGCCTGGCGCAAAACGAGAGAATGACCTGTCATAGGCTTTGGCATAGTCCCAGAGCTTGTCCCCGCAACGAAAACCAAACTGAAAAGCAACCGGCTGGTCACCCAACTCGAGCAAAGCGACATAAAGCCAGCCATGCGGCCCCAGATTGTCAAACAAAGACTGAAACACGTCAGGGTACGTGCCGATGAAGGGAGGGTGCACGCTTCGGAGATGCTTCTTGCTTTCGAGAACGATAAGTTTCCTTAAGAGATCGGGCTCTCGCGCGGGGTTCTCAATGATTCGTGTGCGCAAGCCTTGCGCCGCAGCGCGTACGCTTCGATTACGAAGCGTACGCCGTACATGTCCAGAGAGTCTCTTTGTCACTTCGGAAGCGTCTCCGCCAATTGTCAGGTACGGGCAACTGTTTTGTTCCGGGAAAAAGCGATAGGAGAGACCTACATGTTCTAAAGCGCGCTCGATCAGCGCAATTTGTTCACCTGTATCCCGCAAATCTCTGAGGTCCACAACGTCCCATTCCGCGCTGGTTCGAGCCAGGAAATCCGCGATAGCCATCGTCTGACCCGTCGGATCTTTTCCCAATACCAGATCGTTGTAGTCAGCGTGAATCGATGCGAACTCAAGTTTGCGGACACGAAAGAATCGGGAGGCTATGTGCCGTACAAGGGGAGCTATGCCAGCGACTGAGCCGCTCTCTCTCAGCACCAGCACATTAGGTAGGAAACGGCCGCTGTGATACTCCAAAGCAATTCGCCTAACCCAGGCTCGAAACCAGCCATAGGTCACGAATGCGTTCGGATGATCGGCGGTTTCGCTGAGCCGGTTCCAGTCAGACTCAAGAGCCGAAAGTCCCTCCTCAGTCGAAACCGATTCGATCGTATATCGAGGCTCTCTCTCTTCGTTGAGAGAATCACAAGCTTGGCCAGGGCGCATTTCAGCTCACTTTACGGCAGCTGGGAGTGGCCAGACAAGCTCAGTCTTCCACTTCAGATTCGGCCTCACCGCGCCCGGCCAGAAATCGTGGTAAAACCCACGCAACTCACTGGCGGCATCGTAAACCTCGAAGGCTAAAATGTCCTCCCAGTGGGCAACCTCTGTCATGCCACCAAGCAACACTGTGAGATGAATCCGGTAAGTGCCACTGTTCATCAAGTCAGCCGGCACAACGAACGAACTCCTCAACAGGCCCGCCGGAGCCGGAACTTCTGCAAACCTCGCGGTTGCAAACACATTGACACCATGCTCGTTGAACACCTCCGCGGCCAGGTCCAAACAGGTATGCGCCGCCAGCTTCCAGTATTCAAACTCCACAACCAGGGGAGTTCGAACTGTAAGCCTGTCCTGAGAAGTTCCATTTACCGGGCGAACGCACGTGCGATGTAGCCGGATTATTTCGTTGCCCGGTGCGGTGTTGATGTCGTTGTGAACCACTTCCTTGAATGTCGGCAACCAAGTTTGCAGATAACGGGACGTGACTAATCCGGCCGGTCCTTGCAATACGACTCGTCCTTCGTGCAAACAGATGGCGCGCGTACAATGACTATCGACGGCAAGCATGTTATGGCTGACGAACAACACTGTCCGGCCCTGGCTTGCGGCATCGCCTATCTTGCCTAAGCATTTCTTCTGAAAGGCGGCGTCACCCACGGCCAAAACCTCATCTACCAGCAGAATCTCCGTTTCCAAATGGGCGGCCACCGCAAAAGCCAGCCGAACGTACATGCCGCTGGAGTAATGCTTCATGGGAGTATCGAGCAGGCGGCCGCATTCCGAGAACTCCACGATCTCTTCGAATTTGCGTTCAATCTCCCGGCGGGTCATACCTAAGATTGACCCATTGAGATAAATATTCTCCCTGCCTGTCAGTTCCGGATGGAACCCGGCCCCCACCTCGAGCAGCGTACCGACCCGGCCCCGAATTTGCGCCTGCCCTTCGGTTGGTTTCGTAATACGCGACAAGATTTTCAAAAGTGTTGATTTACCGGAACCGTTTCGCCCGATGATGCCAAGCACCTCGCCGTGCCGCACTTCCAGCGAAAGATCTTTGAGCGCCCACAATTCCGGGTTCCGGGCGGCGACGCCAGCCGGCGAACGCCAAGCCGAGGCGAAACGTCGAAGCGGGGCACTTACCATCTCCGTGAGCGCGTCCCGCAAGGTCAGGTAACGTTCTCGCCGGCCGATCCGGTATCGTTTGCCGATTCCTTCGCAGCGAATCGCGACTATGTTTCTAGTCTCAGATGAAGTCGGCAAAAGTATCCTCGGTTCGCCGGAAGTAGTAAATTCCACCGATTAGAATCGTCACAGCAACGCCCGCGGAAACCGCCAGCAAACGCACAGGAGCAGCACCGGTTCCACGCAGAGTCCAGCGAAAACCTTCCACCACTCCGACCATCGGATTGAGCCCGTACCAAACCCGCCAACGTTCCGGCACGACGCTGGTAGGGTATGCGATTGGAGTGGCCAGAAACCAAAACTGTACGAGAAAACCTAAGGTGTAACGCACATCCCGGTACTTTACGTTGAGGGCAGCGAGCCACAGCCCAACGCCCAAGGCAATCAGCACTGCCAGAAGCGCCATGAACGGCAGCAGCGCAATCGTTGCCGTCGGGACGATCCGATAATAGATCAGGAAAACAACTAAGACGATCAAGCTGATAGCGAAGTCCAGTAAACTCGCCAGCACCGCGGACAGCGGAGCAATCAGACGCGGAAAATACACTTTCGTGATAAGCCGCTCATTGGTCAGCAAGCTATTGCTGGATCCGGTTAACGCATTGGCGAAGAGCTGCCACACTACCATAGCTGAATAGGCAAACACCGGATAAGGCAATCCCTCCGACGGTACTTTGACTAAGCGGCCGAGAAATAGGCTCAGAGTGAGTGCTATTGCCAAGGGCTGAATAACAGCCCATGCCATTCCCAGCACGGTCTGTTTGTAGCGGACTTTGATATCCCGCCAAGTAAGAAAGTGGAGTAACTCACGGTACTGCCAGAGATCCCTCGGCTGCAGGCTCCAAGAGGACTCTCCTCCCCGGATGATCACAGTGCCGGCACTCGGGGCATGCGGCAGTTCTGATGAGGGTGTCATACACTGGCTGATTTCGACGGTGATTCTGGAGAATCTCTATATAATAATAGCAAAGTGACTAGTGAGAGCAGCCATCTGGCCGGAGATGAAGCGAGGAAGGCACCGCACGTCCCGCTGGAGCAGTCGACTCTCCTCCGGTACTATTCGTCCCGCCGAGCAATCGATGAATGCTCTGTCTATCGTCTTGGGCCTGAGGAAGAATACCTTATCAGCAAGTATTACCACTTCGGAGACAGGCTTCTCGACCTCGCATGTGGCATGGGGAGAACGACCCTGCGTCTGTACGAAATGGGTTTTTCCGTAGTCGGAATTGACCTGGCGGAGGTTCTCATCAACGCCGCCAGAAAACGGTTCCCTTATTTGGACCTGCGCGTCGGGAGCTTCAATTGCATCGAAGAACCGAACGCCGCGTTTTCCCATGTGTTGATCTCATCCAATGCGATTGACCTGGCCGTTCCCGAATCCAACCGCACTGCGGTCCTGCGTGAGTGCGCGCGCGTTTTGCGGCCTGGGGGAACGCTCATCTACTCCTGCAATAACCTGAAATGCCTGCACTTGCTTTCGCCGCGCTTATGGCGTCGCCCATTTTGGAAACTGCGACACACCCTGAAAGCATTCCAGTCGCTCGCATACGTTTCCTCGGATGGCCTGCAGGCCATTTTTGCCGCACCCGAGACGGCGATTCGAGAGACCGAAGACGCCGGGTTCAGGTTTCTGGAAATGAGAGGGCGTGGAATGTCCGCGAAGCCGTGGTTCAACCGGTACTTCTCTCACCACATCCACTATGCGTTTCGTAAATTCTAGGCTTGTCGCTTCGATTCGTATATCCTGCTAAGCCGTGCGGTGCTTCCTACGATCGAGAAGCCGGTCGTAGAGTTCAGCGGTACGGCGCGCCATAAGTTCGGCGGAGAAATGCGATTGCACTCGCTTGCACCCCTCGGCTCCCATAAGCGCCAACCGTTGACGATCGCTCGCCAGTTCCGCGAGGCAATGAACCAGGGCGTCAGTATCTCCGGGAGGAAGAAGTCTTCCAGTCACTCCATCGACGACCAGCTCGGAAAGACCTCCGACCCGGCTTGCAACAACCGGTCTCGCAGCTGCCATGGCTTCGAGCGCGGATAGCGGGAAACCCTCTTCGAGCGACGGGATCACCAGGAGATCCCAAGATACCAAGAGCCTGTCAACGTCCACTTGCCAGCCCAGAAAGCGCACCCGATCCGCTACGCCAAGACTTGCGGCGAGATCCCGAAGCGAGGTTTCCGATGGACCCGAGCCGGCAATTTCTGCCTGAACCTCAATCCCCAAGCTTGCCAGGCGAGAGGTGGCATTGATCAAACTCTCGACATTCTTTAGCGGGATCAACCGAGCAAGAACCCCCAGCTTGAGCGGCCCTGTGAGAGTCGCCGCAGCAGGTGGATGCGAAGTAGTCTCGACGCCCGCATAGATGACTTCAGCATGACGTCCGGGGAGGCAATCAGCCACAGCCTGCGAACAGGCGATGATTGCGTCTACGGCACGAAAATCCATCTGAGAAATCGGATCGCCGGTGGGTTCGAGTATTCGGCCGTGAATGTGCTGCACGATAGCGCTCACGCCGGCCATGCGGCACACGGCCCGAACTGTCAGTCCTCCGTGGTGCACGTGCGCGATCTCCGCCGGATGTTTCCGCAACCAGCGCCATACCCGCCAGGCGCCAGCCAGGTCGCGGCGAGTCGCCGCCCAAGAAACCACATCCGCAGAAATGCCTGCGTCCTTCATCGCCAGGACCAGAGGCCCGTCCCCAAAGAAGAGCACTGATGTTTCGTATCCGACGGGGTGGGAGTGTTTTGCTATGCTCGCGATCATCCGGCAGATTCCGGTGCACTCTGGCTGCGCGTTCTGCAAGATGTGGACGCAAATCGGCAACGAATTCCTTTCCGCAAGCAGTATGCAAGCGCTCCGGCTGCAGACTGGAGGAACAAGATGAATATGAGCGTTGGAGGCGGACTCGCTATTTGTCCCTAGGCTTCTTGGTGCGGAAGAAGAGCAGAGCCGCGCTAACACTCGCTGCCAGCAGCAGACGCCATCCGCTGGTAACGATTTCACCGGGGTCCGGAGCATCTCGCGACCAAGTCAGCGGCTTGCGCCGCATGCGGCGAAAGAGAAATCGCAGAAGGTCCAGGCGGCGACTGGGAAACTCAGAAAACAGCAACATCCAGTATGCAACCCGATTGCGTGCCTCCTGCGCGATCTCGAGCGGCTTCAGAGAGGGATGGAAAACGATCGCATCGGGAACGCAGACGGCAGTATAGCCGCGCAACAAAAGCAAAGCGAAAGCGTAGTTTCCCTCTGCAATCTGGAATGGCGCGCCCTTGCCCAGCCGCTCATCGAAAACTCTTTGGCCGGCACAGGCTTTCCTGCGAATTGCCATATTGCACTCCGTGCCCAAGCCACCGAAGCTGGCAATTTCAAACCATCTTGGGTCTTTGTTCGTGAGGAGACGCCCCACTTGCCTAGCACCGCTTTCAGCCGCGGACTGTGGAGTAACAACCGTGCCTGCCACGACTCCAACTTGAGGATCTTTGAACGGCCCAAGGACATATTCAAGCCAATGCACATCAGCCGTTGCGTCATCGTCCAAGTATGCGACGACCTCAGAGTGGCTTTCGGCCAGTCCTCGATTGCGTGTACGGCTCGCGCCCGGAATTTGCTCAACTATATAGATGGCAGCAAATTCCCGGGCTATAACTTCTGTCTCTTTGTCTCCCGAAGTGTTATCGACCACGATCAACTCATCTGGTGCGCGCTCCAGTTGGGCGATACTTTCGAGGCATTTCCGCAAAAGAGCTGGCCGATTCCGGGTACAGATGACAACCGTGGCAGTCACATCTGATTCCTCGAGCAACGGAGGTGAGTCGGGCTGTATCGAATGGCGTGCCAGCGATTTCAACCAGGAAGCCTCTCGTTCAAATTACAGGCACGCTAATCATGAGTTCCAACCCTTGCACAGATTCCGACCAAAGCAAACCACGCAATGCAACTGTCTCACGCTTGAACCGTGAAGGGATTCTATCAGATGATCGTCGGAAATGGCTCAGGATGATCTACATCCTCAACATAATCGCATATCAATGCTTCGAAGATGACTGCACCGGCGGTGGATACAGGGGTGGCAAAACGTTCCGGAATCGACTTGATCGCGTTGAACTCTTCGTTTACGCCGACTTGAATTGAAGGTACAGAGTTGTCAAGAAGATTGATCTGGGAAGGTTTCGGCGGGGTCACGGAGCGCCGCTCCGCTGTGGGCTACATCAAGTGGCCTCGACCATCTTCGCAATACAACTCATGCGCACTGGCATCTTCGGACAACTGGTCACAAACCTTTCATCTATAACTTCTTTCAATGAGCTTCCCCGCACCGCCCGAGAGCTTCGATGAGATCTTGAGCCTCGCCTGGCTTCAGGGAATTAACCTGCTCCAAAGGACGTCCCAGCGAGTTAGTAACGCAGGCTCCAAGAAGCCCTCTTCTAATTACTCGTCGCTTTCGCAGGAAGCAATTGCAACGCTTGTCCCAGGCAACAAGATAGAGCTCGATTTCATCCTCTGGCGAACCCTCCAACTGGCTGGCGAGAGTGAGCCTCGTCTTGTCCCACCACTGAAAAACGGGGCAGCAATACACTTCCGGCGCCTCAATAATGGACAGTTGGAAATAGAGATCAGTCGCTGTAAAGGGTGCCTGCAGCGAGTAGGGCAAATACTCCTCTGTCCAACGAGAGGCCGCCGCGCGCCCCCCCGGAATCCAAATTACTACCAGCGCCTTACCGGGTAGACCCTGCAACGAACCCGGCAGTTTCGGCGGAGCATCCAGCATTTCTCCCCAACTGTGCGCCCAGCGGATATTCTCGGCCCACAACGTGCTGCCGCACACGCAAACCAGAAACAAAGCACAAGCCACACGAAGATAACTCGTCCGCTTCCCGACTTCCGCAGCGATCGGCATAGCCAAGAACGCAACAGCGATGCACGATCCAGTTGATGGAAGATAGAGATGGCCGACACTTAGATCGCTTGCCATTAGGGGCGCGCTAGAAATGAAATACCAAACCAAGCCAAAATAAACAATCAGTCCCAATGATTGCCGAGACTCGAACCGATGCAGCAACAAAGCAAGAATCCAAGCAATACCTAAGCCCAGAACGAGCCCCTGCACTTTGACCGGAAAAGGTAGCAAGAGATTTTGAACATTGAAAGAATGGATAGCCTTTAAATGCCACATCCCTGGCATCAGTAAATGGGGAACGCCCCTCATCTCGGTCCCTTGGCTCTGCCCGGCAGGTCCCCAAGTGCCTAACCATGTGTCTTCTTTGAGAAAACTTCCGAAAACGATTCTCCGAACCGCTAGATAGCATAAGAGAAGCGTGACAAAGGGTGCGTGTGGCAGAATGAACCTCCGCCAGATCTTCTCTCCCGGCTGCTTCGAGGCGGCCGAGAAAAAGCTCTTTTCCCTAACTGTAAAGAACAGATCGTAGGAAGCGAGCATAATCGGCAATGTGACAGAAGTCTCCTTACTGAGTAGACAAGCGGCAAAAGTCATCACGGATAACACGAGATACCGAGTCAATCCAGAACGACGAAAAACTATGAAGCACAGAAAAGCGGCAAGGTAGAACAACGTTGGCACCGCCTCGGTCAATGAACCATTAATGGAGCCCAGGTTTTCAGCATTCGCCGGGAGCGATGCAAAAAGCAGCCCGGCAAATCCTGCTCTCAAGATGCTATCTGGAGCTACTATTCTTACGATTAAGAAAACCAACGTAGCGTTGATGGAGTGCAGGAGTATGCCGTCAATGTGATAACCCACTGGGTTGAGGTGCCAAAGGGAATAACTGACCGTGTAGGAAAGACCGTAGAACGGACGAAGCTCCTGTATATTCACCCCGCCAGCGCCTTGCGACAAATCCGAATGGAAGAGCCGCAGGAACTGATTCAGCGACTGAGCGTGAAACAGATGAATGTACGCAATTGCATCGGAGTTGAAGTTGATCTTGAGCGTTGGAAGATAGGCTACGAATGTGACGGCAAGAATCGCTATCACGGGCACTAAGTAGTGCTGTAGGGCTTTCCATTGTATGGTGGGACGGGCGATGTATCGGATTTCGAGGTGTTCCAGGGCCAGAAGCAAGGCGCCTGACAACAAAGCAACCAGGAGGACGAAACCATTACCGCGCCGGAATAGGATGATTGCAACCGCGATGAACAAGGCTGAGATCGACACGAAGAACAGCGCAAACAACCAGCGATCAAATGCCGATAAGCCGCGCACTGGAGAAATCTGATCGATATCGATTCTTGCAGTCATTTCAGTTGCTTGTGGCTCTCGGTAGTTATGCTAAACTCGGCCACTTTGGACGGCCATATACCATTCTGCAGCCGGACGACTGGCAGACATGGGCGGGAAAGCTCCATGGCAAGGTCGTGCTGGTGAACGGATCTGGGTTCTTAGCGCAAGTAGAGGAGCAGAACGCTTTGAACGATGCATTCCGTCTGCGCTGCGAGGTCCTGGGCGAATACCCTGCCGCATTGCACCAAAACTGAAGAAGAACCAATTCAAGGACACATTGTCCCGATCGGCCTGCTGTCCTAATCATGGTGTCTTTGGCGTCAGCCGGTGCTTTGTTTGTGCGGAACGCTCTGGGCACGACAATCCCGGCGGCCGTTGGGACCACCGTTGAGCTGGCGCCACGGTCTATCTTTGCTCAGACCCTGTTGGTCTGAAATCGTATGAAGCGCCGATGGTAAAGCCGTTGGGGTTGAGGTCGTGAGGCCCGAAGGTGTGGTGCCAGTACTGGTACTCGTAGTCGCCGCGTACCCAGATATGCCCCCAAGCGCGGTACTCAACCCCTCCACCGGGAGAGAAGACGCTAAAGGTGTCATGTGAATAATTCCCTTCGCGGGGAAAGTCAACGCTGCCAACGCCGGCTAGATACTTGACGTAGGGACGGAAGTTGCGAAAGCGATTCCAGGTGTAGATCGCCCCGCCCTCGGCGGTATCCTGACGCATCCTCGATAATCCCGCGGGGCGGCCAAAGTTGATATCATGTCCTTCGACCTCAACGCCCAGGCCGTGCAGAACTGCCGGCAAATTGTTGGGGTACCAGTCGACCCACGCTGAGATGCCTTCCATTCTGACAGTGCCCCAATCCGTGCTGAAATCGGAGAACCCGGCGCCAACTACGATCGGCACGCCACCCTGGCGGGCAGTAGGGGCGACCTGGGAATGGACGGGAAATACTGCGGCGACAAACAGTGCTGCGGGGATGAGCTTGGGGGTCAGCATCAAACGCATAGTGTCTCCTTCACGGTTGTCGAACACCCTCCCCCCCGAGTCAATGCCTCTTTTGGGGGAGAGTCATTCATTGCTTTTCAAGAATTGCAAGGCAGAAACTCAACAGTTGTGCAGTGTCTTACGGGTGGACGTCTTCAACAGGTTTCCCGTACCTTTGAGACCCGAATCCGGAACTAATGTTTTGCTTTCCAGATCATAAAAGAATAAATCGCGGGATTACCAGGCTTGCGATCTTTCTTGCTTCCATTCTAAGGCCGAAGACCCGAGCGTGCCCAGCAAGGCCTTTGATGGGACCAAACGGCCCTGAGTTGCCCCATTTCGAAGCAATTTCAAGGCCGTTTCCTCGTCCGCTCCCCTCCGGCGCAGAGATTCGTTTCGCCTACCCGCCAAACCTGTCCAGCTGGCAGCGGCATTGCGCGGCGCACAAGACAACAGACTAGAAATTAATCTTCCGCTGCGGAAACCAGGTGAGTTGGATGGTCGTAGTGGTCACGGTTTGCTGGCCTGGAAGGTAGATGGGAGCCTTCCAGTGTTCGTAGGCGAAGTTGCCGTTGATCTCGAATTCTTTGCCGATGCGCTTAACCACCTGGAAGTTGATGTCGTTTAGGGTGGTTCCGTATTCAACGGCGGGGATGGGGGGGGTGGTCGCGGTGCCCGGGACGGGCGGGATTTCAATAAAGTCTTTGGCAGCCTTCTGATTGCGCACGCCGATCTGGATCCATTCATTGCCGCTGAGGTGATAAGTGATCCAGCCTTGGCCGCCTTTGCCCTCGCGGCCGATCCAGTCTCCGAACATCTGACCGTTGTTGGTATACCCCTGGCGCTGGATTCCCTCAAAGTACATGAAGTGACCGCCATTGCTCGTCGACACGGGCGGATCGGTGGAAGCGGCTTCGACGCGCAGGTCCAGCTTCGGGATGCCGGGCACATGAGCTAGATATAGACCGGGACGCCAGGACGCCCGACGGGGGGCATCGATGGGGGAAACATCGTCATGCACTTCTGAGTCGGCGTAGAGAGTAAGCAAGTTGCGGGCAAAGGGAAGCCGGTAGGAGAAATCGAAGGCGCCAAAGCGGGCTCCGGGGTCACGAGGGCTGTTTTTGTCAGCAGCACTCGGAGAAGCGAAGCTAAAGAAGCTCCTCAGGAAACTCTTGATGGTGATGGGCGTGTGGTCCTTGCCTCCCCATATCACGGTGCGCTCGAAGCCAAATTCAACGTTCTCCGTAGGCCGAAAACTGACCTTCTCCACATGCACCCATGGATCGATGGGATAGGTGTGCCCCTTCAATGGACCTATGAGGAACTCGTAACGGAATGGGCCGGTAAGCCGGGAAAGCAGCGGTACATTCAGCGGTTCGATACGGTTGATGTGGAAGGCGTAAATGTTTTCGGCATTGTTGGAGTAAGACATGGCGCCGCCCAACGCCGGGCCCTGCCATTCATCCTGTTTGCCGAAGGAGATTACATGGTTGAGATACTGCGCGGAGACGTAAGCTTCCATGATGCGCCCCCGTGTGGCCGCAGCGATGGAACCCACAGGCATCGTCGTCTGCTCCCGGTTCGGCATTGGGATACATGACGTTGTCAATCCGGATTGTTGAGCCGCATAGCAGGCCGGGCTGAAGAGGTAGGTCGTGTCGTCAATGGCTGCAAGTTCCCCAACCAGCGCGGGCGAGTAGCCGATGGTTGAGGGCGCGCCCTGAAACTCACCGCGTACATAGAGGAGAAACCGGCCGGCGGACGCATAGCCGCTGGCGCCGGAGTAGTTGTTGAAGCCGTTGGCGTAGGGCCGGCCATAATCGTTCACGATGGTCGAGCCGAGATGATAGCTGTCGCTGAGCGGCGTGCCGCTCATACCGCGCATCACGCTGTAGACCGCCTCGACGTGGACGCTGCCCTTGTTCGCCACGCAGGAGTCTTCAGTGTCGTACCGTAATTCGCGTCTGAGTGCATCGTATATTTCTTTGGCTTCGCTCGTAACCTGCCCATAATCCACATCCTCGAGCCGTTCTTCGGTCTCATCCAGCATGTGGCTCAGACTCGCGCGCGTCCACGGGCGCATGTCCAGGTAGACTGTGTCGACATACCCCAGCGCATAAAGCCGCAGCACGGCGGGATAAACCCAGCTGTCGACCGGAATGTAGGGCGAACCCCGCGTGATCGGCTCACAGTCGGTTCCGACGCTATTCGAGGCGCTTGCAGACTGTCCCGCGCTGTCCTGCGTTCCGGGTTGTTCAGCGGTAAGTGTGCCGGCGGTCATCAGGGCAAGTCCAGCCAACACTGCCGCGTATCGGATAATGGCCATCTCGGCCGCTTTTCTGTTCACGTTGTTACTCCGGTTCATAAATCATGCGCTTCAATCCCTTGCAGGATAAGATGCGCGGCATAGTGAAGATCAGCTTATAGAAAGTGGTTCGGGCTGGACTGCCCGGTAACTTGTACCAAGGTGAGTGTTAGTGCAGTGTGGACAGTCTCCGGCGCTCGATCTCATCGCGATACAGTCTCGCTTGCCTTTCGGAAGAAGCCGTGACAATTACAACATCCCGGAATCTCACCGTATTTCCCTGGGCTGCGTGGAACTGATATACCAATCGATCGTCTTGCGCAGACCAACCTCAAACGGAGTTGCGGCTCGGAACCCAAACTCCCTATCTGCCCGGCTAACGTCCAAACACCGCCGCGGCTGGCCGTTCGGCTGGTTCGTGTCCCAGATGATCCGTCCCGTGAATCCGGTCATCTCCGCAATCGTCGTTGCCAGATCGCGAATTGAAATCTCCATTCCGCTGCCCAGGTTCACCGGATCAGATTTGTCGTAGTGCTCGGTTGCCAGAAGGATCCCCTCCGCTGCGTCTTCGACGTACAGGAACTCGCGCGTAGGTGATCCGTCGCCCCACAGCACAATCTCCTCGCGCCCCGCCTCGACTGCCTCGAGGCACTTGCGGATTAGCGCAGGGATCACGTGAGACGAGTCCAAATCAAAGTTGTCGCCCGGCCCGTAAAGGTTCACAGGCAAAAGGAAGATGGCGTTCATTCCATACTGTTCACGATACGACTGGCACTGCACGAGCAACATCTTTTTAGCCAACCCGTAAGGGGCGTTCGTCTCCTCCGGATACCCATTCCAAAGCTCTTCTTCGCGAAATGGCACCGGCGTGAACTTCGGATAAGCGCAGATCGTGCCCAGAACCACCGTCTTCTCTACTGCGTAACGCCGCGCGGCCTCGAGAAGCTGAATACCCATGATCGCGTTGTCGTAGAAGAATCGGCCGGGGTTTTTCCGATTGGCGCCGATGCCACCCACAACCGCTGCGAGGTGAATGAGAATTTCCGGCCGATGCTCATCAAACACGCGCTCAATCGCGTCGAGGCGCGTAAGGTCGTATTCGTCGTATACCGGAACGAAGATGTTGTGGCAGCCCATTTTCTCGAGACGGGCGATCAGATGATTGCCAAGAAACCCTGCCCCGCCTGTTACCACAATTCGCTTGCTGCGCAGTTGAATCATGAGTGTCTGCCTTCCGCAGCGGCGGCAAGCTGAAGGGCCTCGGCGCCGCCCTTGAGGCGGGCTTCCAGTTCCTTGATGTCAGCCTCAACCATGAGGTGGACCAACTCCGTGAAGGTTACGGCCGGTTCCCAGTCCAGGGCCTTCCGTGCTTTCGCGGCATCCGCACAGAGGTAGTCGACCTCAGCCGGCCGAAAGTAGCGAGAGTCAATCTCCACGTACTTCTGCCAATCCAGGCCGGCAGATGCAAAGGCAAGTTCGACGAATTCGCGCACCGAATGGGCCTCTCCGGTGCCGATCACGTAGTCGTCCGGCTTTTCCTGCTGAAGCATCAGCCACATGGCGCGAACGTAATCGGGCGCATAGCCCCAATCGCGGCGCGCGTCCAGGTTACCTAGAAAGAGCTTTTGCTGAACTCCATACTTGATGCGCGCTACCGCTCGGGTGATCTTGCGCGTGACAAAGGTCTCCCCGCGGCGCGGAGATTCATGATTGAAGAGGATGCCGCTCGACGCATGAACTCCATAGCTCTCGCGATAGTTCACGGTAATGTTGTGCCCGAAGACCTTGGCGCAGGCGTACGGACTGCGCGGATGAAACGCCGTCGTCTCGCTTTGAGGAGGCGCCGCACTTCCGAACATCTCGCTCGATGAAGCCTGATAGAAGCGGCATTTGACGCCAGTCAGCCGCATGGCCTCCAGCAGGCGCAGCGTTCCGCAGGCTACAACATCTGCAGTGAATTCCGGAATCTCGAAGCTCACCTTGACATGGCTCTGCGCCCCCAGGTTGTAGATCTCGTCCGGCTCGAGATCGTGCAGAAGCGAGGAAAGCGAGCTGCCGTCGGTGAGATCTGCATAGTGCAGAAAGAAGCGGTTGTCTCCTTCGTGAAGATCCCGGAAAATGTGGTCAACGCGATCGGTATTGAAACTTGACGCACGCCGCTTGAGCCCATGGACTTCGTATCCTTTGGCGAGAAGGAACTCGGTCAGGTATGAGCCGTCCTGGCCGGTGCAGCCGGTGATTAAGGCTTTTCTCATATGTGGAATGCGATCCTCCGATCCTTAAACAAATATATCGCCGCGTCAGCGATCAACCGAGTTTCTTTTAAAGCTGTTGCCGCGTTAAGCGGGCAATCTCGTTGCGAATTTCAGCGCTGGATGAGGCGTTTTCTACTGCCGCTTCCAGTTCGCGAACCTTTGCACCTACCAGAAAGCGGTACCAAAACCCTTGCAGGACGTGATACACAAGGCCCTGCCGCCCGTCTAGAAAGCCCAGCTGGAGGATATATCGGTACAAGAAATAGGCAAATGCGGAAAGTTCAAACGGAATTCGATTGTAGACCGATTCCTTGACCAATCGCTTGATTCTTGCCTGTCGCGCCGTCGATTCTCTGGTGAGGGCGCACGGTGGTTCAAATAGATGAAGACGCTTGTTCAGGACATCCAGCGCTTCCCTGCTTGCGTAGCGATTATGCTTGTCAGTGAAGAAAGTCAAGTCCTGCAAATTGTGGTCCGCAAACCCGCCACTGAAGGTTACTGAACGGCCCTCCGCGAGAACCATATGTTCGTCCATCCAGCGGTCTTCGATATGCGCCTTGCCACGGCGCCAGATGCGAAGAAGTGTCAGAGGGTACCTTCCCCCGTGACGGATGAATTTGCCCTGGAAAATTGTCTTACGGTTGAGATTCACTCCAGTAACATCGGAAGGAAGTTGGGGAAGCTTCGCCACAATCTCTGCCGCAAGGTCGGCCTCAACAACTTCGTCCGCGTCGAGGCGCATCACCCATTCGGCAGTGATCGGCGCGTTCTCGAGCGCCCATTCAAACTGCTTTGCATAATTCTGAAAGGGATGCTGCAGAACATGCGCGCCGTGGGCCCTGGCCAAGTCCACGGTCCCGTCTGTCGAGAATGAGTCCACCACGAAAATCTCTTGCGCAAAGCCCACAATGTGCTCGAGGGCCCGCGGCAAGTGCAGAGTTTCGTTATAGGTCAGGATGATAACCGCGATACTCGCCCTTCCACTCATCGCAAAATCCTCGTGCACAATGAACGCAACTTACACAGTTCCTGAGGGGTATTGCAAGCCCATGAGTGAGCTGTATCCCCATTCCATGCAGATGAGCAATTCGAACTCAATTTCAATGTTTAGTGTTTCTTTGCCAGGATGACCATACTGTTCCAGAGAAAGGGCGCTCTCCCAGCACCCACAAATCGTTCCACCTCAAATCCCGCTTCCGCGAGTAAAGCCGTGAGTGTGCGTCGAGACCAGAACTTGAGTGAAATTGGTCGTTGTAGTTCAGCGCTTCTAGCCCAAGGTACACCGCGCTGGCGTCCAGCTCCTCCTCAATGAGCAACGACTTGTTGTACCTGGCAGTGCATACCGTGCGGCTCACCGAGCCGGTCTTGACCTGGCCCACGCCGATATTCAGGTGGGCCGACTCCGCTCTTGCCCATCTGTCCATCCGGCAGCCCGACCTAATGATCGGAAGCCTGGATCAACGTGTTGGGAAATTCGCGCGGCAGCTTGTCATAAGCGGGTTTACGTGCCAGCGCGATCGCGTCATTCGCCGTTTCAGCTCGATAACCCCATCCGTCGACGATGGTGAGGACAAGAAGATGTTATAATGTAGCCTCTCACAGGATCACCTCGAAGACTTAATTTCAGCATAGCGCAGCGGCCGGGCGTGATTGTGGCCACACCGACTGCCTGATAGGCTGGACGAAGCGCGCTAAATCCCATTCCAATCGTCGGCGTGTTCGAGAATCGTTGAGGAACAAGAAGCATTCATGCATAGAATCCGCCAACTTGACGGTGTGCGTGCTCTCGCGATGATCGCTGTGTTTCTCAACCATTCCATGAGCATGAAGTTGATGTGGATGGGCGTGGATCTCTTCTTCATTCTTTCCGGCTTTTTGATCACTGGCGTTCTGCTTGATGCAAGGCAACACTCGCTGGGCCAGTTCTTCGGCCAGTTCTACGCGCGCCGCGCGCGACGCATCCTGATCCCCTACGTGATCTTCCTCGCATTTGGCACGTTGCTGGTGGGCACAGCGTGGACCCAACACTGGTATTTCTACGTTCTCCTGGCAAACCTGCTGGCCCCCTTGAACATTCCTCATCCCTCGATGTTCGATTCTCTGTGGTCATTGGCGGTCGAGGAACAGTTCTATCTCGCGTGGCCCTTCGCCGTGTATTTCCTCGACAAACGGCACTTGCGGCAGATTTGCTTGTTTCTCATCATCCTCGCCCCCGTGCTCCGGGCCAGTTTCCACTTCGCTTACCACTGGCCAATCTACATGCTCACACCTTTCAGGATGGATCTGCTAGCAACGGGTGCCTTGTTGTGTCTCGAATGGAGAGATCGGCGTGAGGAAGTCGAAAAATGGGGCGCCAGGATTGGAATCCCGCTGAGCATAGTTGGAGTTGCAATCCTGCTTCTGCTCTCGCATTTCGGCTATTCCACCTATGGAAATTCTCGCATCGGCAACGTCTTCATTTATGAGGCATGCCTGATGGTGTGCCTTGGTTTCATGCTGTATGCGCTGGGTAATTTGACGACTGCCTGGCTGAAGACCCCGCCAATAACATACATCGGAAAAATCAGCTATTCCATGTACCTCGTGCACAGCGCCGCCCTTTATATTGTCTTTCCGCGAATCCACGGAATACTTGGCGCGTTGATCGCTTTCGGCCTGACGGTAGGGTACGCCGCAATCTCATGGCACGTTTTGGAAAGCAGGCTCCTGAGCCGTCGTCATTCCGCATCCATCGCGAAACCCGCAGCCGTTAAACTTGGGCCGCAAACCGACTCTTCCCGGAGCTCGAATTGATGGAAGAAAATATCCGATCGAGGGTTTCCGCCGTTCGGTTCAGTGTGTACCGCCTTAGGAAACCGGGCCGCGCACGGGCCACCATGGCGTCACGTTCTGCCGGGAGCAAATCGAACCAGCGGCGAAGCAGCCGCTCAGTGCCTTGCAACGTATCGTCATCGACCAGACCCACGCTGTCACCCTCGATCTCCTGCCATATATTCACCTTATTGCTGATGAGCACCGGACGTCCTACAGCGAGCGATTCGGCCACCGCGACACCGAAGTTCTCCGTGTGAGACGGCAGGACTAAGGCATCGCAGGCCCGGAGCGCGCCCCATTTGAGGTCATCGCCAATGAGGCCTGGCCAATGAACTCTGCCGGCAATACCAAATTGTTTGGCCATGTGCTGAAGCTTTGCCTGCATTCCCATTTGGTCGGGACCGGCCATCATGAGGTCCACTTCCGGGACAGAGGCCGCGATCTTCGCAAATGCCTCGAGGAGCAGGTCGCAGCCCTTAATCGCATGGATGCGGGCTAAGAACAGCAGATAGCGGCGACCACGGAGCTCAGGAAACCTACGGTAAAACGCCTCGATCTGGCACGCGGGTTCTCCCCTGCGCTCCTCGGGATCAGTGATCCCAAACGGAACGACCACACTGTTCCATTTGTTCGGACGAAAGCTGGTGTTCGCCAGATCTCGCTCCGATTCGGCCGTAAAGAGGACCGCGCGCGCATCGCGCAAGACGGGATACTGAACGGGCCAGTAAAGCAATTTCTTGAGATGCTTGAGCGGATACTTCCGGTCAAACCAGGGATTGAGCGCACCATGGACAAATATTGCGTAGGGTCTTTGAGCGCGGTGCGCCGCTAGACGAAGGGCGACACCGGGGAAGGTCCATATCCCATGCATGACAATGCCGTCGAAGCGGCCTGAATTCTCACGGAGCCAGCGCCAGAGACGGGGAGAAAATGCATACCTTCCCAGATAGGACTGACCAAGAGCATGTACTGGGCAGGGAATGCCCGCCAGGAACGGCTCACCCGGATTGTCAAGACAAACCACCTCAATCCCGGCACCGACTTTGAGATACGCCCTTGCAAGCTCGCGCACGGACTCCGGCGGACCGCCAGCCGCCGGCGAAAAACTATCGATGATGTGAAGCGTGTTCATGGAACCTACATTCCGCAGTCGAGCAGGACAAATCTTCGGCGAGACGCGATGCCCCCATTCCTGTGCTGTTCAAAGCTCACCGCGGCAACCGGATGGGCGACGCCTTTCCTAAGGAGAATTGACAAAAGCTTCTCGGCACCCTGGATCGTTGGCACTCCCTCTACCTCGCCGACTGCCAACCCTGTGCCGGCAGCCGTTGATGAACATCGATTTCAACCAAAGGCGATTCATCGCCATTCTGCCTCAATCGGGGTGCGGTGGAACAGTAGATCGAGGCCGCTCAGGAGCCTGTCACTGGCAAGCGGTCCCGATAGCGCAGCATCAAGGGTACCAAGTGCCAGGCATCCAAGTAGCGGGGGACATATCGTCTCGGATTGGAGATGCAGCGCCATAGCCAGCCAAGGCCCAGATTGTCAACCCATACGGGAATTCGGACCTGATCGCCAGAGAGAAATGCGATGGCGGCGCCCACACAATGAATCGCCGGCCGATATCTCAGGTTCTGCTTGAGATAGAAGCCGAGTTGCTCCTGGGTTCCGCCACCGACGCCGAGTACGATATGCCTGGGACGGCGCCGCTCAAGCCGCTCGATGAGTTCAGGATCGCGAATATCGGCGCCGTAGATGGGCGCCAGGTACACATCCTCATCGGCCACAGAAACGCCGTTCCCGCGCAGCCAAGCCGCGTTGCGCTTGGCCGACGCCAGGGATGGCATCACCCAGTAGCTGCTGCCGGGCTGACGGAAATCCGACTGTTGAATCAGCGCGCGCAGGTATTTTAGCCCTGAGAGCTTGGGAATTGAATTGCGTTGCGTCAGGTTCCAGAGCAACACCATCAGGGCGCTGTCGGCAATGGCGAAGTCCGCGCCGAGCAGCGCATCCCGGTACAGAGGGTCGTGGGTAAGATTCTTCAGCGTGGGCGCGGACGGTACCACCACCAAGCCGCCGTGTCGCGACACATTATTGATTGCATCCTGAGCAGTCCCAACAAAGAAGCGAACGCCCAGGATCATCTCGTAGCGAACAGGGAGTGAATTGGAGGAACTCATAGTGTCAGAGGTGTTGGTCTAACGGCAGCGCTGGCGTTGTTGCGCTTCCTATGGTGCGCTTTCTCTCTTTTACTTTGACGGCTGGCACTCCCTCATATACTCCCCACGGCTCGAGGTCGCGGGTCGCAACCGACCCCAATCCAAGCACGGCGCCTTCCCCCACATTGACTCCAGGGCCTACCGATGCCCGCGCGCATATCCAGGCGTAGGCTCCGATGACCATGGAAAAAGCGAGCAAAGGGAATGCGGGGTCCTCGAAATCGTGGCTTGCGCCGCAGATATATGCGCCCTGCGACACGATTGCGTGCGATCCCAATCGCATCGGCGCCGGGCAATAAATTTCCGCTCCATCGCCTGCCGTGACCTGGTCGGCACACACCAGATTCCATGGAGCCCAAACCTTCGATCCAGGATAGAAGTGACAGCTCGGCCCTATCTTCGCTCCGAATGCCCTGAGCAGCAGAACACGCCAGCAATGGAGCGGGCGCGGGGATGTTCGATAGAGGAACAACCAACAGATGTTCCACGCCAGCCGTCCAAGCCGGTCCCTGAGTGAAAAAGCCGGGCGGAGGTATGGATCGTTTGCCGTATTCGCCGAGATATGATTCGCGGCGTTGTAGTGAATCTGCCTGGTCATTCGGTCTTCACTCTATTCAGTCCAGACTTCTCCAACGTCAGACCGCAGCGTGCAGAGGCTCCTGCATCTCGCGGCGCGCCAGCGAACCACCCCGATCCCCGCGGATGAGCCATCGCGCTCCGAGATCAGTCGCGACGATAGATTACAGAATTGGTTCCGGCGATGTGCCGCAACGGCAGCGTCTTTGCCAGCTCTCTCAAATACTGGCTCACGCCGTCTAAATACCACGAATAGTCATCCCACAAGATTACGCCGCGTGGCGAGAGAACCTTAAAGGCGTTCTCTGTATCCGCCTTAATGCATTCGTACGAGTGTCCGCCGTCGATGAAGCAAAAATCCGCGCTGTCCATGTAATCGCGCACATCCATCTTTAGCGAGTCGGCGCGAATCGCATGAATGCGGCTCTCCACCGGATGCCCCTGGAACGCCGTACCCTTGCATCCCCGCGAAAGCTCCACACAGGCCTGGTCGCCTTTCGTAAGCCCCCCGGCCATGGTGCCCTCCACTTCGTCCGGCAGGTCGAACGTATAGATCTCCGCCTCCGGAGCGTTCAATGCCATGGCCAAACTGCTCACGCCTCTGAAGGTGCCCACTTCCAAGATCTTCCGGGGCTGAATGGCGCTCACCACGGTCGCCAGCAAGCTATAGAGCTCCACGTACCCAAGGCCCGCCGCAAGAATCAAGTCCAGCTGCGGAAGTACAAGCTCCTTCGCCTCGTCGCATCCTAGAAACCCGCTTAGCTCCACAAGCTTCACTGAGGGCATCTCATCGCGCATCTCAAACGTCTGCTGGCGAATTGACCGGCCGAGCCGGATCAGTTGCGAACGGTGCTTCTTCACGGTAAGGCCGAGCGCGGCCAGTGTTACCGCATCGCGGAATGCCGGCAGCACGTGACGCCGGTCTACCTCATAATTTCGTACCAGTTGCGGAAACGTCTTTTTCAAGCGAAACCCCCTCTTGCTGGAACTATGTGCTGATAGGCCCTCGCTGAAGCGCCCTCGATCTGCGCACCGGGCTCTCGTTGTTCCCTGATGCGGCACAACCTAACACAATCGGTGGCACAATCCGAGAACTCCCCAAGCATGCCTCTCAATGTCTTCCCTTCATAAACTCCGCAACCGCATCGATTTTCAACAAGATCCCCTTTCTTTCTAAACGTGCAATACGGCCTGGGTCTCTTATTGCGATGCAGCTCTCGAAGAACTCCTTGATTTCGCCATTAGAACAACTCGTGGCGACACGTGCAAGTCGATACCTCAAATAAAAAGCTCTCTGTACTCCTTGGCGGCGCTGCCGATATTTGGCAGCAAAGTACGTGCTATCTGGCATATCATAATGAAGTATATTACCCAGACGCACGCTACGAGGTGCCTTCAAATAACGCGACCAGCGATGTGTCTCAAACTTGAAGTTGAAGAATGTTCTTAATCTAATGAAAGATTTGTAACTACTGTAACCTAAGAAATAACCGGCTGGGATAATGTGTCCGCTCTTGGGCTCGCGCATCAGTCGTGGCAGCGCCCCAGCGAACCGAACCTGATAAAATAGATAATCGTACCACGCGACAAGCGCAGGCGATCTCGAGATCCGAATCAAAAACGCACGGGAGTATCGCCAAATGAATTCGGTCGCAGGAAAACGATTCATGAAGTATACGCAATCCGAGAACGGATTCTGGCACTCTGCGGACGTGGGCACACAGTCAAGATTGGGCAAAAGCAATTGATCGATGTTATCTGGTACACGATCTAACTGGCCCACAATGCTGTCATGATTGATCGGGCCATTATTCCCCATCCAAATCAACTCGTCGGCATCAAGACTTATCAACCAATCAATCCCCTCGATTGCGGCGCTCCTTGCCGCATAATATGTGTTAATTTGTTTGCGAACATCCAAATCCGTTTCCCACGCGCAAAGGATATTAGTCATCCATTGCGGCGCGTCTTCGATCTCGTCGGTGGTAATGGAATTGCGTGCTACAACCAAAGAATACGCAGAAAGCAGCAAATCTGAGCCGTCAGATGTTCCATCCCAAAAAACATATATGCGGGAGCAGCCGGCGGCGAGGTGATAGTCAATTGCGGCCGGCAACATCCTTGACTCATCTTTTACTGTGTACGAAATCGCGAATCGAACCGACGACATATCCACCTTAAAGCTGCGAGAATGTACGGAAGCCATCGAGGAGCGTGTCGGCCCATCGCGCCGGTGAAAACTGCTTTGAGAGTAGATGACTGGCTCGGGACATAGCATCGAGGCGCACATCGCTCAGATCGCTCACATGAGACATGAGTGCAGAGAGCCCTTTCACATCCCGGCAATCGAAAATGTACCCGTTGTAGTTATCCTGGACGAGGTGCACCGCTGCGCCAACAATGTCAGATGCAAGAATCAGCAGCCCCGCGGAAGCCGCCTCATGGACCACGATCGCCCAGGGTTCAAAGGTACTCGGCAAAACCAGACATCCGGCGGAGGCCAGTATGTCGCACAGGCGGTCGGGTTGCACAAATCCTTCGACACGAATCCCGGGTCTGCCTTCCAGACGAGAGCCCAAAGGACCGGCGCCGCAACAGACCAGAGGCCAGGGATCGATTGATCTCTCCCGGTAAGACTCGTAGGCTTTGACCAGTTGATCCACTCCTTTCTCGGAGACGAACCTTCCCGCAAACAGAAACGAACGCGGCACGGCACGTCCATCAGCCAAACGCAAAAGGTGCACTGTTTCGATCGCCGGCTGATCGCCGGATAACAAACCCCAGAGAATCGCACGCTGCTCGAAACCCAACCTCCTGGCAAAAGCTGCCTGCCGCTCCCCTGGAACCCAAATCATATCCGCAAGGGGACGGACATACCAGGGCGCGATGAGCGTTCCCATCCTCTGCCTCAGCGTAGCCATCCAGGGGTTATCGATGCTCATCACGCGCCAGCACCGCTTGGCCATTTCCCTTGCCATCCGGCGATATGGCGGCACATGCCATCCGGAAAAAACCAATATCTCCGGATCAAACGCGCGCAGCCGCACTCCTAGCGGAGCCAGATCGGCGCTCGATCGCCACACCAGACGATTCGGTATCCATGCATACTGATTGTCATCGAAGGACACTTGCTGTACTGCCGCCTGGTGACTTACGAACAACTCCACGCCTTCGCGGCCGGCGAGCTCCTTCAGGCACGCGTTGAGGTATCCCGATAAGCCTGTCCAAAGAACGGCAACTCTCATGCAGCAGTCCTCTTTCCAGCCGGAACCCTCGACCATAACCCTGTATGGATCAGAAAACCTTCGATTCTATAGAAGAACCGTATTAGATCGTCGGTTACACGCCAGTCCCGCCCGCGAATCTGCCGAAAAATGCGCCTGCAATCCTCCCCGTAAGCGTCCAATAACCTGCCGGTTCCGGAGATGGATGCGTCGTGAATTCGAAAGGCGGCAAGGTCTGCGTCGATATAGCCGGCATTGGCTCCCATCTGTGCCATGGAAACGAACAACTCACCATCCCAGCTGGTACGATTCTCGGCGTTGAAGCCGCGCGACAGTTGGAACGCCTCCCGACGAAAGAACGTAGACTGTTGAAGCCAGCGTGTTCCGCCATAGAGATAACGCTGCACCGTGAAATCTCTAGCCCTCACATGGCGGAGGTTCCGGCCCTGGGCGTCTACAACACACCCGTTTCCCAAAGCTAGATCGCATTGCGGGCGCGACTCAAAAAACTCCGCAACCCGGCGCAGGGCGCCCGGCAGAAGGAAATCATCGGCATTCAGAAATCCGAAAACCTCTCCCGTCGCTCGGCCAAACCCTTTATTCAGGCCATCCGCAGCGCCCCGGTCAGCTTCGAAGACGACCTGAGATACCCGCTCTCCATAACTCCGGATTAATTCCCGGCTGCCGTCCGTCGAGCCAGGATCGACAATAATGTACTCCACGTCGGTGTGGTCTTGTTCGAAAACCGAATCGATCGCCTCCCGCAGAAAGGCTCGCTGGTTATGGGACAAAGTGACAATACTAATTCTCATGCCATTCTTTCGGCTTACTCCGAGGTATTCGCTTGGCGGGAGTGGCCAGGCTGCGTAGTGGGTGGAAGGTTTTTGGCGCCTTCTCAAATCCTGCGACCAAAAACCTCAACTTTCTCAGCTGTTGCCAAACGGGTCGTAACAAAAGACCAATCCCTGACAAACAAAGAGTTCGATGATTTGAGATGAATCGGTTTTCGATCCAACTTACGGCAAAACGGATCGTAGTACGCCCTTTCAAACTGATTTCTATCGAGAAGGCGAGCACCCTCTGACGTGACTGTCTCCAACTCAACGACTTTAAGGCAGGGACCTGCGAGAAGCACCTTCGCCCCTTGAAGGACATCTTCCTCGGCGCCTTCGACATCGATTTTGAGCATAATCGGCTGAGAATCGCCGATAACAGTGTCGAGCCGTTCCTGGCGGACCCTTCGGATATTCTTGTCATTGGCAGCCGCAATACTGTTCACGGTGTCGAGGCCGCAAGTAAACGCTACTTCACCTTGCTCGGCTCCCAAAGCACACTCATAGACCTTTACAAGCGCATCGAGGCTATTGACCGCGATGTTTCTTTTGAGGCGCCGCACGGTATCGGGGTCTGGCTCAAACGCCCACGTTTTTGCTCGGCAGATGCCGGAAGCGAGCACCGTGTAAGTGCCTATATTTGCCCCAATATCCAGAAACAAATCGCCTTCCCGGAGAAGATGAAGCGCAAGCATCATGTCCGCAAACTCATGCAAGCCAACGTAGATGTTCTGTGTTGCCCCAGTCATACCATGTTGGACTGCGAGCCACTGCCCTCCAACCCAGCGGAAAAGAATCTCGTCCTGAAGCCGGCTCCGTAATTGCCACCACGAGAACCGCGCCCATGCTCCCAGGGGCGCATCACAAGTTAGAGGATGAGTTGCAAAAAAGCGCTGCAAATTCTTTAACTCGCTGATACCTTTCATCGTTTAAACCGACTTCCCGAGCCTTATAACACGTAGTTCCCTGCGACCGTGCTCCGGCGATCGAGTTTGACCCGGGCGGCCCTTTTATTCAGCGATGCCAAGAGACCTTCCGCTTTCGTTTGGAAACGAGCGGACCTCTTAGCCGTCGTCGGAGTTGCGGATTTCAGACCCCAGCACATTGACAAGGACGGGGCGGCACACCGGCCGCGGTTTGAATTCATGCTGGGAAGCAAAACAGCACGCAAAAACTCACATTCTTCCTCTGAATGTGTGTGCAGATCAGTGCTGCGGCCGGGGTGTCAACGCGGCATTGATCTTCCTTTTCGCGATGCCGGCCGCGGCGCGAGTAGCCTTAAGAGGTGACATATCGCGACAAGCCATCAGGGTCACAAAGTAGTACGGAAAAACGACACGCTCCGTCGCGCCGTACGGGGAAAACAGAATATCCCAGAGCAACGAAAATGCCATAAAAGACGCAACCGGGAGTAGCGCAACGGTAGGAGGATAGACCCGCATCAATGTTCTTGCCGTGAACACGAAGACCCACGCCCAGAAGAGCGCGCCAACAACGCCTGCCCATACCCAGGCCTGCAACAGGTACGAGTGCGCCGGCATGAGCCCTTCTTCGACATCATCTTGCGTCAGCACGAAAGCATCGTATCCCATCAGGGCCAGCGCCTGCTGCTCCGCCAGGATATAGATCCAACCCTTTACCCATGAACCATGTCCTAAAATGGGCGAGTCATAGATGGCGGGAATGGCTCCCAATAAATCCGGCCGGCCGCCAATCAGTATTCCGTAATCCCCCTTGGATTGTTGTAAATACTTCTCTCGCGCGTCCTCACCCAGAATCCCCGCGGTGGCCGAATATTGATAGGCCCACGCGATGCCGGCAACGCCCAGTATGATTGAAGCAGCTAAAGTCGCTATCGATCCGGTCTTCAACTTGCGACTCTCTGTCCCCTTTCCGCGCAGGAAGAGAGTGACGAGAAGGTAGAAGGCCGCGACCAGGCAAACTCCGCCCTGGCTACGGCTTCCCATAAAGAGGTTGAATACGCCGAGAATCGCACTTAACGTGATTCGCCAGTGGCCGCGGCACTTCTCGCTGGAAACAAAAAGAAATACTGCCAGGTTCACCGGAAATGACAATCCAAACTTCCAGGGCGACGCCGCGGCAAAACGATTGGGGCTGATAAAGAATGTGAGCACAGTGCCGGTAACCAACCCCCACCCATAGAGCACCAGCCGCCGCGGCTGCCCATACATCAGCATATAGAACACAACAAAACCGATGAGTGTAAACCCAATCATGCTCCAGCCGCGCGAATAATCCACGAACGCGGTGTGCCGGACAATATCCGTCACACATTGCGAAACAAGCCACAACGAACAAAGAACCACAAACCACTTGCCTGCCGGCGTCGCGATCCTGATCTTCTTGCGATAAGCAAGGTAAAAGAATACGGCCAGTATGATCACGTCGGAGCCATTCAACATCCCAATTACCTTGACCTGAACAAACTGCAGACAGGGGATGAGAAAGACCAGAACGTCAACGGGATCACCCTTTTTCGAGTGCTTCCGGTTCGGTCTTGTGTTCGGCTTCTCCGTTTGCGCCACTTCTGCTTTCACCTTGATAGACCGCCGCTGCCCCACAGCCAACTCCTCTTGCCCTTATTCACCCTTCGCGATGGAGCGCGTTACCACGGCGCTCCGTTCGCGTCAGGGGGCGCCTTGGGCGGCGATGATGCGATCGACTGAATTTGCACGCGTGCAATTGCGAATAATGCGACGGGGCTCTACTCGGCTCTCACATACCAATCGTCAAAGTCCGAGATTCGCTCGAACAGCCGAAGATACCCCTTCTCCGTCAGCAATGAGGATATCTTCTCCCTTTGTGGAGAGAAGTTATGTTCGCAGGTAATTACCCTGAAATCATACTTACTGAAATTGAAACCACTCAGTATTTCGTATTCACTACCCTCAGTATCAATAGAAAGGTACTCGATCGTTTTGGGTGCATTGTACTTGCCTAGCATATCTTCCAGGGAAATTGTGTTGACACTGTATTTTCTTCCCTGTGTTCGTCCTTGCTTATGGACATCTGATGAGCTATAAGAGTCGATCGTCGAATACTCGCCCTGATCTGTTTCATTGAACGTCAAAACGGAATGGGAATCGCGCCAGACGCACCTCGATTCAATATGACAACTCCGATTGCTCCTCAAGTCCTTGTGCCAACGTGTGGCGGGTTCCGCGACAATCCCACACCAGCCGAATTCCTTCTCCAGAACGTAGGTATTGCTTAAACTCATGCCATTTGTGGCTCCGAACTCGACGAAAAAGCCGCCCGTTTTGAAGCCGAGTTCGAATAACGCAAAAATATCCTGCCCCAATTGAGATTGCGAATGCCGCAGTGCCTTCAGTAGCTGCCCACCTTGCAGTCCCAGTTGTTCACTTTGCGTATACCGGCCTTGCAAAAGCATTTCCAGAACATTCGCGGCTTTCGCGCTCTCTTCAAGTTGCTGAACATAGCGATAGCTCGCAATGCGAATATCAAATTTCTTCAAAGCCCTTTTCGCGAGGCCTTTAAGAGCACGATGCATTTTCTCGTTGCCTTTCCTGGAGCGTGTTTCCGAAAAATGGCCTCGGCCTCAAGGTAGATGCCCTCGATGCTCGTCTTTCTTCAAATCACTTACACATTGACGCATCACCGAAGAGGATAGCGATCCGCGCAGCAGGACAAGGCATGTTGGAGGCGAGCGACATCCCGAGCTAGACTCTTAAGAACGTCCCATCGATTTGTAATGCATAGCCAGTTGCGGGTTCAGAAAACACCGGCGCCACACTCACCATTCGAAAGCCGAGCTGATAGATCATGCTCATCATCTCGTCGATCAACAACTGCCCGTCATATAGCGGCACGAGGGAGAGCTCACACTCCAACGCTCGCACATGAGGTATCAATCGCGTGGCGCCCTTAAGTACCTCGGCTTCGTAGCCTTGAGTGTCGATCTTCAACCACACTTTGTCCTCAGGGCTCAAGGAAAACATTACGCTGTCATCGAGGGAACACACGGAAATTGTCTCCTGAGATATATATGCCGCGTCCGGCGCATTTCGAGAACATGCTTGAAGCATCGGAAGCAGCGAACTCGAAGCGCTGTTTTTCGCGACATTGATCAAGGCGCTGCCCGCCTTGGCCCCACACGCGCAATTTGCCGTCTTCCACAGATCGTCGCCAGCGGCGGCTCGATTGAGATCGGCAAAGGCCTCATGCAGCGGCTCGTAAGACCATATCCTGCCTCGGTATCCACCATGCCGCAACTCTAATGCGTATCCTCCGTCGTTCGCCCCGACATCGAGCACTAAGTTTATTCCGAGTTGTTGCATCATCTTTGATCTGCGCGCAGGCGCAAGCCACGATAGCTTCTGTACCTCATATCCGAAGCTATTTAGGAGAGAGTGAATCGCGCGCTTCATTCGAGTCGTTGCCTTTCCGAAACCTGCTGCGTCGCTAATTCCGTTCCGCCGTCAACAAACGATCAAACGCGCGCAAGCACCCCTGGCGGCGACCAGGAAATTGGCGCTTCCTTTAGAGGCCTTCAGTGCGCGGTTGCGTATCTGCGCCGCTTCCCCTCAAGGGATAAGAGTCAGGAAGCGCATTCTTTGAGCGAACAAGCAAGCGGATACGCACACGAAGATACAGCGTGGCGGAAGCCGTGGCCAAGGTAAATGCCATAGCTGCTTCGCCCACCGTGATACGCTTGCTCCATAACGCAATGGCCAATAACACAAGAGCATTCACCGTAAACTGAATCGTGGTGCCATAGGTTGCGTCGCGCTCTCTTCCTAGTCCTATCAGCATGAAGTAGGCGGATGATCCCAACAAGCCTGCAAACCCCCCGACGAGAGCGATTCTGAAAGTGCCTGGCAGCAGGGGATTGAAGCTTCGATGGAGCCATAGATGAAGTAAGGGATTGATCGCGATCATCAGGCCGATGAAGACTGGCAACGCAATGGCAAAGGTTACCAGCAAAGCCTTACGGTCAATCGATCTCACGCGGTCATGCAGGTCCGCCTTCCCCTTTGCCCGGAGACCGCTTACCTCGGGAATCATTGGCCTGAAAGCGCCATCGAAAATGCCTCTCAATCTCATGCTGCCGGTCAGGCACATATCATTTACTGTGACCGCTTCGAGCCCGGCGTAACGAGAGAGCATCAGGCGGGTGAACGGGAGAAACATCATGGTGCTGACAATGCCGCCCAACATCCATCCTCCTGTGCTAAGCAACTGCCGCACCTTATGCCGGCTGATGCGTGTGCGCGCGATGAGCGGAATGGGCATGATCCTTTGCACTTGTATAAAGGAAATCACTTGTGCCACGCCGTAGCCAGAGAGCGTGCCAACCACCATGCCGCGCAGATCAAGGCCCAGATAAAGCAGAAACGCACAAAAGACGATGATAAAGGCCTGTACAAGCGCCTCATTGTAGCTGGTGAGGTCCATCCGCCCAAGCCCTCCAACGGCGGCGTTGAATGTGGAAAAAAGCAACACCAGGACAGATAATGCAGCGACATACGGGAGCGTGGCGTACACGATTGTTGCATCAGCGCCACTGAGCTTGAACAAAGAAACGATATATGATCGCGTCAGGATCACTGCACCGAGAAAGATGACGCCGACAGCAAGAATGATGCCACAACCGATATTGATATAGGACTTAGCTCCCTCCCAGTCTCCATGACCATGATCCTCCGCCACCAATTTCATGAGCGCCCAAGGTATCCCGAGGTTCCCCAACTGCGCCACCGAAACGACGACACTTAAGACAAGCCAGAGGCCATAGCGATGATATCCGAGGTAGTGGAGATAGACTGGATAAGATACGATATTGAGGCAAGTTCCAATCACGGCCATGACCGAACCAGCCCCCATGTTCCTGTTGAACTGAGAGCCGCGAATTCTCGAGAATAAGTGGCCGAGAGCGCCGGTCAAAACCCGGACTCTTGTGGCAACCGGATACTCCCGCGCGCCGGCTGTTTTCTGGTCAGCCATGGAATCCGTGTGTGGATAGTGGATAATCGTCAAATACGGTCCTTGTTTCTCTTTTGAAGGCGTTGGCAATGAGTGTTCGCCAACTTATTCGCTATAACTGCCGGTAAGTTAGGCGGCCCGAACCAGCCTATCGACTAGTAAATAGGCAACATGACTGGCATGGTTTTACACCGGGCAAGCCATGCATTGCCCCGTGGCAAATTAAGATCATCGATCGGTCCACGATTGCGACGAGCTAACCATGCTCTTCCGATCTCTTTAGGCGCCTCTAAATCCCGCTCACTTCCGGCAAGTTCTAAAACCACCGTCGAGGATTCAGTACGGTATCGATAGCCCCTGAGATCAGCCGCTTCGGTTCATTCTGCGGATCCATGTCTTCCCAAATCATTCCCACAAGAACCGCGATGAGAGATAAAGCCAAAGAAAACAGTGTACCTAGCTCTACAATCGACCGCCGCGAGGGCGAGGTCTTCCACTCAGGAAGATTGGCAACGTCTAAAACCTGGACCGTTGGAATCTCCGCCGCCTCCTCCACCTTAGCCGCTTCATACTGCCTTGTGAGGGCCTCCCAAAGTGCTTCCTCAACGCGCATCTTCCGCTCTAAGTCATAATAAGTAAGCCCTAAAGCAGGCAATTCATCCGCCGTGGGGTAAGGAGACTTTTCCGCATCAGGTTTCGCACCGGTTTGCTGAGGCAGTCCACCCAACTTGTCCAGTTGCCGCTGCAACTCTGCGTTACGCGCCTCTAGTGAACGTACTCTAAAGTTATCCTCTGAGTAGCTTTGCCGTAACGCCGCAACTTGACTGCGGCCATCTATCAGCTCAGCTTGTATTTTGAGTCCCTCATCCACCATCGATTTCGCCTGGGATGGCATGTCGATTGTACCGCTTTTGGTAGCAAACTGGCTAAGTTCTCTAGCCGAGTCATCCAGTTGCTGCTTAACATCCTTTACTCGTCCCTCAAGAAAGATCCGCTCACGGCGCGCGGCAGAAGTGGTATCGTCGGTTACCACGCGATTCAGTTCTTCTACATACCCCCGTGCCATATTTGAAGCAAGCACTGGATTCCCGACCGTAACACTAATCGTAATGACTCCATTCTTTCGATCTTGGTCGATTTTGGTATCGCCTGCCAGCGACATCCGGGTGGCCTGCATACTGCCCGTTTTGTAGTACCGAGCAAGATCGAGGCGATTTATCAAGCCATCCTGGACATTCCGACTTTCCAGAATACTGACGTACAGCTCGCCGTGGCTCTCCAGTCCCAGCGCTTCACTTTCAAAGCCCGCCGCGGAACCATTAGGTGACAGGACGCTCATTATGGCGGAATACGGAGAAGCGCTGTGAGGAGGCATTAGAGTTGTTGTCGATGTATACATGTTCGGCAGGGAGAAAGCATATAGCACTGAGCCTAGAATGCCGACGGCAAGAATGCCAAAGACCATCCTTCGCCGCACCCAGCACGTCCGCAGGAAACGAGCAATCTTCAGGCCCAGGGATTCGCCCACTTCTTCGGCGCCGGCTGATTCAACTTCATCTGTCTCGGGCAAGAGTTCCGAATCTGGTGTTGTGCTTTGAGGATCGTCCATTGGAAACTCACTCTCTGGGAAACTGTGCGGCACCGAATTCGCCGACTGCCAACTAGGTCTCTGACAACCTGAATTTGTTCCTTTTGTAGCCGAACTTCTGGCGTGCCTTTTTGCGTGTGAACTTCCAGTTGATGACGACGTGATCGCGATTCATTTTTCGGTTCCAGGCTTGCG
>Ga0182027_10000898_pt1 | contig 50363 bp, 39 predicted proteins | sample 712E1DmetaG_FD_121300 | JGI IMG/M metagenome (GOLD analysis project Ga0182027, IMG submission 121300) | Permafrost microbial communities from Stordalen Mire, Sweden - 712E1D metaG (Illumina Assembly) | ecosystem: Environmental > Terrestrial > Soil > Wetlands > Permafrost | place: Sweden...
GCACATCCAGGAAGCGTACGGCAATACGTTGCTCAACCAGGGCGGATTGTTCATGCTTTCGGGTCTCAAGAGCGGGCAAACAACTGTCCGGAACCTTTTGACGAATGTTGCCTTCACCAACGGACCGTATCAGGGAAAGAAAATTCTCGATTTCAAAGGCGCGGTCCGGTCGATCGACCTGTCGTACGATGCAAAACGTATCGTCTTTGCATGGACTCCCTATACTTTTGAGCATTCCGACGGCAATGCCTGGCCGCCCGACAAAAATGACTCGATGAAACTGCGGATATGCATCATGAACATGGACGGCACGGGTTTGATGACATTAACCGACGGCAAATACAACGACCTTGATCCGGCTTGGCTGCCGAACGGACGTATCGTATTCGTCTCTGGTCGGAACCAGCTCACGGTGCGGTGCAACATGGGCCCCTATGCGGCGCAGGTCCGCATGTATTCGATGAATCCCGATGGGTCCGACGTGACACAACTCAGCTTTCATGAAACCAACGAGCGTTATCCATGCGTTGATAATAGTGGAAAAATACAATATACGCGGTGGGATTATATCGACAGGGACATGTGCGCGGCCCAGGATCTCTGGCAGTGCAACCAGGACGGCACAAACCCGCGAAGCTATCATGCAAATTATCCCGAACCAAGTACCTGCCTGTGGCACGTCTCGTATGATGGAAGGCGCGACCGGCCGTGGGCCGAATACTGGCCGCGACCAATACCCGGGTCAAGCAAAATAGCGTTGATCGCCGCGTCGCATCATTCGCCGCCGTACGGGCTTCCATGCATAGTTGACCTTAACGTGAAAGATGATAACAAAGTATCACAAGTCAAGGTTCTTACGCCTGGCGGCCTGCCTTTAGCCGGTGAGCCGTCATATTACACCAGCCGGGGAATGTGGCAAGGGTGCGCGTACGTCTCGATAAAAAATGATTATTGCTATTGGGAGCCGTGGCCTCTCAGCGAATCGTACTTCGTGATTCCCTGGGGCACCAATTCCGGCGTTATGTCCGCCCCTCAAATGGGAGCAATGCAGGAGAACTTCACCACAGTTCCCATGCAGCTCTATCTGCTGGACGCTTCGGGGAACAGAACGCTCATAGATCCATGTTCTTCCGGCGGGCTCGGCGGCAACTTTCTCAACATACGGCCGTATCAGGTGAGGACGCCTCCTCCCAATATCGCACCGGCGACGTACGACGGGGTACGGGCCAGCTTGCCGGGCCACACGCGGGCGACTCTCAGTATCCTGAACGTTAACGTTGCCGATATCGCCAATCCTCCAAATGTCCCCATCAAGAAATTGCGTATCGTGCAGGTGTTTCCGCGTCACTGGGCCGAACCGAACATCGAAGATCCGCGTACCGGCTGGAGCGAAGGCGGAATCTGCCGCGCGTCAATGGGCACCGTGCCTGTTGAAAGCGATGGCAGCGTATATTGCGAAGCGCCGATCAACAAGGGTCTTCTATTCCAGTTGCTTGACTCAAACGGATGCGCGGTACGAACCATGCGGTCGCTTACGTATGTACATCCGGGCGAGAATCTTACGTGCGTCGGTTGCCATGAAGACAAGTGGACCGCAACGCCGCCCGGCACGCCGATCGCCTTCAAAAGGGCGCCTTCTCCTCTTACCAAGGAGCCTGGCAGCCAGGTTCCCGTAACCCTCGGAACAGTTGCACCGATCTTCCAAAATACTTGTCTGCCGTGCCACAAATCCCAGAACAAGGGGTTGCAGGATTTCACGTATAACGATCCGAACGTAGTCGATGTGGGGACCGCCTCAATGTGGCCGGACACGAACGATAAGACAAAGCTCGTGAATTACTGCTGGTGGTACGACGCCAGCAATAGTGGCGACGGTCTTGGTCCCTACGGAGGGTACCGCTCGGCGCCGTACAAATTCGGCTTTATGTACTCGCGTCTCGGTCGGCAACTCATGAAGCCGAACAGTTCGTGCAAAGTACCCGACACTATGTTATCGAAGGTCAAGATGTGGCTCGATCTCAATTGCATGAAATACGGCAATCCGACGCATGTCCAAGCGGATGTTACTGCGCAACTTACCGGCAACGGTGACTTTACCTGGCCCGTTGAGATGAGCAAGGCCAATCCGACCGGCGTTGAAGCTGATCGGCCGGTTGCGACGGGTGTCCTGCCTGAATGGAGAAATCTGGGAGTCACGGGCCTGGACGCGCAGCAGGGCCGATTTATCCGTTTTACGGGCGCAAACCGTTGCGAAATCGCCGGCGTGCAGGGGCCCGCTCGGGTCAGCGTCGTCGATTGTGCCGGAAGAACGCTCTGGAGCACGGCATTCACCTCTCAGAACAAACAATCGGTTTACGCCTTCTCGATGGGCGCTATTGGGGGCAGGAAAGCCTCTGCGGTATTGTTCGTCAATGTAACGACAGGGTCCGAGAGACAAACTGAACGGTATGTCTCGTTTAATAATCGGTAGGAAGGGGAGTCCCTGCGGCATGCCGCAGGGACTCAAACCAGTGGACATGACGCTGCGAATAGTCGGTTTTTGACAAAAGCAAGGATAACCACCGAGAGGAACCCAATGCTCAGAGAAATTTCTATGCCAGCGTTGCAGATGGAATTGCCAGGACGGCAGACGGCACGGGATGAAAGGCCTGCCGCAGCAGGAGGTGCCATGCGGGCCCACCAATTGAGCGAGTATGCATTGAGTTCCTCTTTTTCAACCGATGCCGGATGCAGGGAAAGCTTTGTTGCAATTCAGACCAGGCCGGGTGTCCGTTTCAAGGAGGCTCTTGAGGAGTTATCGCGCGAGTATGGCGCGGCACTCGCAACCGAGGGGTTGTCAGATGCAACCGTGGTTTTCAGCCGGTTGTACGTGAGCGATTATGTCAATCAAGCGGAGGCTCTCAACGCTTCGGAATTTTTGGAAAGTCTGCGTCGGGGCGCATTGTCAATCATCGAACAGAAACCGGTTGGCGGCGGCCAGTTCTCCTTGTTTTCATACCACATCCGTCGCCGCGCCGGCGCAACATTTACAAAACAGATCACGCGCAATCCTGCGGACTGCCGGAACTCGGTCCTGGCGTCGCTGGAAAATTACCGTCTTCTTTTCACGACCAATTACGCCCAGGGAGAACCGTACGATTCATACAATCAGACAAATGATATTTTCAATGCATTGAACGTTACGATCGAACAAAGCGGCATGAACCTTCTGGCCAACACCATCAGGACATGGATCTTCGTAAGGGACATCGACAACAACTATAAAGATATGGTGAGGGCGCGAAAAGAGTATTTTACTTCTCAGGGGCTGACCAACAAGACGCGGTATCTTGCCAGCACCGGCATCCAGGGTTGTGGGGTTTCTTCGGCGCATATTGTGACCGTGGACTCCCTGTCGATCGGTGGGCTCTCGAAGGGCCAGATCATACGCATCGAGGCTCCGAGCCATCTTTCCCCCACGATCCTGTACAATGTCACGTTTGAACGGGGGCTACGGGTAAGGTTTGGCGACCGGTCGCATCTGTATATCTCGGGCACGGCAAGCATCAACAACAAGGGCGAGGTGCTGCATCCCGGCGATGTGGAGATGCAGACCCGAAGGACTGTTGAGAATCTGCGCGCTTTGCTGGCAAATCATGGCGCAACGGTGCAAGACTTGGGGTATCTGATGGTCTATATGCGCGACTCCCAGGAGTGGGAGCTGGTCAGGCGAGTTCTTCGGGACGAGATTGGAGAAACGACACCGCTTATTTCATTTGAGGCAAGAGTCTGCCGTCCTGCCTGGCTTTTTGAAATGGAGGGCGTCGCCGTTATTCCCGATGAAACCGATTTCCTTCCGTTTGTGTGAGTTTAATTATGGAAAAACTTTTCCAGACGTTTGTTCGAATTTCGGCAGCACCGCTCTCGGTTCCGGCAACCGTCGTTATCCGAATGGCTGCGATTGCCGTTGTGCTGGCAGGAATTACTATTTGTCATGCTTCACGAATCGACAGACTCGATATCTACGACAATTCCGACAATCATCTGCTGTTCGTGACCTTTGCCTATGATTCCGCGGGAGCGAACATCGGCAGGTCGGTATTTGCAAGCGACAGTACCTTTTTGCGAAGCACAACGTTTCAACCCAGTGGCACATCCGTCAAGGAAACCTCAATCGATTTTGACGCCAACCTTGTTTTTTCAACAACAATTGGGGCCGCCGCCGGGGCAAAGACCCCGTTTTCCACGGTCGACCAATTTGGACTTGAACAATTCGGCGGTGGCATGAACTTTACCCTCACGTCGACCAATAATTATGACATCTCGCAGAACAATGTCACCTCGTATAAGGAACAATACCAGTTCGCCGCAGACGGTTCGCTCTCGCGAATAAACATTCTTGACAAGAATGGGTCGGTCATTTACTACGCCGTTTCGACGTCAGCCACCGGGGTCACCGCGCGGCCTCGTGCTGCCGCAAGGTTCTCCGTATCGATCAATGCAAATAGGGGATATGTCAAGGTCGTTTTCGGCCTGGTTCATACCAGTCATGTGTGCCTCGATCTTTACTCGCCTGCGGGACGCAGGATCGCGGCGCTTCTCGACAAGAATCTGGACAGCGGCAATCATGCCTTTGCGCTCGACGGTCGTGGACGCAACGTCAATCCGCTCGGCAATGGAGCGTGTATCTGTCGGTTGACCTTAGACGGTGTGACGGTAATGGCCAAGAAAATTGTGCTCCAGAAATAAGCACGGAATAAATTGCCATGATTATTACTGCACGCAAGAGGATCAAAGAAGCAATTGCAGCACCGACCATGCGGTACGCCTTCGCGGGACTCGTGCTCGTCCAGATCATGGTGGCACAGGGCCAACCCAATGCAACCAACATTGTTCCCCCAAGCCTGCTTCCCGAGATTTTGGCGCTCAACGGCGACCTTGAGACAATCCAGAAGCCCAAATATCTTTCCCCGACCGCCATGGTCGCTTCGCCGGACAAGCAAAGCATCTACATAGCTGAACAGACGGCAAAACAAGTGGTGAGGCTGAATTGCGCGACAAACACCGTGACCCAGACAATGCTCCTGCCCAATGAACCGACCGGCCTGGCGGTTTCAAAAGACGGAACCACGCTTTATGTCACGTGCGCTTCGGAACATTGGCCCAGCGGCATGGTGTGCGTCGTCAATACGGCGTCGGGAAAGGTCCAGAAACGAATCCCGGTCGGGCACATGGCCCGCTCACCGGTGCTGAGTCCGGACGGACAGACGCTGTACGTTTGCAACTGGTTCAACAACGACATCTCGATTGTCGACGCGGTGGCCGGCGTGGAAACGGCCAGGATCCCGGTTACGCGCGAGCCCTACGCTGCGGCGATAACCCCCGACGGCGCAACGCTGATCGTCACCAATTCGCTGCCTGACCAGAAGGCGACGGACACAGGGTCAATCGCATGCAAAGTTACCCTTGTCAATACGGCGACGAAAACGGTCAAGGCTTCGATCCCGCTGCCGGTCGGCAGCCATTCGCTATTCGGGTTGTGCGTCACTCCGGACGGAAAATTTGCCTTTGCCACCCACCTTATCGGCAGGTTTACCCTTGTCGCGACCACGCTTGAGGGCGGATGGATCCATTCGAATAACATGGCCATTGTCGACATCGCAAATGCAAAATTGCTCAATGATGTGGAACTCGATAACGCCAACCAGGGTTTCGCCAATCCATGGAGCATCGGCATCACGGGCGACAGCAAGTACGTGTGTGTGCTTCACGCAGGGTCCAATAGTCTGACAATTATCGATCTGGCTCAACTTCTTGTCAAGGCACAGGCGGGAACCAATCTTTCACACGACTTTTCAACCATTTACGGCATCAAGAACTCGGTGTATCTTACCACCAAGGGTTCGCGCAATCTGGCGATGATCGATTCGAAAGCCTATATAGCAGGATATTTTTCCGACAGCCTCGAGATCGTTACCATAGGCGGGTTGACAAGCTTGACCTATGCGGGTTGCGCTATCGGTTCGCCTAAGCCGATGAACGGACCGCGGCAAGGGGAGTTTAACTTTACAGATGCAACATTGTGCCTGGAAAAATGGCAGTCCTGCTTCTCATGCCATCCCTTTACGCGGCCCGACGCGCTCAACTGGACACTGAATAGTCCGAACAGTTTTCCCAAAAACGTCAAGAACATGTTGTATTCCTGGTGGACGCCGCCGGTCTCCTGGGCGGGAAAACGGCCCGCAGCCGGAGGTCCTGACGGTTGCATCAGGTCAGGCATTTTTTCCGAACTTTTTATCACTCCCACGGAAGCGCTCGCCGCGCCTCTCGATTCGCTTCTCATGTGGCTGAAGCCGTTGCCGAGCCCGCGTCTGGTCAAGGGGCGTTTGAGCGCATCGGCCGTACGCGGCAAGGTGATATTTGCCAAGATCGGGTGTGGCGGCTGCCATCCCGCGCCATTGTATACCAATAAGAAATTCGAAGACGCGGGTGTCCCCGATCCTTACGACGCAAACACAGCATGGGACGTGCCGTCGCTCATCGAGGCATGGCGTACCAGTCCCTACGACCATTTGGGATCATTTAATAACATTTCCGACATGATATTGCTTCGCTCTCATTCGCTGGGAGCTTCCTCATTGAGTCAACAAGACATGAACGACCTCATCGAGTTCGTATCTTCACTTTAAGGAAGTGAGCATGATGAAGAATCTATCAAGAAGTTTTGTTATTGCGATTTTCGCGGGTTCACTCTGTTTTGGCGGTCCTAGTGACTCGGTTCAAGTTCCGGATATCACACTCTGGGGCCGGTACACGCTTGGCCAGGTTGTTTCATCATTTGCCGAGGAAGGGTACGACTATTCCTTCCAAGGCGAATGGCTGGAAAATATCGATGGGGGTATACGGCTCAAGAGGCAGGTTTCCCCCCATTTCCTCGGCAGACTCAACGTCGGATTCACGGTCAATACTTCGACCGTGCGGCAGAAAAACTTTCTTTCAGCAGAATTGACAGCAAAGAAATTTACAGCGACGGTCCTCGATGCTTCGATGCAGTATCTGCACAATGATTTGTTCATGAATGGTGATGCTCTTCAATTCGAATTCGGCTATTTCCCGTTCAAATACAATCCGCAATCGACAAATCTCGGCGAATATCTTTTCCGGAGCAATTGCTATCCGGCGCTCCTCGTTTCAGGGTTCGAGAATTCCATTGACGGACCAAAACTGGGAGGTTTGCATCTCGGCTATGCCTGTGACGCACTTGGCAGGCTTAAACAAGACATTTTGGTCAATTCGGAACTGGATATTTACCCGCTTCATGACATCAATTTGACCTACATTGCGACCTACACGCCTCACCCGATTTTCACGATTGGCGCAGGGGTGGAATTTGCTCGAATGATTATCTTCGACCGATTGAAAACGAAGCCAGGCCTTGACACGAGCTATCATCCAACCGTTGACCAGTGGGTCGGATACGTCGATCCCGCCACCGGCGACACGACACAATACACTTTTCAAGGCACGAAGCTAATGGGTCGCGGGACATTCGATATCAAGGGGGCGATCGAGTTATTGACAGGCAAACTCAATTTTTTCGGCAAAGAAGATCTTAAAATCTATGGAGAAGCCGCGATACTTGGAGTCAAAGATTACCCGGGCTGGTACACAAGAATGCGCGATCGTGTTCCTGTCATGGCCGGCTTTAACTTTCCCACGTTCAAGCTCCTCGACGTTCTTTCCCTTGAACTTGAACAATTCAACAACCCGTATTGGAATTCACAAGAATTCATCTGGAAGAACCAGTCGCCGGTGCCGTATGTCGGCAATGCCGCAGGGTCCAACTTCGCAAACTGGAGCGATACCCTTGCAAAAAAAGACGATGATTTGAAATGGTCCGTGTACGCCTCAAAGAAAATAACGAAAGCCTTGCGAATCAGCGCCCAGGCGGCAAGCGACCACACTCCCCGGAATTGGTACACGCCCGGTCCTCCCTCGTTTGTCAAATACACCGACATGGTGCCACGGACAAAAGACTGGTACTACATGTTTAGAGTGTCGTATTACTTCTAATTAGAGCCAACGATCCTACAGATTATCGGGTAAAATTGCCGCCACTAATCAGTCCTACTCTGTTGACTGCGATTGCGTTGAAATTCATAAAAAGGCATATACTATGCCAAAATATTCATGAAACAGGCATATCCGTTGACTGCTTGGTCAACGGTTTATTGCTTTTTCCAGGCGTCCTTGATCATATTTGCGTATATTACTATCTATGGAATCCTGTGCCCTATCAATTTTCGAGTATCTGGATTACCGGGAATTTCTAAGAGATTTCTACCGGGATCAAAAGGCCAGGCATTTCTACTTTTCATTCAGGTTCCTTTCCCAGAAGACGAAAATCGATCCGGCCCACATCGCACGTGTTTTTCAGTGCAAGCGTCACCTTTCGGAGAAAAGCCTTGCCCCGTTCATCACACTTTGCAAATTCAATGATGATGAAAAACGGTATTTCGAACGGCTCGTTTCTTTCAATACCGCCCGGACCGACCGGCAGGCGAGCCAGGCTTTTGAATCCCTGCTCTCACTCGCAAACGTCAAGTCGCTGACGCTGCGTCCCGAACAATACACCTTTTACACAAAGTGGTATCATACCGCAGTGCGCGCTCTGATCGCCATGCGCCGCTATACTGCCAAGGATTGTGCCAAAATCGCCCAATCGCTGAGCCCGTCAATCACCGCCTCTCAGGCGCGGGATGCTGTCAAACTCCTCTTGAAGCTCGGCCTCATACGCAAGAACCCTGACGGAATATTGTCCGCAACAGAGGCCCACATAACGACAGGGCCGCAATGGCGCTCCTTGGCCGTGAATGCTTTTCAGACGGAAACGTTGCGACTCGCACAGGAATCCCTTGACCGCCATGCAAAAGAGCTCAGAGACATCTCTACCGTAACCATAGGAATCAAGAAAGCCAGAATGCATGAAATCCGGCAACGGATCGCTGAATTCCGCAAATCCATAATTCACCTTGCCGAGGAAGACCAGGACCCGGACGACGTGTATCAGCTCAATATTCAACTGTTTCCCCTGACAGACATATCGAGGGAAGGGTGATCGCGATGAAACGGTTCTATGAATATCTTTGTGTCTTTGCGGCAGTGATGACAATAGGGATTCAGTGTTCGCGCACCTCATCCATTGCCGGAAACACCAGCTCAGAAACAACAAACGGTATCACGGCCTCAGTCTATGAAAGTAATGGTGATCCTACACAGGGCGCAGTTGTCCGTCTGCGCAAAATCGACTATGTGACACAACCGCCGCTCTCTTTAGCAAAACCGACCATCTACGAAGCGGATGCGTTGACCGATGAACTGGGCCGGTTTGAATTCAAAGGCATTGACCCGGGTACATACAGTATCGAGGTCTATGACTCTTCGACGGGCTCAGGCCACGGCAACAACGTTCTTTTTACCTGCTCCATCGCGGCGAATGACACCCTTGTTCTTGCCCCGGACACGGTACGGCCTTTTGCCGTGGTGACAGGCTCAATTGACATGAGCACAATATCGGGAGCGCTCTATGTCCAGATCGTCGGTCTCGAGCGTCTTGTCCGGGTCGATTCCACCGGCGCTTTCTCCATCAGGGATCTTCCGGCAGGTCATTTCGTCCTGCATAGTATCGCGACGCAAGGAACGCAGACAACGTTGGTGCGCACTGATTCGATCACGGTGGCTGCGGGCGACTCGGTAATCACTTCGATGCCGGGATGGGATTTTTCAAGAAAAGTCTATCTCAATACCACGGCCACGGGCGCGAATGTCTCGGGCAACGTTTCGAATTTCCCGGTTCTCGTCAGATTAACAAATAGTAACTTTGATTTCAGCCGCGCAAAGACGAACGGCGATGATCTCAGATTCACAACAACGAACGGGACGGCGATTCCATTTGAAATCGAGCGATGGGACGCCTCGCTGCGCTCGGCGGAAATCTGGGTGAAGATCGACACGGTATTTGGAAATGACAGTTCACACTATTTCTACATGTGCTGGGGAAACCCGAGTGCGGCAAGTGTCTCGAACAGCGGGGCGGTATTTGACACCACGGAAGGCAATATCAGCGTATGGCATTTGAACCTGGTCGGGGCCGGGACGGTCAAGGACGCGACGCAAAATCATTACGACGGGGTTTCCTTTAACATGACCGCCGCTGCTTCCGTCCCTGGTATTGTCGGCGGCGGCCAGGCATTCGACGGTGCAACGAGCTATCTGACCTTTCCAGGGACCGCAAAAAGCAAGTTGGATTTGCCGGAAAAGGGGACCTATACGGTTTCCGCATGGGCATACACGACGAAGCTTGACGGAAATTATCATATCGTGGCCTCCAAAGGGAACCTGCAGTATAACCTTGAAGTCATGAATACCAATAGCTGGGAGTTTGCTGAATGTCAATCTGCAGGAGGCTATACCGATGTTTTTTCTCCGGCGACCAGTAATTCCTGGAACTATCTGGTCGGCGTCCGGAATGGAGACAGAGAATACCTTTATGTAAATGGACTGTGCACCGACAGTACGATAACCTTGTTGGACACCACCTATATCAGAAACACGGGCGACGATTTCACAATAGGAAAGATGACGAACGGATCGAACTTCTACTTCAACGGAATGATTGATGAAGTCCGGGTTTTGAACAGGCCCGTCAGCGCCGACTGGATAAAGCTGTGCTATATGAATCAGCAATCCAGGGATTTTTTGATAGCGTTTAAATAGGAAACGAGCGGTTTTTTATCATATTTCCTTAAGAGGTTGCAATCATTCTTTAACCGGAGGTGGGTGTGTTATTTACAAATCTTTTTTTGCGTTGTCCCAAAACTGGAAAAATCAAAGGTGTCAATACACGCGCGTGGCCGAAATGGGCCTTTCTATTCTCAGGCATTGCAGCAACTCTGTGGTTCCTCATCCGCGTTGTGCCAAAGCCGTCGCGGATTTCATATCCTTGCCAAAGGGTTTCCGTTTCCTATATGATGGTATTCCTCGTCTATGCCGGCTCGCTTGCGGGATCGGTATTTGCTTTTCGTAAGGCGCGAGCCCTATTCAGAAATTCCAAAGTTCTCCTCGGTGCTCTATTCCTGCTTTTGTGCGGTATCTCGATGTTTGTGTTTGTTTCGAATCACCCGAGCCCTGCCGCCGCGGCAGCAAATGCGCCTATCGGCACTGCCAAGGGAATTTTTCCCGGCCGTGTCACCTGGGTGTACAATCCAAGTGCTGCTATGTGGAGAGGTACCGGAAACTATTGGGCTGCCACCGTTAATCCCCAGGCGGAATACAACAAGGCGTTTACAGCCGGAGTAGAAAATCTTTCGGGCGGCACCAACGACTCGACATCGTGGGACAAAATTTTCAAATATTTCAACGCCAACCATGGCCGTACTGGCACGGGCTATCAATTGGGAGACAGTATTGCCATTAAGGTCAACCAGAACAATTCCGCAGCATCCGCTTCCGACCCCGGAAACGTCATGAACGCGAATCCCCAAACCGAAGTGGCTATTCTTACAAGCCTTGTCAAAGCAGGCATTCCCGAAGGGGAAATCACCATCGGCGATCCGAGCCGCGCCGTGACCGATAATATCTTCAATGCCATTCATTCGGCTTTTCCCAAGGTGCGGGTCATAGACTATTTCGGCAATAATGGCCGCATCACTTCCCCGACGACAGTGAACGTTTTTCCCAATAACGACGTCGTTACCGGCCAAATTACGACCTTTTACAATGCCCGGTATATTATAAGTCAACCATTAATGAAAGGCCACACCGGCACGATCACCTTCGGAGCGAAGAATTTCTACGGCACCAACGGAATCAAGCCGAACTGGCAGGACAACGGAAACAGGCATCCTGCGGAAAATGCGCTTACCAATTACATGACAAACGCTCATTTCGGCGGGAAGGTCGTTCTGTGGGCCATGGATGCGATGTATCCGAGTCCGCAGCTTGACGGAGCGCCATGGGCAAATTGGGCCGAAGCTCCGTTTAACGGCAAGCCCATGTCCAGCCTTATTCTTTCCCTCGACGGCGTTGCCGAGGAATCCGTCTCTTGGGATTTCTTCCTCCAACATAGCCCCAGTACCAACGGGGGGGAATATATCACCGACGCCGCGAATGCCGGCGCGGGCGTGGAGGAACACTGGAACAGCAATACGGCGCGGCAATATTCCCGTAACCTGAACCCGGCAACCGGCAAAGGAATTGAATTGACATATGTGAATACCGCAGTGGTTACCGGAACCAAACCGGCCTTGTCCCGGGCGCCTGATTTGAAAAACCTCGAGATCGGACTCGTTACTCCTGCATCGGTGCATATCGTGCTGCCGCATGCGACGGATTATCAATTGTCGATAGTTACCCCCGCCGGCGCCACAATCCGGAACGTCGGGCCGGGCAGTGGTAAGGAAGGGGAAAATGTCGTTTCATTGAACGATCTTCATTTGTCCAAGGGCGTTTATCTGATTCGGCTGAGAGCAGGCGATTTGCAGATGGAAAGACAGGTCACGATCGTTCGGTAGTTTCCTGCCGGATTGGAGTCAGAGCACCATGGAAAAGAACTGGCCACATCTGGTACCGGCGCTGTCAGCCGTGGTTATGACGCTTGTTGGGATTGTTCACGCCGCTGACGTCATTCAGGTCAACGTGACGTCGATACTCAATACCCGTTCCGTGACAACGCTGACCAGCGGAAGCCTCATCACGTGGGTGAACGGTGTCGACGGCGGCGGCGCTTCCGATGGATACCTGACCATGGCCGCGTCGCTTTTCAAAGGCGACAAAAGTCCGCATGCGCTTCCTGACAGCGGGACCGTTCCTGCCGATAGCTTTCACCCCTATGTGGTGCTGAATTACAACAACGCCGACGGGAAAAACAATCAAACACATTTTGTTACGGGCGCTGAAGATTTCACCTTTCCCTTTCCTCAAACGAACTATTCCAAAATGTTCCTTTTCTTGACCAGCTCAGAGGGAACGTCCTCGATTCATGTGACGTTGACCTATACAGACGGTACGGAATCAAAGGACTTCGTTGTTCCCGATTATTATTCCGATATTCCGGCAAACGACCCCAACTTCTGCTACCTCATAAAGGACTTGGCAAAATGGAACAAGCAAAACGTCATGACGGAAACAAATCACCACAACATCGACGCCTTGAATGTCCATCCGAATCCGGCCAAGATCCTTACAGGAATAGAGGTCCAGAAAACCCAAGCGGGCTATATGGTTTTTTGGGGTGCGACAGGAGTGTCGACAACAACCACGGTGACCCGGGTTCCTGCTCTGTGCGACAATTCGACCGTCGGAAAGCTTGGCCGGGTCCGCGTCGAACACCGATTCGGCGGCAGCACATCGACAATTGCTCTTGTCAATGTTCCCGCGGATGCAGAATTGTCGGTTCTTACGATAAGAGGTCAAAGGATACAGCGGAGATGCCCCGTAGTAAACGGTACATTTGACTGGGATGCCGTTGATGCGGGAGGGCAGCGGCTATTACGCGGCGCCTACATTTTGGAATTACATTTGGGGAAAGTCAGCAGGCAAATTAAGGCGTTTGTTAGTGAGTAAACGACGTTCTTTCATTGTCACTGGAGGACAAGATGAAAAAGTCAGGTATAGCTCTTAGAGCATGCGTGACAGCAGCTGCAGCTGTGGCAACGCTAATCTCTATTGTCCGACCGGGCCTCAGGAACTCAGCTTTTTCAGGATCTCTTCCGGAATCCGCTTCAGTTTTCCTGCTTGGGCCACGCAAGCGGCCTTGACATCGCCGCTTACGCAAAGCTTGCCATGATGATTTCTTATTTCGTAACGGAATGTTATGGCGACCGGGGAATGGGAAGCGATCGAGGTTGCAACGTCGAGCACATCGTTATACCGAGCCGAGTGGTGATACTTTAGGTGTGCTTCCACGACCACAAAAAGCGTGTCCTGTTCGTGCAATCGCGCCAGTTCCAGGCCAAGATCGCGCATGACTTCGGTCCTGCCGCGCTCCATGTACTTAAGGTAATTGGCGTAGTATACAACGTTACCGCAATCCGTGTCCTCGTAATAGACCCTTATGGGCAAATGATTGGTATGAGGTTTCATGATACTTTCTTGTCAAGGCCGTATTCCTTGATCTTCCTCCAAAGGGTTGAGCGGGAAATGCCTAATTTGCGTGCGCAATCGGAATAATTATTGTCGCAAAAAGCCAAAGCTTTTTGGATGTAGGTGCGCTCCATGTCGGCAAGCGGCATAACCGACTCCGGGGATATCGTCGCCACACATTTGCCTTTTCCCTGTGCCTCCGGGCTGGGCAGCATAAGATGGTTCTTGAACATGAATTCAGGGAGGTCCCGTTCCGAGATTTCGTTCGACTCTGCAAGGACCATGGCGTGTTCGATGATGTTTTCGAGCTCCCGGACATTGCCAGGGTATTCGTAGTTTGCCAGTACAGCCTCTGCGGCGGGGGAGAGCTTCGTTATGTTCTTGTCAAGCATTTCATTGTTCTTGTGGACAAAGAGCTTGATGAGGTTCGGAATGGTTTCCTTCCGGTCGCGCAGCGGCGGCAAATTGAGGCAGAAGACGTTGAGCCGGTAATAGAGGTCTTCCCGGAATTTTTTCTCCGCGATAAGGATTTGCAGGTCTTTATTCGTGGCTGCGATGATGCGCACGTTCACCGTGCGCTGCACATTTTCGCCGATCCGCTTGAATGTTCGTTCCTGGAGGAACCTGAGCAGCTTGACCTGGGCGGCCGGGGAAAGTTCCGCAACCTCGTCGAGAAACAGCGTTCCGAGATGCGCCTCTTCGACAAGGCCCACGCGGTCACGGTCCGCCCCAGTGAACGATCCCTTGACATGTCCGAACAGCTCGCTCTCGAAAAGGGTATCCGGCACCGCTCCGCAATTCATGGCAACGAATTTTCCGTCGGTGCGTCGTGAAAGATGGTGAATGATGCGCGCAAAGAATTCCTTGCCCGTCCCGCTTTCGCCGCACACAAGCACCGTCGACGAGGTGGGTGCAATTTTCATTGCAAGTTTGAGCACCTTTTGCATGGATGGGCTGCCAGCCATGAGATCAGTCAGCAAGCGTTGTTCGAGTTCGCGGTATTCCGCAAGGTTGTCGACTTTCGCCGAAAGCTTGTCCGCGGCCGCTTTCATGTCCGCGGCACGGACCGGCTTGATCAAGTAGAATGATGCTCCGTTTCGAAGAGCCTTTGTCGCTGAGTCAAGCTCGCTTATCGTCGCAAGGATGACCACTTCCGAGTGCGGGGACCGACTCTTAATATAATGGACCAGATCCATTTCCTGCGCCGGCATCGCCTCAATGTCCAGAAACACAATGTCGATTTTTTCTCGCTCCAGAATCGAAAGCGCCTGGGTCGGCGACCGCGCTTCAAGCAGGGTGAAATTCGAAAGATCCGGCCCGGCATCGCCCTTGGTGGAGGAAAGTCCGCTTAACGAAATGAAAAGGATAGTTTTCTTGGGCACTGATTGGGCCATACAGCTTTGTTCCAAGCCACAGTATATTTTTATGTTACGATCGGTAATAAAATAGTTCCGAAAAACGACAAATTGCATAAATCGTTGATCACTATGATGTCAAAACCTCCCCGGCACCTAAAGGGCTTTTATTCGCGAAAAATAGGGGCTTTCTACGATCGGCACAAAGCATTGATCAACCGGACGGTTGTGGCAGCCCTTTTTGCTCTCGCCGTCATCATTATTGCCGGATTTATTCCCTACTCGACCGGGATGTTGGGAAAGAAGGTCGAGAGGATATGCGAATCAAGCTTCTGCGACAAATGCAGCATCAAACGAATTTCGCTGGTTCCATGGACCGGGTTTGCCATCGACAGTCTTGTCATATCCAAAACGGATCACGGTACGGTTGTGCAGGCAACCATACCGCATATCCGGGTCTCGTATCATATACTTCCGCTCTTATTCAAATTCGTCGTCATTAAGAACTTCGCTCTTGTAAAGCCATCTTTCCGCGTCGTTGTGCCGGTTTCCCCCGCGACGGGAAAAAGGGATGGAAAACGGTTCTCGGCAGCAGATTTTCAAAAGGCTCTTGCCGGTATGAAGTTTGCCATTATTGTCCGTTCCCTTTCCATTGATAATGGAGTGTGCCTTGTGGAGCAGCAGGGCAAGCCTCTGTTCGAAGCCAAAGGCATTGACCTGTCCATGAGAATCATGAATGTAAACGCGCTTTCACTTGCCGGTAAGATCGGCTTCGCGTCCGTTCGCGTCGGTGGGCTCTGGGACATTCGGGACATCCGGGCGACCATGGACGTCAATGACTTCATCGTCTCCTTTTCAAACGGCAAAGCCGATTTTTACCAGGGAAAAATGGGCTTGTCCGGAAATGCGGATTTGGCCAAGGGGGCCCTTGGTGGTCTGCATTTCGAATTATCTCATGCAAATCTTCAAAAGCTCTACGAAGCGTCCCGCGTCGGTCAGGGAGAGTGCACGGGGAAGATGGACGGAAAGCTCGACCTTGAAAAAAGCGCGTTCGCCCCTGATTCGCTCACGGGGCGCGGTTCGGTGACGCTCTCCAACGTCGAGGTGCGAAACGTGCCGCTCCAGACAAACCTTGTCGTTCTGCTTGCCATTCCAAAGCTCAGGGACATTTCGTTTTCCCGGCTCGGGACCGATATCGACGTCCGAAACGGCAAGCTCTATACGCCGAACATCCGTGGCGACGGCGATCCGCTGGACATCAGGAGTGAGGGATGGGTCGGCTTCGATGGGCATTTCTCGGAAAAATGGGACGGCATTTTTTCCAAGGACTTTGTCGGAAACCTGCCCCCGATCGTGGAACGGTCTCTTGACGATGCGGAAGATGGAAGGAAATCATTCAAATGCTCTGTCACCGGGACTTTCAAGAATCCTCAGGTCAATGTCGATCAGAGGATCGTGAACCGTGCCGTGAATAACGTAATCGATGAAGTAGCCAAGGGACTTGAAAGATTTTTTAAGAAGTGAAGCCTCTTAAATCGAAGCGTTGGAGGAGGAATGCGATATTTATGAACACCGTGGCTGTCGAAGACAAATACATGGCCCCATTCTTCAACAAGACGCCCCTGTCAATAGAGCGCGGGAAAGGCGTTCATGTTTGGGACGAAGGCGGAAAACAGTATCTGGATTTCACCTCCGGATGGGGCGTCACGTGCATCGGGCATGCAAATCCGGTTATCACCAGGGCGATCTGCGGCCAGGCAAAGAAAATCATCCAGAACCCGAACTCGGGGATCACGTATTCGCCGGCCCGTGCGCGCCTGCTTGCGCTTATGTCAAGGATCCTTCCGCCCGGGCTCGTCAGGGTTTTCTTTGCCAGCAGCGGCGCCGAGGCAAACGACGCGGTCATCAAACTCGCGCGAAAAGTTTCGGGGAAAATGAATGTCGTGTCCATGGAGCAGAGTTTTCACGGCCGCACGATCAGTACGGCATCCGCGACCGGCCAGGCTGTGCACCGGGAGAAATTCAATCCGCTCATGCCAAACTACTTGTTCGTGCCCTACAATAACCTTCGGGCACTCAAAGAGGTAATTTCGCGGGACGTTGCAGCGGTCATCCTGGAACCGGTTCAGGGGGAAGGCGGCGTGATCGTGCCTGACTCGGATTATCTCGCAAAGGTGTCTTCTCTGTGCAGGAAGAACAAGGTGTTTCTGATCGTTGACGAGGTGCAAACCGGGTTTTGCAGAACAGGCCCTATGTTTGCATCTAAACTGCCTGGTGTGAAAATCGATTTTCTCACCATGGCCAAGGGGATCGCCGGCGGATTCCCCTTCGGGGCTTTCGCGGTTACGGAAGAGGTGGCTCGCAAATTCGAAAAGGGCGACCACGGTGGCACGTATTGCGGAAACCCTCTCGGATGTGCGGTTTCCCATGCTGTCATCGAGTACCTTGTCGATAACAGGATAAGCGCTCATGTCAAGAAAATTGGCAGAGACACGCTGGCGGTCCTTAGGGGCTGGAAGCACACGTATCCCGGACTGGTCGCGGACGTCCGCGGCAGGGGGCTTCTTATTGCGATGCAGGTGACATCAAACGATGCGGCCGTCGCTATAAAGGATTATTGCCTTGACAATGGGCTCATTCTGAACGTTACGCACGGAACGGTCATCAGGGTTTTTCCCGCGTTGACGACCACGTGGAAGGAGATGCTGAAGGGATTGGCGATTCTTGAGGACGCAGTCAAAATGTCGGCCGCAAAGAAGTAATTGTCATTCCACCGGCGTTGGCGCTGAAGAAAATTGGGCCAGGCTTCTGGGCGCGTTTTGGTCCGAAGGCGTGATGAGCTCGGGGATGGTTACGAACCGATAGCCGCGCGACTTAAGTTCCGCAATGATAACCGGCAGTGCGGCAACCGTTTCCTGTCGCTGGGGGTCCTGCTTGAGTTCGATGCCGTCATGCATCAGGATGATGGATCCCGACGCGCACTTGGAAAGCACCCGGTGTTCAATAGCCGTTCGCGAAATATGCTGCCAGTCGTCAGGTGAAACGGTCCACGTGACGACGGTATACTTATCCTTCCGCGCGAGTTGCATCATCCAGGGGCTTCTCCAACCATGGGGCGGCCTGAAATAGGCGGGTCGTTGATCCGTCGCCTTGAAAATGGCTGTTTCAGCTTTGTCAAGTTCGTCCTGAAGCCGTCCCGGCATCTCCATTGGCGCCCAAAACGGGTGAGAGTAGGTGTGGTTTCCGATGGCATGACCTTCCGCCGTCACTCTCCTGGCAATGTCCGGATACCGGTCGACATTGCTGCCGATCATGAAGAATGTCGCCTTGACATTGTATTTCGCAAGCGTGTCCAGGATCTGGGTCGTGTACTTGCTCGGACCGTCGTCAAAGGTTAGTGCAACTTCGGGCAGGTTCTGTTGCCCGTGGGCAAGAACCGATCCAAACAGCCGGTTTTCGGTATTCTCGCTTATCCAGAGGAAACAGGCGAGGACAAGTCCGGCGATTGCGATCCTGGCGTACGCCGAACGGGTTGATGCCAAGGCAAGCTTGGCACTCCGGGCGCGGATGTTTGGAAAATTGTAAAACAGCGGCTTGCGGAGGAGCAACAGCCACAGGTCGTTCAGATAATACAGCGCAAGAGTCTGGAAAAACGCATATTGAAACCTGCGGCCCGATGTTCGCGCCACCAGGGTCCTGTCGATCTTGACATGCCCAAATTTTCCCAGCCGCTGGCCGAGCTGAACGTCCGCACCCATGTTGACATGCGGATCAAACCCGCCGGAAGCGAGGTACACGCTGCGCCAGACCGCCATGTTCGCGCCGGCGAGGTGGTAGTTGAACCTGCCGAAGGCCTTGCCGATGAATCGTATGAACAGCGGACCGTCGTAAAACATGAAGACGCCGCTGCAGGCCACGGTGCCTTGTGCGGAAAGATTGTGCGATATTCGCGTAAGCCAGAACTCGGGCACTCTGGTGTCGGCATCGGTGCAGGCAATGATTTCACGTGTCGCAGCAGAAAACCCTGCGCGCAGCGCATGCACATACCCCTGCTTCTGTTCCTTGACGACGGTCACGCCCATGGACCGTGCTATTTCGGCGGTCCTGTCGGTCGACGCATTATCAACGACAATTATTTCAAAGTCACCGCTATAGTCCTGCCGCTGGATAGAGGCGATGCAATCGGCTATCATTTCTTCTTCGTTGAATGCCGGTACAACGATAGTGAATGACGGTGTTTTGTTCTTAAGCATCGTTTGAAAGCATTTAACTGGTTAATGATTTGACTGAAAGCAAGCAAACCGAACGGAATACGTAGATTATAACGTATTGTTTTGGTATAATGTAATAAAATAGTTAAGGGCAGCCCCCTACGTTGGAATTAGGCATGTTTTTCTCCATTACCGCACCGCAGCCCACATAGTATCTTTTATGATAGGCTTTTCTTCAACGAACCAGGAGGTTTATGATGGACAGGGACAATGTATGGGAAAAAATAAAGAAGAATTTCAAGGACGGAGCCGCTCTTTCAATCGAAAAGATCGAGGAATATTCGAAAATCGGCAAACTCAAGATCGAGGAATTCGCGGCCAAGAAGAAAATTGAGAGGAACTGCATCGACATCGGTGAACGCGTTTTTGACCTTGTGGAAACCAATGCCCAGGGGCATTCTCCTGATATCGTCGGCGACCTGCCCGTGAAAAAGGCAATCGAAAACATACGCCAGCTGAACGAGGAGCTCGCGCAAATTGACAAAAAGATAAAATCCGCCTCAGAGGAAGCAAAAAAATCGCGCGCCAAGACACCTGGGGAGACTTTTGAAGGAGTATGAGGAAGAAAGAGAGAAGCGAAATCCTGATTGTCCCGCCCGGTGGCTCGCGAATTCGGACAATCAGGCTGCGGGCCGGTCTCCTGCTGTTTCTGCTACTTGTTATTGTCGGCGGGTTTGCGGGTTATTTCATTCCGTTCAATAATTTTACCATCGACGTTGTCGAACAGAACCGCCAGAAAAATCTGGAAGACCAGAACAATAAGTTGCTTTCCGCAATCAGGCCCATGCGCAAACTGCTCGATAATTTGAATGATGAAGTTCAGAAACTCGAAGGCAAGCGCAAAGGGATCGTGGAAAAGCTTGGCATGAAAGATTCGCCGCCCCCCCGCGTACACGCGAAATCCAAGACCACCCTGACGGATCTTTTGTACCGCATCAACCGTGAAGAGGCTTTTTTTCGGAGTTACTATACGTTTATCACCAACCATCCCGCTTGTTTTGACTCCCTACCTCTGGTAAAGCCAATCCAGGACAATCCGGTTATGGGCGCGCGTTTCGACAAGGTAAAGGACCCTTTTACCCAGACCATGAAAGGCCATTACGGCGTGGATTTCATCGCGGCGCGTGGCACGCCTGTCCTGTCAAGCGCTTCCGGGACTGTTGCGAAAATCGAAGAAAGCAAGGTGTGGGGAAAGCGCATTACAATCAACCATGCCTTCGGCTTCAGTACGGTATATGCGCATCTCGGCACGGTAGATGCGTTTACCGGAAAGAAAGTTAAGAAGGGGGACTGCATTGGGACCGTGGGGATTTCCGGCATCACGAGCGGGCCGCATGTCCATTTTGAACTCTGGTACCAGGCGCAGCCCGTCAATCCCGAGGACCTCTTTTTCCCCTCCGTCGACAGCGTGCTCAATACCGCCCTACGGTAAGAGCCCTGTCATTTTTCCGATTGCAAACAGGACGACGAGAAGGATTGCTGCTCCGGCCGCGGCCATGGCAATGATTTTGCCCCGGCCGTTTTTCCGGTCCTTTCGTCCCGCGATGGGAGCTTCGCTGATGTCAATCGGCGCTCCGGGATTCGTGATGAACTGATACAAAACATCCGCCGGAGACCGTTCCGCCATGGCCTTGAATTCCCGGTACAACGCATTTCCCATCTCCGCGGACGTTGCGAACCGCTGATCGGGTGCAAGCGCCATGCTTTTCTTGACTGTTTCGACAAGCGTCGGGGAAATGGAGATTCCGAAGGAATCGATAGGCGAGAATTCACCCTTGGATTTGTGCCGGACAAGTTCGGAAATTGTTTTCTGAGGATAGGCGCGCTGCCCGGTTATCATTTCGTACAGGACTGATCCGAGCGAAAAGATATCGCTCCGATGATCGATGTCCTTTCCTTCCAGCTGCTCGGGAGAAAGATAGGCCAGCGATCCCATTACCTTGCCGCCGATAGTATGAAGACTTACTTCGGTCGGCCGGGCAATGCCGAAATCCATGAGCTTGACGATTCCGTCTTTGGAAATAATGATGTTGTCGGGCTTGATATCACGGTGGATGAGCCCCTTATAGACTTTCCCGTACAGCGTATAATCTTTGATGTGCGCATAGTGCAGGGCGTGGCTCACGAAATAGGCGGTGATCAGCGCCGCCGGAAGCGGAAACCGCTTGTGCTGGGTCAGCAGGTCCCGGATCGAAGCGCCATCGATGAATTCCATCTCGATGAACGGCACATTCTGTTCCCAGTATCCGATGTTGTGGATTTCAACGATGTTCGGATGATGGATGTCGGCGAGGATCTTTGCTTCTGTAAAGAACCTGTCTCGCAGCTCTTTATCGGAGGCGTTCTTCAGGATTTTAAGCGCCCTCGTCACTTCAAGTCCTTCGTGCCAGATTTTGTACACGTTTGCCATGCCGCCCTCGCCGACCAGCAGCATGATCCTGTTTGGCCCGATCTTGTCCCCGAGCTTTGGCATGGGAGATTGGTAGGGGTTGACTTGGGCCTGTTCCGGAGCGCGCACATAACGCTTGCCCGGCTGGGATAGTTCCGATGATTCGTTCATGTCTTCCCACTTAATGAAATGGTTACGGCGCCTCGTCTTGCATATAGTCCCTAAGTATAGAATGATTTCTTGAAAAAGAAAATACATTTTGACTCGACTTTAACCATATCGAAACCTATTTTTGATCGACTGTATGAACTTCTTAGTCATCCGTTTATCCTCGATGGGCGACGTCATTCTCGCCACATCAGTATTTTCCTATTTGAAATCCTCGTTTCCCGAATCGAAAATCTGGTTTGTGACAGGTAAAGAATATGGGGAGTTGTTTGTTCGTGATCCCAGGCTTGAGCGAGTTATCGGAATAGAAAAAGGGCGTGAAAATGAGCAGGTCCGTGAACTCGAAGGCATGACATGGGAACGGGTAATCGACTTGCAGAACAACCGGCACAGCATGATGATTCGAAGCAAGATCGGGTCCAGGCAATCTGTCGGGGTATTTAGAAAATTGCATTTCGAGCGTTTCCTGCTCCTGGCCCTTCGCCATAATATGTACGAGGTAAAGAATCATGTGATAGCTCGCTATGCCCAAGCCGCAGGAAGCAGTGCAACATCGTTTCCCCCGGCCACACTGTTTATCGACAGGCAGAATTGCGAATCCATTTGCGAATTCAATCCCCCTGCAAGCATGGTCAGGCCGATGCTGGCGTTGTTTCCGTTCTCGAACTGGAAGAACAAGGAATGGCCGCTTCGGTACTATGAATATGTAGGGCGATATTTCACGGTCAAGGGCTGGCACGTGATCATTTTCGGAGGCAAGAATGATGTAATGGCCGCGGCAAAACTTCGTGCCGGAATCGGCGAGCACTGTGTCTCCGCCGCAGGCAAGCTGTCTCTTTACGAAAGCGCATGCCTGATCGACCGATGCAATCTGGCATTGGGCAACGACACTGGTTTGTCCCATTGCGCGCGGGCGTGCGGGGTCAAGACCGGGATAATTTACGGCGCGACATCATGGCATTTCGGATTTTTTCCATACAAGGGATTTCCGTACAAAATATTCGAAACGTCCCTGGCCTGCAGACCGTGCCACGCGCATGGTGGGAATTTCTGTATCCGCGGTTCACGTCGAAGTTGCCTGCGCATGATAAAGCCGGAGACGGTCATCAGCGGGCTGACGGAATTATATCACGAAAAATAGACGCTTTTTTCAATTCGGACGGGTATTATTAAGTTATGTTGAAATGTATTTTATGCGGTGCCATAATGGTTATTGCTCTGAGAGGGGGAATGGCTACGGAAATCGGCGGGTCGGGTAATTATGCGGCGTATGTCGCCGGCATTGAAATAATCCTTGGCGATAAAAGCCTGAGCCCCGCAGATGCGGCACGACGATATCGCACGCTATGCAAAATTACCGGCGTGGCCGCAAAAGATGCAAAGAGATTCATACTCCAGTTCAGGAACGATCCTGCCGGCTGGCAGAAATTCGAAACCTTGGTCATGGATAACATACAAAAAAAGGGGTAGATCCCGGTTTGAAAGGAGATCACGATGGCAGGCGGAACGCTGGCAGAATTCACAGATGATAATTTCGAGGCGGAGGTGCTCAAATCCCCGGTGCCCGTGCTTGTTGATTTCTGGGCCGAATGGTGCGGCCCGTGCAAGATGCTCACACCCATCGTCGAAGAATTGGCGAATGCATACGCCGGCAAGATAAAGATAGGAAAGCTCAATGTCGACAACTCTCCCGTGTCCGCATCCCGTTACGGGGTAAATTCCATTCCCACGTTGCTTTTTGTCAAAGGAGGCAACGTCATCGACCAGCATGTAGGCCTGCTTGCCAAAAAAGGATTGCAGGCAAAAATAGACCAGTTCCTGAAATAGAATTGCGGCGCCGGAACGACTCCGGCGGGACGAGGCATCCATGAAGATTGCAGCGCTTAATCCGCCTTTTCTCCGGCGCTATTCGCGAGAATCGCGTTCCCCAGCCGTAGCGAAAAGCGGGACATTGTATTACCCCATGTGGCTGGCATACGCGGTCGGATACCTTGAGAAGCAGGGCCACGAGGTCCTTTTTCTTGACTCGCCCGCAGCCGGGCTGTCGGCTGTGGAAACCAACCGTCAAATTGCGGCATTCTGGCCTGATCTGGCAATTCTTGACACGTCAACGCCGAGCATCTACAGCGATGTCGAGGTCGCCGCGGGTCTCAAGAAGGATATCCCCGGACTCTTTACCGTGCTTGTTGGTTCCCATGTTTCAGCGTTGCCGGTCGAAACGCTCGCGCTCGACCCTTCAGTGGATGCTGTTGCTTTCGGAGAATATGAAGCAACGCTGGTCGAACTTGCCAGCGTGCTGTCCGGGGCTTCCGGTAGAGACGCCCTGCATGCAGTGGACGGCATCGCGTTCCGCGACTCAGCCGGAGCAATCGTCAAAAATAAGCGCCGGGCGTACATTGACAATCTCGACGATCTTCCTATGGTCTCGTCCGTCTACAAGAAACACCTCGCCATTGAGCCGTATTTCTACGGCCACAGCCGTCACCCGCTCATCGTCATCGTCACCGGCAGGGGTTGCCCGTTCCATTGTACGTATTGTGTCGTGCCGCAGGTGCTCCAGGGGCATCGCTACCGCCGCCGGTCTGTCGGCAACGTTGTCGCGGAGTTCAAGTATATCCACGAAAACTTCCCGCACGTGAAAGAGATCATGATCGAGGACGATACCCTGACCGCGGACCCGAAACGGTGCAGGGACCTTTCCGCTGAGCTTGCCCGACACGGGCTCACGAGCGTACCGTGGTCTGCCAATTCCAGGGCCGATGTCGACCTGGAAACCATGCGCACCATGAAAAAGTCGGGTTGCAGGCTGTTTTGCGTAGGATTCGAAAGCGGAGACCAGCGTATTCTTGACAATATAAAAAAAGGCACGAACCTTGACCGTATACGTCAGTTCGTGCGCGATGCCAAGCGGGCCGGCATCATGATTCACGGCTGCTTCATGGTCGGCAACCGCGGCGAGTCGCCCGAAACGCTGGAAACGACCTTGCGTTTTGCAAAAGTGTTGAATCCGGACACCGCGCAGTTCTTTCCGATCATGGTGTATCCCGGAACAAGCGATTACGCTTATTTCAAAGAAAAGGGTTGGATCGTGACTGAGGACTACCGGCGATGGCTCACCGAGGACGGCCTGCATTCGTCCGTGGTTTCCAACCCGGATGTCAGCTATGAAACGCTCGTCGCGTTTTGCGATAGAGCGCGCAGAGAGTTTTATCTGCGTCCGGCGTATGTTGCCGGAAAACTAATTGAGATCCTGAAGAACCCCGGAGAAGCCAAGCGGATTTTGAAAGCCGGAATGACCTTGTTTCGATACCTGTTTCAGCCTTCGTTGAAGCGGAAAAAAGGGGCACCTGAATGTTGATCGCTTTTCAGGTTGTTTTTCTCGTTTCTCTGGGATTGCTTTTGTATTCGTATTGCATATATCCGTTGTCGCTTGGTATTCTTGCGCGGATGTTCGGAAACCCCGTGCGCATGGACGAGGCCGCGGCGCCGCCGCGGGTTGCGGTTGTTGTGCCGGTTTATAACGAGCAGGAGGTTATCAGGCGGAAGATCGATAATCTTCTTGGACTCGATTACCCGCCGGAAAAGCTCACCATCTGGGTAGGATCGGATTGCAGTTCCGATAACACAAGCGATATAGTCAAGGACCTGAATAATCCTCGGGTCAAGGTGTGGGTCGCCGAGGAACGCGGCGGCAAAACCGAAGTGATAAACAAGCTGGCGCCGACCATTTCCGCCGACGTGTTGTTGTTCACAGATGCGAACACCATGCACCGGCAGGACAGCGTGCGAAAAATGATGCGTTTCTATGCCGACCCGTCGGTCGGCGGCGTCGCAGGCACCATCGAACACCGGTACCAGAACAAAGAAGTTGAAGAAGTCCTGTACCGCTCCTTCGAATCGCGCCAGAAGCTTCTCGAGTCTCGGCTTCACAGCACGATCTCGGCGTTCGGCGGGTTCTATTCAGTGAGAAAAGAAGCATTCACGCCCATCCAGCACAACGCGTATTCAAACGATGACGTCTTGATTCCCATGAACGTCATTCGCAGGGGATACAGAATGATCTTTACCCCCGATGCACTTTCGTCGGAGGACACCACCGAAAACGTCAAACACGAATTTTGGCGCAGGGTGAGGATCGGTGCCGGAAATTTTCAGGCATTTTTCTGGTTGCTTGATTTTCTCAATCCTTTGAGGGGATGGCCGTGGTTCTGCTATGTGTCGCACAAAGTGACTCGATGGTTCTCGCCTCTATTTCTGGTCATTGCATTTGCGTCCGGTTTCTTCCTTACTGCGCTGCACGGACCGTTCCTTTACCGGCTCTTGTTTGCAGCGGGCTGCGCCCTTATCGCGGTCGCCTGCTCCTTTCTGGTGGCACCCCTTCCTTTCGTCCGGCCGTTGTACTATTTTATGTCAATGAACACCGCGTTGTTTTTCGGATTCTTCAGGTTTCTCAGAGGTATCAGGAGCGCCGCCTGGACCCGTACCGAGCGCAGCGAATCGAATACGCAGGCGTAGTTCCCCCCGCAAGCCGGGTATCACCTCAAATAGTATTTTAGTTACAACCTGCAGTGTTGCTGGCATTTCTTGATTCACATCTTAACGGAGAGGAACGATGATATGCAATTGCTTGATTGTATGGAAGTTATTCCCGAGGCCATGGCGCAGATCCGGTCGAATGGCGGGGCCTTTCTCACCGTTTCGGCAGGCGACGACATCAACACCATGACCATCGGCTGGGCCACGATCGGGTTCGTATGGGGCAGGCAAATCATGTGCGTGCTGGTCCGCAAGACACGCCACACCTATGGTATCATTGAACGGTCGCGGGATTTCACGGTTTCGATTCCCCTGACGGGGATGCGCAAGGAGTTGGAGTACTGCGGCACGAAATCGGGAAAATCACAGAACAAGTTCACCGGATGCGGCCTCGATCTGATTCCTTCTGTCAAGGCGCACACTCCTGTCATCAACTGCGTCGGAATCCATTATGAATGCAAGATCGTGTACAAGTCAGCCATGGAGGCCGGAGGTCTCATAGAAGAATACCAGCACTTGTATCCGCTCAAGGACTATCACACGATCTACTACGGAGAAATTATGCAGTGTTATTCGACAATGGAAGAAATAAAAGTTGAGAAGTCGAAAAGTTGAGGAGTCGAGAAGGCGTTCTTCTTAAACTCCTAAACTACTCAACTTCTAAACTCCTCGACTATTCCTACAAATGTTGTCCGTCGCGCGGCACGTCAGGAATCGGCAGGAGATTGAAGTAGATCTTCATGAACAGGGTAAAGGCCTCTTCGAATTTTTTCCCGTAGGAAATCTCGACATTCCGATGTGGATTGTCAATTTCCTTGTCCTGCCAATCTTTGATCTGGTATATCAATTCCTTTGAGATGATTCGCAGTTTTATGATGTTGTCGGGGGACTGCCGCCACACGCGGATGCGATTGTCTGATTTCAGGGACGTGAGCGAAACATCATAGGCCGAATCCGGTACGCATATCCCCTTTGGCAGAGCATAGGGGGAATTTCTCGCCGAGCAATATAAGTAATAGAACCCTTTCAGGAATCTTGGAAAATAGGCGTCGAGAAAAAGAAGGCGGTCTACTTTCTCATGTTGCAGGTCATGTTCGAAAATCTCGAGAGTCTGGATAAATGATTTGCAAACCTTGTTGAGAACTTCCGCCTCAAAGTCGGAAATCATATAGGATTTGTCAGGCGCCTCACCGTGAACGAGTTTCTGGCGTCCCTCCTTCGACACCTTTATTTCAAAGTCGGTACCGGGCGCGATCAGGCAATAATAGTCTTCATCGCCTCCGCTGCCGAACGATACTTTGACCTTTTCAAAAACATGGGTGTTGTCGTCGAATGAAACGCTTAAGTTCGCGAGAGGGATGCTGAAGGAGCTCCGTTTCCCCGGCGTTTGCGCATGCGTCAATACAACAGCGCTCAGAAGTGCGATCGTAACGGCTTGTGCTGGCAGTGCAATCACATTCACCCGCTTCGCCCCTTAAATCATGTGACCCGTTCCGCCTGGTTCTCCTCGGCAATCAAAAGAATTCGCGGATCGAGCTTCAGATGCATATCGGAAACCATTTTCACATCATGGTCTTTTGCCAGGTTCAAGTGGGTAAGGTCCCCACGCGGTTCAAGACAGATAAGGATGGCTATTTCCTCCAAGAACGGCGCAAGCATCGGAGGAACGCGGTTTCCGCCCGGCTTAACGTCTTCCTTCAGGGTGGCGGAGAACCAGATTTCAAAAGCATTATCCTTCGCGAACCGCTTGAAACGGCGGAATTCTTCGACCGATGCACTCGTGAAATCATAGCCGTCGACAATAATGGTCTCGACGGTAAAGTTTCCTTTCTCAATGAGAAGCCGGACGTTTTTTTCGATCTTGTCGACGCCGACTTTTCCCTGCTCGAAATTCATGACAATTCTGTTTTTAATTATATCATCATGAACATCCATCGCGCAATCAAGTTTGTATCGCTTTGAAAGTTCCTGGAAAATGTCCTCGTACCAGGTGACGATATGGCCGATGTTCCCGGAAAACGACAGGTGGATGACGTGCTTTTCCTGGAGTAGTTGGTCGGTGGCGATATGCACAAGGCATGCCGTTTTTCCTAAACCCTTTCTGCCGGCAACGACGCCGATATTGCCCTTCCCAACGCCGCCGCGGGTCGACTTTTCAAGAATTCTCAGCGGGCTGCGCCGGACCAGTTCCTTTTTTACCATATATTGATCCTCCGTAATAATCGACGTACTACAAATTGCGTTAGTAAATAATTTCCCGTCAGGCCCGTTTGCTCGCCGAAGACTCCTGGTATTGCTTGATAAGCATTTCGGAGGTGCTTGTCGGAACCTTGCCGTACTTTGCAAATTCCATGGTGAACTGCGCCTTCCCCTGGGTAAGAGACCGCAGGACCGTGGAATAACCGAACATCTCCGCAAGCGGCACTTCGGCGTCCACTCGCGCGAAGCTGCTGTCTTCCGAGGTGCTGATGATGATTCCCCGGCGCTGGTTGATGGATCCCAGCACATTACCCTGGAACTCCGCAGGTCCCTCGATCGAAACTTTCATGATCGGCTCCAGGATATGCGGCCTGGCCTTGTCGTATGCCTGGCGGAAGGCGCCGATCGCGGTAAGCTGGAACGCCATGTCGGACGAATCGACCGGGTGCGAATTGCCGTCGTTGATGGTTATTTTGACGCCGACGATAGGGAAGCCGATCACGGTCCCCTTTGCAAGGCAGGCTTTGAATCCCTTGTCGCAGGAGGAAATGAATTCCCGGGGAATCGCGCCGCCCTTGATTTCGTCAATGAATTCGTAGTCCTTTTCGTGATATGGTTCCATGATGCCGGCAACGCGGCCGTACTGTCCGGAACCCCCGCTCTGCTTCTTATGCGTATAGTCGAAATCGACTTTCTGGGAAATGGTCTCGCGATAGGCGACTTGCGGCATGCCGGTATCGATCTCGACGTTGTATTCGCGGCGCATGCGTTCGATATAGATTTCGAGATGCAATTCTCCCATACCGCGGATAATCGTTTCCTTGGATTCCGCGTCGACAAACGCGCGGAACGTCGGATCTTCCTTGGTGAACCTGTTGAGCGCTTTGGACATGTTGTCCGCCGATTTGTTGTCCTTGGGCTTGATGGCAAGGGAAATGACCGGCTCGGGCACAAACATTGACGTAAGAGAGTAGTTGAGGTCTGGGTTCGAAAACGTGTCGCCCGAGGCACAGTCGATGCCGAACAGCGCTACGATGTCGCCGCAGCTCGCCACGGTTATGTCTTCCATCGTGCTGGCGTGCATGCGCACGAGCCTGCCGACTTTGAATTTCCTGCCTGTCCTGCTGTTCGAAAGCTCGTCGCCCTTTTTCAACGCGCCCTGGTAAATGCGGATATAGGTGAGTTGGCCATAATTGCCTTCCTCGAGCTTGAATGCGAGCGCTACGGTCGGCTTTTCGTCACTTGCCTCGAGGGGGCATTCCGCCTCTTCATTGTCAAGGTCGAGGGCGGAATACTGCCTGTCTGACGGTGCGGGCAGGAAATCGACGACCGCGTCGAGGAGCGGCTGCACGCCCTTGTTCTTATACGCGGTGCCCATGTAAACAGGCGTCAAGTCCAAGGAAAGTACGCCGGCCCGCGTCGCGGCGCGGATCTGGGCTTCGGTCTCTTTCCCTTCGAGATATGCTTCGGCAAGCTCGTCCGAATACATGGACAGCGCATCGATCAATTCGACGCGGCGCGTCTGCGCCTCGTCCGCGAGATCGGCCGGTATCTGTTCCTCACGGATGTCCTCGCCGTGGTCGCCATCGAAGTAGAGCGCCTTCATGGTGATCAGGTCCACCATACCGATGAATTTGTCTTCGAGCCCGATGGGTATTTGCATGAGGACCGCATTGTGCCCGAGCTTTTCGCATAGCTGTTCCTTCACCTTGTAGGGGTTGGCGCCTGCACGGTCGCACTTGTTGATAAATGCAATTCTCGGAACTTTGTAGCGCTTGAGCTGGCGGTCTACGGTGATCGACTGGGACTGCACGCCACCCACGGAGCAAAGTACCAGGATCGCGCCGTCGAGAACACGCAGCGCGCGTTCCACCTCGATGGTGAAGTCCACATGGCCGGGCGTGTCGATGATGTTGACGGAATGCTTGCGCCATTCGACGTTGGTCGCCGCCGAGGCGATGGTGATTCCGCGCTCCCGCTCGAGTTCCATGGAATCCATGGTCGCGCCGACGCCGTCTTTTCCCTTGACCTCGTGGATCGCGTGAATCTTGTTGCAGTAGTACAGGATACGTTCGCTCAGGGTTGTCTTCCCCGAGTCGATGTGCGCGCTGATGCCGATGTTGCGCATCTTCAGAATGTCACTTGCCATAGCTTTTTGAACTCCTCGCCAAAACTACCCATGAAATATGAATGTTGCCATGATAGCGACACTATAACCGCCATTTTTTTGTTTTGTTTGACCAGACCAGACCGCAAGACCGGTACCATTTACCAGAATACGAGGCAGATCTTTTCCAACAACGCGGCAATGAAATAGTGGGCAACCAAAATAATTTCCGCAGAACATCGAGCGGTTAAATTTAGAAAAAAATATTGACCGCCAAAGCGTCACATGCGCTGCGGCGACGAGACGCCGAGCAGGTCGAGCCCGAGGCGTATCACGTTTCGCACCCCACACGTGAGCAGGAGCCGGCTGCAGGATAGGTCCCGATTGTCTGTAACAATCCTGTGTTTCTGATAAAACAGGTGGAACTCGGCGGCGAACGTTTCCAGGAATCCGGGAATCCTCTGAGGCTCGACCATCCGAGCGACCTGCATGAGCAGGGTAGGGAATTCCGCAATGCGCTTGATAAGATCGAGCTCTTCGGCCTCAACCAGGAGTTCCGGCCGTGCTGCGGCAATCTCCTCCTGGGAAAATCCCTGCTGCGTCGCGTGAACCAGCAGGCTGCAGGTCCGGGCATGGGCGTACTGAACGTAAAAGACCGGGTTTTCGTCGCTTTGCTTTTTCGCCAGGGTAATGTCGAAGTCGAAATGGCTCGACAGGCGGCGCATGAGAAAGAAATATCTCATTGCGTCAACGCCAACCTCATCGAGCAAATCGGACATGGTGATGAAATCGCCTTTTCGTTTTGACATGCGGAAAGGTTGGCCGTCACGAATGAGATTGACCTGCTGGATAATGAAATTCCGGAACGTCGTATGCGGCAAACCGAGTGCCGCGACGGCGCCTTCGAGGCGAGGCAAATAGCCGTGATGATCCGGGCCCCAGAACGTGGTCGACTCGTCGTACCCGCGCGACGCCTTGTGGACGTGGTAACTGAGGTCGGCCAGAAAATACGTGGGCGAACCGTCCTGCCTGACGAGCACGCGGTCCTTTTCGTCACCGAATCTCGTCGAGGTGAACCATACCGCGCCTTCGCCCTCATACACCAGGCCCTTTTCCCGTAGTTTTGCAAGCGCTTCGCGCGGGGCATCTGATTTGTGAAGATCACTTTCGCGAAACCAGCGGTCGTAGGTGACGCCATATTTCGAAAGGACGTCGCGCTGGCTGGAAATAATGCGGCCGAGCGCTTCGTTCATGAACAGGGCAGCCGCTTCAGCGGGCTCCATTGCCGCGACCTCGGGCCGGGCAGCGGAGATTTCGGCAGCAAGGTCGCGGATGTAGTCGCCTTCGTACCCGCCTTCGGGTATTGCGCCGTCGCGTCCCCGGCCCTGGTCATACCGGGTCAGAATCGATTTTCCGAGCAGTTCCACCTGGTTGCCGTAGTCGTTGACATAGTATTCCCGTTCGACGGCGTTGCCGACCCAATAGTTGACACGTGCGACAGTGTCGCCGATTGCCGCGGCACGGCCGTTGACAACGACCATGGGCCCGGTGGGGTTTGCGCTCACAAATTCGAAGAGCATGCGCTTGGGAGAGGTCACCTGGCCCCGGCCGAATTTTTCCGGGGACCGCACCGAAGACTGCAGCACCGCGTGAAGAAAACCTGAACTCAACCGAAAATTGACAAACCCGCCGGCGATACTTGACGTCAGGCCGGGATCGGGAATGACGAATCGTTCGTCCCATTCAAAATGGTCCATGATTCTTTTCGCAGCCACGACCGGGGACATCTTGAGCGATTTGGCAAGAGACATCGCGATGGGAGTGGAGAGGTCGCCGAACGATTTCTGTTTCGGCTTTTCGATGACAATATCGCATCCGGCAAGTGCTGAGGCGCCGAAGGCCTTTTTAACTGCCGTGGCAACACCGGCGGCCAGGTATTCGAAGACAGAATCACTCATGAGACTTGGTTCCGATATCCTTCATGTCAATGGCTTCCCATAGTTCTTCGAGGTTATAATATTCCCGGACCTTCGGCGTCATGATGTGCACGATGACATCCGAGAAATCCATGACGATCCAGGAGCCCGAATTTGCGCCGCCGGACGCGCCCCGGGCGCCTTCGGTGTGCCATGGCGACATGCCGCGTTTCAGGAGCTCTGCCGCGATGTTGTCAGCGATGGCCCGGTTGTGCAGCGCGTTGTCTCCCTGACAAATGATAAACCAGTCCGCGATGCCGCTCTCGCTACTCAGGTTCAGGACCGCGATATCTTCTGCCTTCTTATCGGTCGCTGCTTCGGCTATGGCTTTGAGAAGGGGAACGCCCCGCAACGGTTTCATCGCACCCGCTCCTTGTAATCCGCGCCCACGTACACCGTGACACTGTACATTGTATCCCCTGTTCTCATGAGAAAAACCGCGTCGGTATTGAGCGCGGCCGCGATCTGTCTGGCGACGCTCATGTCCTTTGTCCGCGACGCGACGAGCGTCGCCTGGTAATTCGACATCGGCGCGTTGCCGATGTTCTTGACATCAAATCTTTTCAGCCTCAGGTATTCCGACACGACATTGGCGGCTCCGCCGGTACCGCATCCGTTCAGAACCTGCACTTTGCCGACCGAAGGAATTCCGATGCCCGCATCCGGGTCAATTTTCCGAACGGGTTGTGGGCCGGTCCTGTGGGCGCCCACGATCATTGCAACAATGAGGACGGCGCACGCTGCAATGAGGATCACAACGTTTTTCACGGCAAGCGTCCTATCGATGCGTTGGCAGAGATAGAAACCGGCAACGGAAATATCACGTCCGGTTACCGCTGACCACAACCGGGGAAAGAGACGGAATTTCATCCTCGGTAAGGTATACAAAAGTTAGAACCATGATCCGGTCGCCGATAAGCCCGAGACGCGCTGCGGGTCCGTTGAGCTCAATGACGCCCGACCCCCGTTTACCCTTGATCACGTAGGTCGTGAAACGATTCCCGTTTTCCACGTCGAGCACATGCACTTCTTCGTAGGGAAGAATTCCGGAACGGTCGAGCAGGTCTTCGTCGATGGTGATGCTTCCCTCGTAGGAAAGATCCGCGCCGGTAACCTTGATATCCCGGATTTTTGCCTTGAGAAACCTTCGTAACATTTTATTCCACTCCAATACGTTAGAAATTCACTCGCACCGATAGTGCTGCTTCCCCTGACATTTGCCCAAGGGAAAAACGCGCCGCATCGGGGTTCTGTTCCCTGTTGAACTGAAGACCGATATCAACACCGCTCCAGAGCATGTCGGGAAGAAGCAGTACTATTCCGAGCGGCTGAAAATGTTTCGTTGAAGTACTGTGCGCTATGCACAATGCGATGAGACCGACCGCAGAACCGGCCATGATCCATCCCCTGACAGGCTGATGCCGCGACAGTTGGAAACAGCCCGGCAGGAAAAACGCGCCGATGTAGGGTGCGTCTTCATGCGGCGTCGCATGATTGGTCACCTTCATATCGTTATCGCTGAGGCCTGACTTGCGTTTTGCAATCCATTCTCCCTCGGACAAACCGAGTTCTTTCCACGGGCTTCTGAAATATTCCGAGATGGAGATCCCGCTTTTCAGCAGAAAGTTAACCTTTGACATCGGCATATGCGAATCCAGAATCATGCCCCATTCCGCCTCGGAAAGGCCGAGCTTCTCATACTGCTCCTTGTCCGAAGGAGTCATGGTGGCCGACGCCGCCGGCAGAATGCAGACCACGATTACCAGCGAGAGCAGGCGGCATAACAGGGTGGGTTCCGGCATGGCAGCTTTGCTCAATTTGAACTCTTCATTTTTTTGATTTCGTCGCGCATTTTCGCCGCATCTTCGTACCGTTCCTCTTTAACTGCTTTGTCAAGGTCTTGCATGAGCGCGTCAATCGGCGGCAGTTCGGGCTGGTCGGATTCCTTTTCAGCGGACGCCCCCTCCTGTTCCGCGCCTTCTTCGGAAACGAAGATGCCTGCCTTGTCCATTACCTTGTCCTCGACAAACATTGGTGCGCCGAATCGCAGCGCCAGGCAGATCGCATCGCTGGGCCGCGCGTCGAAATCAAGCGTCTGCCCTTCGTGATCAAGGACCACGCGTGCATAAAACGTGTCATCGATCAGATCGGAAACCTCGATCCGAACCATCCGGCATTGCAGCGCTTCGAGCACGGATTTGAACAGGTCATGCGTCAGCGGCCTGGGAATTTCAACTTTGTTAATCTGGATTACGATTGACTGCGCCTGCTGGTCGTCGATGAAAATGGGAAGCGCGCGTTTATCGACCGAGCTCTTGAGGAAAATCACAAACCGCTTGTTCAGCAGCGCGACGTTCACGATTTCTACCGGGATCATAGGACGCTCTCACAGACTTGGTATTGTTGGAAAGAATCTTCCTAAAATACTTGATGGCTTGGTTGGCTGTTCAGTTCAACGGTTCCACTTCCATGGTCTGCAGGCGGTCCGGCCCCAGGGAGACAAGCAGGAGGGGAACGCCGTAACACAATTCCTGGAGCCTCTTGACATACCGTAAGGCGTTGGCAGGAAGGTCCGAAAGGGTCCGGCACGAAGAAAGGTCGGATTTCCAGCCGGGAAACGACTCGTAACGGGGAACTGCTTGCTCGACCTGGCGTAAACTCGTGGGGAACACGTCGACGAGTTTCCCGCCGATCTCGTACTGCGTGCAAATCTTGATTTCATCAAGGTCGCTCAATACGTCAAGTTTAGTGAGGGCAAGCCGCGTGAGCCCGTTAAGCTGCACTGACCGCCGGAGGAGCACGCTGTCGAACCAGCCGCACCGCCGGGCCCGGCCCGTTGTTGCGCCGAATTCACCGCCTTTTACCCTGATGTGTTCGCCGGTGGCGTTGACTTGCTCCGTTGGGAACGGCCCGTTGCCCACGCGCGTGGTGTAGGCCTTGACAATGCCGACAACGTGGTTGATTTGGGCAGGTCCGACTCCCGCTCCGGTGCATGCCGCGCCGGACACGGTGTTGGAGGAAGTCACGAAAGGGTAGGTGCCGTGATCAATATCCAGGAATGTACCTTGCGCGCCTTCAAACAGCAGACTCTTGCCGCGTTGAGCCGCTGAGTACAGCAAGTCGCTGGTGTCCGTGATGAAGGGGAGGATGCGGTCTCGCATCGACCGGTATTGTTTGAGGCTTTCGTCAACGTCCAGCTCAAAAGGCTGTTTGTTGGCAGCCAAAAGCAGCCTCTTTGCCTCACAATTCTTTCTGAACTTCTCGGCAAATGAATCCCACTCAAGAAGGTCTCCGACGCGCAGCCCTGTTCTGGACGCCTTGTCGGCATATGCAGGGCCGATTCCCCTGCCGGTCGTTCCGATTTTGGCACTTCCCATTGCAGATTCGGACGCTGTGTCCTGCAATTTGTGATAGGGGAGAACGAGGTGGGCGAGGTCTGAAACAAAAAGTCTTCCCTTTACGCTGATTTGTTTTTCGGTCAGTTCGTCGATTTCCTTGAGGAACTGCTCGATATCAAGCACCACGCCGTTTGACACAACGCATATCTTTTCCGGGTACATGATGCCGGAAGGGACAAGGTGGAATATGAACTTGCGGCCATCAGCCATTACCGTATGGCCTGCATTTGCCCCTCCGTGGAACCTGATCACGATATCACAGGTTCGGGACAAGTAATCGATGACTTTGGCTTTTCCCTCGTCTCCCCATTGCGTTCCCACAATAACTGCGTTCGGCATGATCAATTTCTCCAATAAAAAAGAAAATACCGCTTTGACGAAAAGCGGTATAGGCAATATCCCTACGATATATCGCCGGATGGATCAGCAATAAAATTACTAATTTGTTAAAGAAGAGTCAATCAGACTGAAGAGAAGGTCATTTTTTCGTCGCGGACATGGAAATCCACATTTTTTGGAAAATGCGAACACTCAGTCTCCTGTTTTTGGAAATATGATGATATATTATGTATAGTGCGCCCAGCCAGACAAACTATCAAGCGCCCAATCAGGAGGGAATGGAAATGACCTTGAGAAACCGTATGATAATGGCCGGATTCGGAATTTTCCTCATTATTCAAGCAAGTCTTCCGGGGCAGGTCATTGCCTGGGTCCCGCCTTATTCTGTCACTGCCTGTCAGGCAATGCTGCAGCGCGATTTCGGGGGTGTCGGCATGAAGGACGGAATAAGTTATCTGGCGCTGCAATTCTGGATTACAAACGGGGCAGGGCTTAACAAGGACGGCAACATTTCTTCGGCAAACTTTGACCCCGACGTTACGTGGTTTCGCGATTGGGGTCACAAATATGGAATAAACGTTGAGCTTTGTGTGGATAATTATGTTGGCGGCTGGAGCTGGCCCGAAGCAGTGCGGTCATTCGGGACGAACAGGAGCGCTTTTGTTAAGTCTCTGGTCACGGAAGTCAACCGGCTCAACCTGGACGGTGTTGATCTTGATTTTGAAGGCACAATAACCCTGGGCACAGCTGACAGGGACGCATACTACGCGTTCGCGGCAGAGCTGTCCGACAGCATGCATGCCCATGGAAAGCACGTAACAGTCGCCTCTTTTTCCGCCCAGTGGAACGCACCGAACTGGGACATGTGGCCAACCCTTTTCCAAAAGGTGGACGCAGTCACGAGTATGGGATATGAGCAAAGCGGCCTGGCCACCGATTACGCGGCGCAGCGGCAACATGCCTCGTCTGCCCCGGAAAAGTTCATGATCGGCATGCCAGGCTATGATGGCTCGTGGCTTGGAAATACGGTGACTCAACAGATCGACTGGGTCGTTACCGACGGCAAGGTAGGCGTCGGCATCTGGGACGCGACACTCAGCGCCGCCGCATGGCAGACCGCGGATGTGTGGAACCGGCTCAAGTCAATTCGCCTGAAGTCAGTCACTCCGGCAATCGTTCCGCTGCAATTGTCCGCAAAGAAAAGCAGCGACATTCGGATTTCAAGGAACTCTTTGGCCGGAATCGACATGAGAATTTCTACGCAGGTCAACGGTGATGCCTTCTTGAGAATATTCAATAGTCAAGGACGGCAAATCTCAATGATTCGAGGCGCAACTGATGGAAGCGGATCACTGTCGTTTCATTGGAATGGAACCTTAGGCGATGCCCGGAGTACTTTGGCGCCCAGAGGTTTCTACACCGCAATGGTTCATGCAAATGGAATAGATTTCAAGAATCGTTTCCTGATAGTACGATAGGCACAAATGCCGTGTGATCGCAGAAATTGCCGAGAAATGCTCAAGCCAATCTGGAAAGGGGACAGCATGTTCTTTAAGAATGATCGGGACGTGGACTCAGTCCGGCGCGGGACAAAGAGGTTGCCGGCAATTCTATTCCTGTTGGCATTTGCGTATGTGTCAACAACGCCGGCATTGGAAATCATGACCTGGATTCCGCCGTACAATATCAGCGCGTGCGAGACGGTGCTGAACGCGACCTGGGGCGACACCTGCGCCCCGCGGTTTACCATCACGCTGCTGGCGATCCAGTGGTACAATTGCACCACAAGCGGCGCCCTCGCGATGAATTCGGGCCCCAGCGCCGCTGACCTGACCTGGGTCAAGAACTACTGCAAAACGAACAAGATAAAGCTCCTCATGTGCATCACGAATTGGAACCCGAGCTGGGACTGGCCGGTTGCGGTCGACTGTTTCAAGACTAACCAGGCTGCGTTCATTGACAATGTCATCGCCAAGGTTCAGGCTGAAGGCTTTGACGGCGTTGACCTCGATTTTGAGGCAAGCAGCGGGACAAGTTATCAGACCGACTTTGCAGTTTTTATCAAGGCCCTTGCAACGCGTCTGCATGCCTTGGGCAAAGTATTGAGCATCGACTCCTTTCCCTATATCTGGAACAATGTCAATGTGACGTGGTGGAAAGACTGGGTCGGGTATATGGATTTCATCAATGGCATGCAGTACCAGGGCGGTGAAAACGACCCCAATATCTACTATCACTGGAGCTGGCGTCAGGACCAGGGAACAAGCGTGGGGTACAAGGCCTCGCAGATCATGCTCTCCTTTCCGGGATGGATGGATACCTGGACCGGCGGCAGCATGGGAACCGATCTTCTCTCGTACATAAAGGAATCGCAGACAGCACCCAAAGAACCCGGACCGATCTCGGTGTGGGATTGCCAATTCCAGGCGGCAGGATGGCGCACGGCAGCCGCGTGGCAGGCGTTGCACAAAGTCAAGTTGACAAACATGGTGGCAACCGATGTGCGCACGCCGGAACAAATCGCTCTCGTTTATCGCCGCGTCGCTTCGACGTCGGTGACGCTTGCAGGGAATAGGCTGTCGATTTCTTTTCCCGCAAACGATGTGTATAATGTGAAGCTCTACGATGCGCAGGGAAAATTCAAGCGAACGCTGTTCGAAGGATATTTCAACAAAGGAATCGGGTATTTGCCTTTTGCGAAGAACGCATTGGCTTCCGGCAGTTATGTCGTGGACGTAACGTCCGCGACCATGCATTCCAGTTCCATGATCAGCCTTCAATAGCACTTCCAAAAAGCAGGGTTGGGTAGGGGAGGGAAGAGCCGCAGGTGAAGGCCTGCGGCTCTTCTTTTGTTGCACCACATGGATCGCCGACTTCAAGACAAATCATTTTATCGCTTCATAGAGGCTCAGCCCCGACTACCGTGCAATTCTCACGGTTTTCGATAGTACGGTTTCTCCAACCTTAAGCCTGCAGCAGTAAACGCCGGGGGGAATCGTGATTCCTGTCAGGCGTTCTTCATAGATTCCCGCTGCCAAAGCAGGCCTTGAAATCGTTGCGGCGTTTCTGCCGTTCATCGTGTAGATGTCAAGCACGACGTTGCTTTGGACCGGGACGCCATAGGTCAAAAGCGTCGCACCACTTGTCGCAACAATAGCAGATTTGAAAAATGCGGTTGCTGGAATGGCTTTTGTCGCACCCCGGTTCTGCGAAACCGGTTGCTTGACCGCCACCGTTATCACCGCAGACCCGCACGCAATGATGTATGATCCGAGTCCGGACCTCCGCTCAACCTGAAGGTAGTATGTTCCCGGCGCCACATCCGCTGAGGCTGTATCCCGCGCCTGCGTTCCGCCGCCGCCGACATAATCGCCGCTTGGATTCTGGCTGTTCATGTCGCTTACGGTCTTGTAAAGGTACATCTGGAAATCAAGGTCTCCCTCGACAACCAGCGACCTGAAGGTCAGCGTTTGGGCGGTTGTCACCGTTATTTTGTACCAGTCGAAACCATCAGCGCCGAGCGCGTGCGAATAATAGCCCATATGCCCGGTCCGCGTCGAATCCAAGGGGATCGCAATGGCCTGGTTCGGCATATCGTCCGGTTCGCCGTCACCGGCTAATGCCGCAGGCGTAAAGGAGCTCGTTACCGTATAGGAACCAATGCCGCTCCTGCGGATAAGCTGGACGTAGACGGTACATGGCCTGAGGTAATCAGTGACAGTGTCGTCGACCTGGCTTCCGCCGCCCCCGACGTAATCGCCACTGGGATTGATACTACTCATGTCCGCGACCGAGCGATAGATGTAGGCCTGCAGATCCAGGTCGCCGTCGCTTGTTCTTGTCGTGATTGTGAGTTTTCCTTCTTGCGGTACGACGACCTTGTACCAGTCATAGGTGTCGTTTCCTTTGGCGTTGGAGTAATAGCCCAAGTGCCCGGTCAGCGAGGAATTGATGGGGAGGTTCAAGGCAACGCTGGGCGTATCGTCGTTCTCAGCATCGTCGGTAAGCGCAGCAGGGACAAAATCCGTTTTCAGCGTATATGATCCGACTCCGGAACGCATAATCATTTGCAGATAGTATGTGCCGGCCCGCAGCCTGTCGCTCACCGTGTCGTTCACCGCATTGGATCCGCTGCCGATGTAATCGCCGCTGGGATTAATGGCCTTCATATCGGCGACCGACCGGTAAATGTAGATCTGCACGTCAAGGTTGCCCGCGCTGGTCACGGAAGTGAACGTGAGCCTGCCATCCGAGGGCGTCGTCACTTTGAACCAATCGTATGTGTCAACGCCAAGCGCGTGCGAATGGTATCCCATGTGTCCGGTCGTTGATGAATTGAGGGTCAGCGTTTGCGCGACAACGGGTGTGTCGTTGATTTCCTGATCGTCTGCCAGGCCCGCGGGCACGAAGATGGTGTTCAGGGTATAAGCGCCATTTCCCGCATAGGATTCTACCTGGATCCAGACCGTGCAGGCGTGAAGATCGTCCACGACCGTGTCCTGGACCGCATCACCGGTTCCGCCGCTCCAATCGCCGCCAGGGTTTTGACTGGTCATGTCGTCAGGAAATCTGTACATGAATATTTTCGCATCGAAACCGGAACCTGAAGCAGTTGATATGACCTTTAGCCTCCCGTCAGAAGGGACGGCGATTGAATACCAGTCGTAGGTGTCGAACTGGCCGGGCGCTATTGAGTCGCCGACTCTTCCCGAGGCCGAGGAATTTATTGCCAGCACAGTGGCTGTTCCTGGAGTATTGTTTGGTTCTGATTCCGCAAGCAAAGACACGGGCATGAGAAACGCCGTGGACAAAAGAAAAGGGACTGAGAGTGTGTTGAAAAAACAAGACTTCTTCATGTGGCTCCTTCGAAAGAGGTGAAGGGAATCCTGGTTCAAAAGGCGAATTAGAATCATTTCATATTACTGCACGGTGAAATCAACCGTACTTATGGTCTTGTTTCCCGTGACCAGTATTCCTGTTGCCCGGAACGATCCCGCCGAGTCGATGTTGATGGCTGAGACCATGATGTGGCCGTAACTCTGTGCGTTTGGATACGTTTGCGATTGATGCGATATGAACGTGCCGCCCGAAAGTTTCTTGATATCAATGGTCACCTGTGAACCTGCCATGTCATCGCTGCTTTCGAGACGCCAGTACAGGGTTAGGGGCGCGCCGGTAAAGGAGGTGCCGGCTCCGGTGAGGTTAAACAGGTTTGCCGAACTCTGGCCTGTTCCCAGCGTGAGTTTGTTTGAGAATCCGCTCGTGGAACTCGTGGGGGAACACCAGAAAAGAGAAATGGCAGCGAGCAATATGCCGAACAAAATCTTTTGACGCATCATCAAACCTCCTTTGGCAATTGAATGGGTTCTTGTTAAGACAGGTTTCCATGGACTGGCCCCAAAGCAAATGATACCTTGTAGGATGCGTTATGGTCCACATGTTTTCGCACCATATTGTTATTGCAAAAGGGTTGCGCGAGAATCGTTTATCCTGAGTTTATCAAAAATATAAGCGTACTATTATGTAACAAATACTAATAAACACATATTAGTGTGTAACATATTACAAATAAACAAGTTGCATGATAAGTTGCCAGGCTAAGTGTATATAATTATATAATAATGGATAAACAAATATGCTGCGATAATTGAAGAAATCTAGTATATTATCCTCATGAATATGAGAGAAGATGCGATCAATATTTTCGAATATTCCGACTACCGGATGTTTTTGAAGGATTACTACGAGTCACATAAGAAGTATAATCCAGAGTTTACTTATCGTCATATTGCTGAGCGAGTGGGATTCAAATCCGCTGGCCATTTCACTCAGATCATAAAGGGTCTCATTAACCTTTCCGTGTCCATGGCGGGAAATTTTGCGGAATTTTTGAAGTTCGGGAAAAAAGAGGCGGAATACTTTGAACTCCTGGTTCGTTTCAACCAGGCAAAAACGCACGCGGAAAAGAAGCGCTGTTTTGAACGAATCCTCAAATTCAAAGAATTGAAAATCGCCGCAATCAGACCGGATCAGTACGAGTATTTTGACAAATGGTATTATGTGGCGATCCGGGAAGTCTTGGCATACCACCCGTTTAAGGACAATTATGCCGAGCTTGGCAAGAAACTCAAGCCCTCCGTCTCGGCGACTGAGGCAAAGCGCGCCATCGACCTGCTCCTGCGATTGGGATTGATTGCCAGAACCGTAGATGGCACCTGCAAAAAGGTCAGTCCTTCGCTGAGTGCAAACCCTGTGGGAAAATCCGTCGCACTAGCCAATCAGGCTCTTGACACTATGCGATTGGCAGGCGAGGCGTTGGACCGTTTTCCCCGGGAGCAGCGCAATATCTCCGGGGTCGCGTTTTCGGTTTCAGCGCGGACATTCGAAACGATGCGGAAGGAAGTGCGGAATTTTAGAAAGAGAATTCTAGACCTTGCCCAGGCCGATTCCTGCCCCGATGGTGTGTACCAGTTCAATGTCCAGCTTTTTCCGCTCACCGAGATACAGAGCAAAGGCGTCGACAAGGGGAAATCATGCGATTGACCAAAACCCTACTCTCGTTGCTCTTCGGGTGCCTCCTGCTCGCGGCTGCCGCGGTAGGTATCTCCTGTTCCAGCCTCGTTGCGACAGGTGGCGGCGGAACAGAATGGGAGGCAAAAATCGTGGGTCGAGTCACGGATTCCTTGGGTGTTCCCCTGGCCGATGCCCGTGTGATTCTGTTACCGTCGCGGTTCAACCCTGTCACAAGCCCGGCGATTTCGGATTCGTTCAGGGATACGACGAACGAAGCAGGCAATTATTCCATTTCAGTGGCACAGGAAGGAAGCTTTTCATTAGAGATTGCATTCGCCGATAAACCGTACCGATCCCTTGTCACCGGCGTGACAATATCAAAAGGCGACACGACGATTGTCCACGACGCAGTCGCGCGTCTTCCGGGAAGGATCAGAATTACCATTCCGCAGAACAGCGATTCTGCGCACGGGTATTACTACATTCCCGGCACGTCAATTTTTTCCGTGTTCGCCGGTCATACCGGCACGGTGGTCCTGGATTCGGTCCCTGCTGGGGCGAATGTTTCGGTTTACTATGCGGTTTTAGGAAGTAGTGCAAATCCGCAGCTGGTCAGGGACAGCATTACCGTGACGTCCGGAGCCACCCTAAACATCGCGTATGCTTCCTGGAAATTTTCCAAGAAGCTCATTCTAAACACAACGGCAACCGGGGCTGGCGTCGCAGGTACCGTCGCTGATTTTCCCGTGCTTGTCCGTCTCTTTCCAGGCAATTTTGATTTCAGCGCCGCCCGATCAGGCGGCGAGGATGTTCGCTTTACAAAATCAGACGGCACACCCTTGCCGTATGATATTGAAACCTGGGATTCAGCGAATAGCGCGGCCGTAGTCTGGGTAAAGATCGATACCGTATACGGTAATAACGCAACGCAGACGATAATGATGTATTGGGGTGCTTCGACAGGCTCAGCAACCGCATCATTGTCGGACGGCGCAGCGGTGTTCACTGCGGGCGCCGGGTTCCAGGGCGTGTGGCACCTGGGTGACCGGACCAGTACGGCCATTGACGCAACGGTCAACAATTATTCCGGCACCTATTCGGGTAATCTTCCCAACCGTGCGGCCGGCGCGATCGGAGGATCCCAATCATTCGACGGAGCCGGCGATTTTGCGGACATGGGCAATGTTCTGAACGTCGGTTCAAACAGTTTTTCGATAAGCGCATGGGTCAAGCGCGGAAATGTATCGACGACTCAGGCCGTTGCAGGCAAGTCGATGGGCGGTGGCCCGTCGGCGCCCTATGGATTTTCATTCGCCTTTTATCCGTCAGACACTCTCAATATCGCCGTGGCTTCCGGCGGTGCCGTATTCGGCGATTCTGGATCGTTCCAGCTGAAATCGAGCGTTGCTATCGACGATACAACAACGTGGCACCATATTGTCGCAGTTGTCGACAAATCAAATAGCTCCAATTGCAAGCTCTTCATCGACGGGATTGACAGAAGCGGCAGCGCGCGGGGCGACATTGCAACTGTTGGCGCGCTTTCAAATACCCTGCCCTTCCGGCTCGGAGAAGCGGCGAATGGAGATTTTCCCTTTGCAGGACTCATGGATGAAGTGGAAATGGCGTACACGGTACGGAGCGCGGATTGGATCAAGCTTGAATATATGAACCAAAAGGCTGTCGATGCATTGGTGGAATTCAAATAGTGAGAGTCTAGTCGACAATCGAATCTGAAAAAAGAAGGCCATCATGAAAACTACACAGGAGGTGACCATGTTCAAACGATCTTTTCGCGGAGTAATGACAATTTCGAAAGGCATCCTTTTGGTTGGGTCTTTAACCGCTCTTTCGGCCCAGGAATTGCCCCAGGTCGACGGCACGACCGGTGCGCCCCTCGGAGGCATCGGCACCGGCGCCGTGAAATTCTGCGGCAACAACGGCAACATTTACTTCTGCGATGTCGCGCCGATAAAGTGCGGCAACAACGGCGGCTTTACGCAGCTCTCCAACGCGTATTTCGCTCTCTACACGAGCAGAGGCGGTTCAGTTGCGACGAAAGCCAAACTAACCGCCCTGGCAACCAACGGCAGGTACGATGACGACGCGGTCTATCCAATTCAGATGGCCAATTTCGGGGATGTCAACGGCGTCAACGTCCGGCTTACCGGAGCATGTCCCTGGGATGCATTGGACTCCAATATCCTGAACTATCCGTGCGCGCTGTACGAATTTGCCCTCAAGAATTCCCAGGCTACTGCGGTAGACGTTGCCGTAGGGTTTCGGCTTTCCACTGATCATGCTCCGACCCTGGTGAGCGGCAAAGGATTCAAGGATGAGACAGCCGCTTCCCATCAGCGGGCGCTGTATGCCAAGAGTAGTGATGCCTCCGCAACCATAACCACTGGAAACGATGCGAATTTCCTGACAACAGGTCAATGCAGCAACGCTATCAACGGCACCACGAACGCGGTCGCGGTAAAGGTCACGCTGGCGGCGAATGAAACCAAATATCTCAAGTTCGTCTTTTCGTGGTACAACGCGACGCAGACCGATTTCTATTACTACACCAACCTCTTCAGCGGCGCCGGGGCAGTGGCTGACGCGGCCCTTGCTATTTTTGACCGGTTGAAAACCAATGCCGTGTCCATTGTCACGCGTATGCGTTCGTCAAACGTGCCGGATTGGATCGTGAATTCGACGCTGAATGGTTTATGCCCATTGACCAATAACAGCAGGCGATTCAAAGACGGAAGAATGCTTTATGCCGAAGGGAATTTCGGCACACAGGGAACCGAGGACCAGGCTTGGCACGCGCGATACGCGGCGACGCAGCTGTGCCCGTACTTTGCGTGGAAGGAACTGGAGTGGTGGGCCAGGACGCAGAAAATCGATGCCACGGGATTGGGCCAGATCCATCACGACCTCATTTCGGATTGCCCCGGCCCCTACGCAACATGGGACCAAACGACATTTGCCGACTATCAGGACGTCAATCCATGGCCGGATCTTAATTGCGGTTTCATCTTCACCGTCTATGAAACGTTCATGGCCACAAACGACCGCGCCAAGCTCGATTGGTTCTGGCCCTACGTGCTCAAGGCCGGGAACAGAATCCTCAATCAGGTGAAGCAATACGGAAACACCACGACGTATCCGTACACCTTTGAACAGGCATCCCACTCCTCCTATGACTGGCAGGGGGAGGGCGCGACCTTCCTGTACAATTCATCGCTGACCATACCCGCGTACAAGGTCATGTCGAAACTCGCGGCCATAGAGAACGACGCCGCGACAAAAGCGAAATTCGACGGCGTTCACGACACGGCGGTCGCCAGTTTCAAGAAACGGTTCATCGACAACATCTTTACAAAAGCCGATTATTGCGAGGCGATCGGCGCAGGGCCGTGGATGACCGACCTCCTCAAGCTTGGGCACGATTTTTCGTCGGCTGATATCGACAAACTGATTAATCAACTGAACTCGTTTTATAACCCTCTTGTCAATGGCTGCGGTGCAAACAGGGGGCCTGATTTCGGGGGAAACTATTTCGTCTGGACGCCTTATCTCCTGACCCATTACAGTAATCTGGCACTTATTGCTGGGCAGAAGGACATCTGGTACGCGATGCGGCACGACCACTTTCAGCGCGTCTATCAGGATCGGGACAGGGTGTTCAACCTTTTCATTCCGGCGTATCTCAAGCCTACGCCCCAGGTCGCGGTTTCAACCGACCCGAACGGGCATGACATGTATATCACCTTCATGGCCTGGCTGCGGGAATATCATTCAATTGTCGGGTATCAGCGCAACCGGAATTCCGGCGAGCTGTGGCTGGAGCCCAACCTTCCGACAAGCATGAATAATAAATTGACGAGCGGGTGTTATCTCTCGCCCGAAGGCAACGGCACCATCGACTACACGCTGAACCCCAACACCTTCGAACAGTTCATCACCTTCAAACCCGACAGCGGTATCCAGGTGAACCAGATCTACGTCAAGGACCTGTATCAATCGACGCTGTTTCCTGTTTGGGTGAACGGCACGCGCATTGCCGACGCAAATATTACCAGAATCGGCATGGGATACGGCAAAGAACTGAAGATCAACTGGTCGGGCAAGGTTGACCCTGCAACGGGCCTGCGAATCGAGGTCACCTCAACGCCCACAACGCGGGTCACGCAACCATTGGTGGCGGGCACGGAAATGTCAACGTTGATCAAGGCCGGCAGACAACTTGACATTAGCTACTCAATCAATCAAGCCTGCCGCGTTTCGATTGAGCTGTTCCAGGTCAATGGTCAGAAAATTGCCGGTATTGTCGACAGGAACGAAAACGCAGGGACACACAGCGTGACATGGAGCGCCAACGCGAATGTCTCGCCGTCCCTGTGCATCCTGGTAATCAGGGCCGGTGACAAAAAAGAGGTGCGGAAAGTGATGATGCAGGGTAGGTGAGCTCGAAAGACGCCACAAACCGTTCCGATTGGCAACGATCGGAACGGTTTGTGTTTAAAAATATATAATTTATTTTGACAAAATACGCGATTCCTGGACACTTTCCCCATTTTTTTTGATATTTTTATTACAAGGTAGTGCTCTTGCCCGCCACAGTCTCCTAAATTAAGCAAAACTTGCTTTTCAAGAAAGAGGTCCGAGAATGAAGCGTTTAAATAACACTTCGATGTTGCTTTCGATCGGCATGATGGCAGCCGCTGTGTACACTGTGCTGGCATATGATCTTACAAAGGAACAAATCACCTATGAACCGCCAAATACGCATATGGATACCCAATGGATGTGGGACCTGAAGCAGACAATAACGAACTACCTTCCTCCTACGATGGACGGGAATTTCGCGTATTTCACGCAATATCCGGAGTACAAATTTAACTTTGAAGGAGCTTTCCGGTATTGGCTGATGAAGAAGAACTATGCGACAAAGTATGAGACGCTCAAGCAATACGTAGCGTCCGGGCAATGGTGTGTTTCCGGAAGCGGAGTGGAAGCCGGCGACGTCAACCTTCCCTCGGCGGAAGGACTGATACGGAACTATCTTTACGGAGAAGAATATTTCATGGATGAATTCGGCAAGAAGAGCCTTGATATTTATCTCGCGGACTGTTTCGGGTTCGGGTTTGTTCTGCCGACCGTTGCCACGCATTGCGGGCTCATTGGATTTTCTTCGTACAAATACGACGCATGGGGCGGATGGATCACCACGCCGTTTCCAATCGGCAAATGGTACGGGGTGGACAGCAGTTTCGTGGTTGCCTGTCTGAAGCCGGGCGGGTATGAAAGTGGAATTGACATACGGACCGCTGATGGCGACTGGCTGAAAGCTCATTCCGGTACCCCTGGTGTGTGGGCAACCTATGATTATATAGGCTGGGGAGATCAAGGCGGCGCACCACATGCCGCAGATGTTTCCGGAATGATCACCAGGATTCGCGCAAATGCCTCAAATACCATAAAGGTATACTGCACTTCATCGGACCAGTTCTATCGCGATCTGACTCCGGACATGACCGCGCAATTCCCGTCGTACAGCGGCGAATTGCTGATGTCGCAACACGGCACCGGTACCTACACTTCCTGGGCCCAAATGAAGCTTAAGAACAGGAAAAACGAACAGAGGGCGATGCTGGCGGAATTTGCTGATGTTACGGCGAACTGGATTTCAAACGGCGCATTCGCCTATCCCCAGGACACGATCTGGCACGCGTGGTGGAGGGTCATAGCGTGCACGATGCATGACCAAGTGACAGGCACGAGTATGCCGTCCGTGTACACGCAATATTGCCTGCCGATGGAAGACTCCTCGTATAACGATTTCACGTATGCGATGAACCTTGGAAATAACGCCGTGGCGAACAGCTCTACGCAACAACTCGCCACGACCGTGTCCGAGGCCGGCAGGGTGCCGCTTGTACTTGTCAACGCCCTTGCCAGGAGCCGCTGCGACGTCGTGGAAGCAACCGTCAACTTCGGCGCCGCGGCTCCTGCGGGCGTCAAGGTCTTTGATCCGAACGGCACGGAAGTCCCTTCGCAGCTGCTCAGCGCAACGGGGCAGAATGTCAGCATCGCGTTCGTTGCAAAGGTGCCTTCGGCAAGTTATTCCGTGTACGAAGTCAAACCCACCACGGCCGCAAACCCTGCGAACCCGAACCTTAAGGCCAGCGCTTCGTCTGCAGGCGCTGCACTGGAAAACGATTATTATCAGGTTGCGGTCAATGCCACCGGCGATATCTCGGGCATTCTCGATAAGAAAACCGGAAAACAATTGCTCTCCGCACCTTCCCGGTTTGAACTGCGCAGCGACAGCGGCACGAACTATCCCGCGTGGGAGATCGCCTATCCGAACGTTTCGTCGGCGCCGACCGGCTATGTCGATCAGGCAACGGCAATGACCGTGGCGGAAAACGGTCCTGCCCGGGTGTCGCTCAAGATTGTGCGTACCAAGAACAATTCCACGTTTACGCACTACGTCACGCTTGCGGCGGACAGCGCGGGCTCGCGCGTCGACGTCAGGAACACCATAAACTGGCTGACGACAGGCACTCTTCTCAAAGCATCGTTCCCGTTGACATGCGCTAATCCAAAGGCAACATGGGACCTCGGCATCGGCACGGTGCAAAGAGGAAACATGAATTTTACGATGGGCAATAATTTTCCATGTACTGCTTGCAAGGGTCTCTACGAGGTCCCAGGCCATCAGTGGGCGGACATGACAGCCACGGACGGTACGTATGGCGTGTCGATCCTCAACGACTGCAAATACGGATGGAACAAGCCGAGCGACGGCGTGCTCAACCTGACGCTGATTCATTCTCCCACCAACCCCCAACAGTATCCCGCAGACCAGTCCTCGGCCGCCGGCGTCGGACAGCACAACTTTACGTATTCCATTTACGGACATGCCGGAAGCTGGACAAACGGTACCGTCGACCAGGGAGAACGCCTGAACCAGCCGATCTTCGCCTTTCAGCCC